>Ga0265342_10001411_pt1 | contig 22454 bp, 19 predicted proteins | sample 4CB327metaG_FD_203125 | JGI IMG/M metagenome (GOLD analysis project Ga0265342, IMG submission 203125) | Rhizosphere microbial communities from Carex aquatilis grown in University of Washington, Seatle, WA, United States - 4-CB3-27 metaG | ecosystem: Host-associated > Plants > Roots >... | reverse complement strand
CTCCCGGACCCTCTCCCGCTCCGTGGGGCGAGGGGATTAGAAACCGGGTTGGGGCTCAGTCTCGGGTTGAGTCATGCCCCGCGTCCACGCCCTCCATGGGGTTGATCGGAGGTTGGCTTTGCCAACCGGAGATGCCACTGGCGAAGCAGATCCGGACTCGTTCTCGTCGTCCGCTGGAGGGGCCCGCGGGGAGGGGTCCGCCCCTTCCCGCGGGCGCCAGAGGCGCCGCTAGTCCTCGGAGTAGACCGCGTCGAGATAGGCCTTGATGGCGCCGGGCCCGGTGGTGACCAGGTTGACCCCGAGCTGTGTGCCGCTCCCCTTGTAGTCCGACGGGACCTTGAGGACCATGCTGTTCCACTCCCCCGGCGTGACCTGGCTGCGGGTGTACCCGACGTTGGTCCAGCGATAGTTATTGGCGGGCTCCTGCAGGAAGAGCTGGGCGTAGCTCCAGTTGGTCCCGGACGGAACGTTGATGAACACCGTCAGGGTCTGGTTCGCGTGGATGCTCGAGGGCGCGTTGGTTTGAATCGAGGCAGTCCCGCTGCCCTTGGCGTTGATGCTGGCGAGCAGCGAGTGCGAGCCCTCGACGAAGCGATCGCTCGCCACGGATAGCGTAAGCGGTTGGTCTCCCTTCGCGACAAAGCCTCCGAGGTTGCCCTCGAAGCCGATCGCGGGCGGGGCCGCCAGCTGGCGCCAGACCGTGATCGGGTTCCCGGTCACGCCGCCGCAGTTGGTGTATCCGTCGTTGTTGGCGGTGCCGGAGCAGACCACGTCGCAGCTGGTGTCGCCAGACGAGGACTTCATGACGGCGTACGGTACCCCGTGCTGGTTGTCGTCGCCGATGCGTCCGGCGACCACGTTGCTGCCGAAGCCGCGACCACCGCAGTAGCGCCCCACCGGAGGGGAAGCGAAGAGATCACCCACGAAGGTACCCTCCTGGATGGGATAGCCGCCGTTGCGTCCCCAGCCGAGGGGATTCGGTCCATCGAGGTACAGGGGAATGTGCTGCCCGCTCGTGTTGATGTGGGCCATCAGACAGGAGGAGATCCAGTAGCGGTCGTTCTGGGTGGTGGGGCCCGTTTCCCAGCCCGGGGCCAGTCCCAGCGCGCCGTTGAAGGTGTAGTTGTTGCCGTACTGATCCTTCTTCGTGATGCTGTGCCCGGCCGGCAGCGCGCAGCGAACGATGTAGGATATCGTCGTGCGTCCGGCGGCGCTGGTCATGAGGCCGGTCGTCGAGCTCAGGCCCGTCGGCGAATTGAGGCCGTTGATCGAGCTCAACCCGTTGATGGACGACAGGCCGTTGATCGAGCTCAGGCCGTTGATGGACGACAATCCGTTCACGGATCCCGTCGCCGGCGCCTCGGCCACGCTCTCCTGTCCGGCCTGCTCCCCCCCGGGGGCCACGCAGCCCGACCCGGTGAGGGCGAGCGCCAGGAACGACATGGCGAATCTCGAAGCGGCCTTGATCTCGAACTTGGTCGCGGAGTTGGTCTTGAATACGCGGGGCTTTTCCATGACCGAGGACTCAGCATGGACTGTGCCAAGTAAAAGTGTAAGTTAAACCACCAAATATGGTTCCTTTGATGGGGGTCGGGCGTACTGGGTGTTGCGTCGCCGCGAAAAGCGATGCCTCGGAGACAACAGGTGAGCTCGGCCCATCGGCGGGCCCACGGGCGCGGGCTCCGCGGGTGACCGTCAGCGTGCAGGCGGAGGTGCGAGCTCGAGCACGGGCCGCAGCGCTTCGGTCGAGCGATTCACCATGCCCTCGACGAGCTCGTCGAGTGCCGCCGTCGAGGGTCCCGGCGCGCCGATGCTGGACGTGATCCGCAAGCCGTAGCCGTCGGGGGAGTGCACACGCAGGATTCCTGCCGCCACGCGGCGGAACCGCTGGAAGGCGGTCCCCGCCGGCTCCTCGGGGCGCGCGGACCCCGCCTGGTCGAGGCGCTCGAGCTCCTCGCGATCCGCCTGGACGGCCACCAGGACGCCCCGGAGGATCTCGATCTCGTGGCCGAGCACCTCGGCCAGTCGTGCCTCGAGCTGCGCGGACGGCCCGACCTTGTCGCCCGTCTTGTCGCCCGCCTTGTCGCCCGTCTTCTCGGCCACCAGGTTCGCCTCCAGCAGGTAACGGTCGAGCAGGAGGTGCAAGTAGAGCGAGTCGCGCGGCGGCGGCGCGCGATCGATGCCGCCGAGGACGGAGCCGAGCCACGCCACCAGCAGCCGCCCGGCTGGGCCCATCTCCTGCCAGCAGGTGTCCTTGATGCGCCGACCGAGAAACTGCGCCCGCTCGAAGGCCTCACGCCTGTGGGTCATCGCGGGGCCCGTGCCCTCGGGGGGCGCACCGAAGCGCCTGGCGAGCTCGGTGCGACGCCGCTCGACCTGCACCGAGAACGCGGCGAGGTGAACGTAGACATGGAACGCCGCGATGGCGCGGAACGTATCCCAGGCGTTCGCCGCGGAATTTCCCCCGACGTTCCAGATGGCGCGCACGGCCGCCGCGCCCGGCCCAGGCTGCCAGTCGGCGGAGAGATCCTCCGCCAGGAGCGAGTGGGTGTGTCGGAAATCGTAGAGCTTCTGATGGAGGGATTCGTGCAGCAGGTGCTCGGCCACCCACCAGGGGTTGGCGAGCATCTCCCGGTTGAGGAAGATGGTCCCGGAGAGCCGGAACTCGGAGCACGATCCCTTCCGCTTCCAGCTCCCGACGTGGGGGACGATGACGGTCAGGTGCGCGTGGCTGAGCACACTCCGGGCGCAGTGGGGCATGAGGATGCCGAGCAGCTCGGCGCCGAGGGAAATGCGGGCCGATTCGGCGGCCGTCGGGACGCACAGCGGCGCACCCCCAAAATTGTCGTGCACCATCCCCCGGAACGAGCGTCCGAACACGTCGTCGCGGTGCTCCTCGCTCCAGAGCGATCCATGACAGACCTCGGCGCCGAGCCGACGCAGGCCAGGCCCGCTGGACTCGAGCGGACCTCCGCGGCCCCCTCCCTCGAGGTGACCGATGGTCTCGCGGAAGATCTCCTCGCAGCCCGCCAGGGACAGACCGTGTATCGGGGATGGACCTTCGGTCGCGAGGCGGCCCTCCCCCGCGCCGTGCCACACGTGGCGGAGGACCTGATGGACGGCGTGCCGCACCACCGGATCACCGAGGGTGCGGTATTGCCGGTAGGGTGTCGCGCTCTCGAGCGCGCTCGAGAGCGCGCCGGCGATGGGCAGATCCGCCGCGATCTTGAGCAGGCGCTGGTGATAACGCGCCTGAACCTGCTCGTGCAGGTAGGCGCTGTCGCCAAAGGGGCGCTGCTGGGCGAGCAGGACATCGAAGGAATCGGAGGAGGGCGGTCCGGGTAGGCTCACCGGGGTGCTCGCTGCCGCCTGTCGCGCCTTCTTGCCCAAGGGAGCCATTGTCCCGCGTTTCGACGGTCCCGTCGAGACTCCCCGCTCGGCGCCAAGGTGGGACCTCCCCGCCCCTCGATCTGCAAGGGTTTCCGGCTTGCCAAGGCGCACTTTGCAGGGCCCGGACCCGCTTCACCCCCGCAAAGGCGGGCCTTTTCGGCCTCCATGCGCGGCACGACCGATGCTGTATCGGGTGGGCAGAAAGAGTCGCTGCGCAGGCAGCCGCTCGTGGAGGATCCCGATGTCCCCGTCCGCCGTCACGTTGCTCTCGCTCTCCAAGTCTGGGTTCATCTTGCTCGCTTTGCTCGGCTCCCTGGTGGGCGTCGGCGCGGCGCTGGCGATCTCCTTTCACCTCCTCAGCTGGTTCCTGAGGGGCCACCGTGAAAGGCGTGCGCCCGTCGCGTGATCGCCGCCTGGTGATTGCCGCGCCGATCGATGAGACTGGGCGGAATGCCCGGGCTCGACTGGCTTCTCGGTAAGCGTCTGTCCACCCTCGACGAGGACCAGCACCAGATCGGACCTTGGGCCGGTATCCCGGTCCTCGGGCTCGATGCCCTGTCCTCCGCCGCGTACGGCCCGGAGGCCGCGCTCACCGTCCTGATCCCGGTCGGCGCCCTCGGGCTCGAGGTCATCGGGCCCCTGAGCGCGCTGATCGTCGGGGTCCTGCTGATCGTCTTCGTGTCCTATCGGCAGACCATCTCCGCCTATCCGGGGGGCGGCGGGTCGTACACGGTGGCCAAGCAGAACCTCGGTGCGCGCTTCGCGCTGGTGGCGGGGGCGGCCCTGGCCCTCGACTACATCCTGAACGTGGCGGTGGGAATCTCCGCCGGGGTCGGAGCGCTGGTCTCGGCGGTCCCCGCGCTGCAGCCTCACACCCTGTCCCTCGGCCTGGCGACGCTGGGGCTCTTGACCGTGGTGAACCTGCGCGGCGTGCGAGAGTCCGGGAACGCGTTCATGCTCCCCACTTACTCCTTCGTGGTGACCCTCGGCGCGGTGGTGGCGCTCGGGCTCGTCAAGACCATCGCTGCCGGCGGTCACCCGGTTCCGGTGGTCGCTCCACCGGGGCTCGTCGGCGCGGGCGCGAGCGCGGACACCAGCGGCAGCGCCAGCGCCCACCTTGGCCTGTGGCTGGTGGCGCGAGCCTTCGCCAACGGATGCACCGCCATGACCGGTGTAGAGGCGGTCTCGAACGGTGTGCCGTTGTTTCGCCCACCGAGGACCGTCCTCGCCCAGCGCACGCTGGGCGCGATCATTGCAATCCTGGTGGTGTTCCTGCTCGGCATCGCCCTGCTCACGCGCGCCTATGGAATCGGAGCCACCGAGCCTGGTGCGACCGGCTACCAGAGCATCCTGTCCATGCTGGTCGCCGCGGTCACGGGTCGCGGACCCTTCTATTTCCTGACCATGGGCTCGGTGGGCGTCGTGCTGGCGCTCTCTGCCAACACCAGCTTCGCGGACTTTCCACGCCTGTGCCGGGTGCTGGCCGAGGACGGCTTTCTCCCCGACGTGTTCGCCGTTCGGGGTCGACGGCTGGTGTTCTCGTCGGGAATCGTGACCCTCGCCGTCCTGGCCGGCGGCCTGCTCGTGGGCTTCGGCGGCGTGACGGACCGCCTGATTCCGCTCTTCGCCATCGGGGCCTTGCTGGCCTTCACGCTCTCGCAGGCGGGGATGGTCGTGCACTGGCGAAAGCACCCGGGTCGGGGCAGTCGCCGATCGGGGGCGATCAACGGGCTCGGAGCCTGCGCCACGGGGATCACGCTGCTGGTGGTGGCGGTCTCGAAGTTCGTGGAGGGAGCATGGCTGGTGGTGGCGGTCATCCCGGGGCTGGCGGCGTTCTTCAGCCGGGTGAATGGCCACTACCGGCGGATCGCCTCCCAGGTCGCGACGATAGCTCCGCTCGAGATCCCCGATCCCCAGAGCCCCATCGTGGTCGTCCCCGCCGCGTCGTGGAACCGGATGACCCAGCACGGGCTCAAGTTCGCGCTGCGCCTGTCCACCCAGGTCCACGTGGTCCAGGTGAAGACCGAGACCGACAGCGTCGAGGACCTGGCCGACAACTGGGAGCTGCTCATCGCCAGTCGCGCCCGGGCGGTCGGCATCCCGGCGCCGATCCTGGTGCGGCTGACCTCGGAGGACCGGCGATTCTTCAAGCCCTTCGTGGACTACGTGCTCGGGCTAGAACGCGACAACCCCTCGCGGGACATCGTGGTCGTCATCCCCGACGTGATCCTGCGGCACTGGTACGAGGGGCTGCTGCACAACAACCGCGGGGCGCTCCTGCGATCCTTGCTGCGCTGGCGGGGGGGGCCCCGGCTGGTGATCGTGGACGTCCCGTATCACATCGACGACTGAGGAAGCTCCTCGAAGGACGGGCAACACTGACGGAGCGCGGCATGAAGGTTTCTCGGCCCCGAGCCCTTGCCCGCCCGCGTGTTAAAGTCCGTCAACCCGTACCCGCGAGGAGAGCGAATGATGACCTGGGAGCGACCTGACTTCGTCGAGATCGGTATGAACGCAGAGATCGGTGGGTACCAGTCTGACTTCGGGGACCAGGAGCCGGCGGGACCGACAGGCCCGGTGGTCGCCGACTCGGCCGCCCGGGACGTCGCGCCCGGTAGCTCCCGGGCTGCCTGACCGCCCGGTCGCCTGACCGCGGAACTTCCAACCCGGATCTTGCCGGTGCGAATTCGAGTGCTGGGCTCGGCGGCGGGTGGGGGTTTTCCGCAGTGGAACTGCGGCTGTCCCAACTGCGCGGGCGTTCGCTCCGGGAGTGTCCCTGCCGAGCGGCGCCGCCAGGAGTCCGTGGCCGTGAGCCACGACGGCGAGAGCTGGTTCCTCCTCAATGCCTCGCCCGAGATTCGCGAGCAGCTCGAATCCTTCGCGCCGCTGTGGCCGCGCCGGGCCCGCCATTCGCCCATCGCGGGCATCGTGCTCACGAACGGCGATCTCGACCACGTGCTCGGACTGCTGTCGCTGCGTGAATCCCACCCGCTCACCCTCCACGCGACGAACGCGGTGGCCCGGGGCTTTTGCGAGGGAAACGTCCTCTATCGGACCCTCGAGCGCTTCCCGGGGCAGGTGACGTGGCGGCGACTGGTCTTGGGGGAGGAGCAGGCTCTCGGCGGCGCCGCGAGCGGCCTCGCGGTCGAGGCGTTCGCGGTTCCGGGGAAGCGCCCGATTCACCTCGAGGGACGCGGCCGCGCGTCACCCGAGGACAATGTCGGGCTCCTGGTCCGGGAGCTCGAACCGCGGCGCACGCTGGCGTACGTGCCCGCCGCGGCGGCCTGGACGGAGACGCTCGACGCCCAGCTGGCGGGCGCCGACGCCGTGTTCTTCGACGGGACCTTCTGGTCGAGCGCCGAGCTCGTCACGACCGGCGTAGGCGACAAGCGTGCCGAGGACATGGCCCACCTGCCCGTGGGGGGACCGGCAGGCGGACTGTCGCGGCTGGCGGCCCTCGGGGCCTCGCGGCGCGTGCTGATCCACATCAACAACACGAACCCGCTCTTGCGCGACGACGCGCCCGAGCGCGCCGAGGTGAGGGCAGCGGGGGTGGAGATCGCCTTCGACGGGATGGAGCTGACACTATGAATGGCGCAGCCGCTGTGAATGGCGCAGCCGCCGTGACGGCCACGACCGCCCACACCGACCCGCCCTGGTCCCCAGAGACTTTCGTGGAGCGGCTGCGGGGCGAGGGGGCGGCCCGCTACCACGATCACCACCCGTTCCACGTGGCCATGCACGAGGGGCGGCTGTCGCGGGACGAGCTCGCGCGGTGGATCCTGAACCGCTACTACTACCAGACCAGGATCCCGATCAAGGACGCGCTCATCCTCGCCAAGAGCGAGGATCCGGGCTTCCGTCGGCTCTGGATCCGGCGCATTCACGATCACGACGGGGAGCTCGCCGGAGCGGGTGGCCTCGCCGAGTGGCTTCGCCTGGCGGAGGCGGTGGGGCTGGACGCCGCGGCGGTGGCCGCCTGCACCGAGGTCTTGCCCGGGGTGCGCTTCGCCTGCGACGCCTACGTCGCGCTGGTGCGCGAGAGCCCTCTCGTGGTGGCGGTGGCCTCGTCGTTGACCGAGTTCTTCGCGCCGGACCTGATGTCGAAGCGCATCGCCGCCTGGGAGCGACACTACCCGTTCGTCGATGCGGCCGGCCTGGCCTACTTCCGCGGGCGGGTGCCGCGCGCGCGCCGCGACTCCGAGGAGGCGGTGGCCTTCGTGGTGGCGCAGGCGACCACGCGGGCGCTGCAGGAGGCGTGTGTCGCCGCCCTGATCCGCAAGACCGAGATCCTGTGGCACCTGCTCGATTGCGTGGCCGCGGACCGGCGCGGGGTCGGCAGCCTGCGGGCGCCCGCGCCGTGACCCGGCTCGCGGCCACCGCGCGTCCACGCCTCGGGCGCGGGGTCCGGCTGCGGCTCGACCGCCTGACGGGCAAGACTCTGCTTCTCCGTCCCGAGCAGGGCTTCGAGCTGCAAGGCTCGGCGCTCGACATCGTGAAGCTGTGCACCGGGGAGATGACCGTGGCGGCGATGGTGGATCGCCTGGCCGGGATGTACCACGAGAGCACCGGCGCGCGCATCGCCGAGGACGTGGAGCGGCTGCTCACCGAGCTCGGGCGCCGGGGACTCGTGGTGATGCAGGAAGACGGCGCCGCCGACGACGCCGACGCCTCCGACGACGACGTGGCAGCCACGCCGACGCGGGGGGCGCCGAGGCCATGATGACGCCGACGCCGACGCCGCCGACGCCAACGCCAACGCCGACCTCGCCCCCGGCCGGGGCGGCGGCACCTCCACCGGGGCCGCCGCGTCCGTACACCCTGGTGGCCGAGCTCACCTACCGCTGTCCCCTCCGCTGTGCCTACTGCTCGAACCCGATCGCGCTCGCCGGCCTCGGCGCCGAGCTCGACACGGCGACCTGGGCTCGTGTCTTCGGCGAGGCGGAGGCACTCGGCGTGATGCAGGTGACCCTCACCGGCGGCGAGCCGCTGGTGCGCACCGATCTCGAGGAACTGGTGCGGGCGGCGCGCGAGCGCGATCTGTTCACCACGCTCATCACGAGCGGCGTCCCGCTCGAGCGGGAGCGGCTGCTCCGGCTCCGCGACGCCGGCCTCGATGGCGTCCAGCTCTCCTTTCAGGACGTGGACCCCGCCGCCGCCGCCCGGGTGGCCGGCATCGAGGCGCTGGCCCGCAAGCAGGAGGTGGCCGGGTGGGTCAAGGCGCTCGAGCTGCCCCTCACGGTGAACATCGTCCTTCACCGGGAGAACCTGCCGCGCCTGCCGGCGCTGATCGCGCTCGCGGAGGAGCTCGGGGCCAACCGCCTCGAGCTGGCCCACGTCCAGTATCTCGGATGGGCGCTCCTCAACCGCGACGTCCTGCTGCCGACGGCGGCGATGATCGCCGGGGCGCGGGCCACGGTGAGCGCCGCGCGCGTCCGGCTCGGCGACCGCATGGAGATCCTGTCGGTGTTGCCGGACTACTTCTCCGATCGGCCGCGCGCGTGCATGGAGGGCTGGGGCAGACGCTACCTGGTCATCGCGCCGGATGGGCGGGTGCTTCCCTGTCAGGCCGCCCACACCCTGTCCGGTCTCACCTTCGACAACGTGGCGACCCGCGGGCTCGGCGAGATCTGGCGGGACGGCGATGCCTTCGCGCGCTTTCGCGGGGAGAGCTGGATGCCGGATCCGTGCCGCAGCTGCGAACGCCGGCGGATCGACTTCGGCGGCTGTCGCTGCCAGGCCTTTCAGCTGACCGGAGACATGCAGGCCACCGACCCCACCTGCGGCCTCGCCCCGCGCCACGATCTCGTGCACGCGGCACGCTCCGCCGCCGAATCGCGCGCGGGCGAATCGCCGGCGATCGAGGGTGCGGCACCAACGCCCGAGAGCGCGGCCCCGCTGCTGCGCCTTCGCCGTCCGCCGACCGTCGGGTGAGCGGGGATCGGGTCAGGGTCGGCGGGGCAAGAGGACGATGACGAGGACGGGGACGGGGCTAGATCATTGGCCGGCGAAGAACGTCGCGATGGACTTGGCGGCGGCGGAGTCGCCTGCGGTCGTCAGGTGAGGGCCGGTGCCCATGAAGTCGCTGCAGGCGGCTGCCTCGGTCTTCGGTCCGACCTTCACCAGCGTCGGATACTTGGCGGCCACGTTGGCCAGCGCCTGGTCGACGTAGGTCGGGATCAAGGTGTTCTCCGCGAGCACCGTGGTGTTCCCGCACGAGGTGTTGCCGGGGCCGCGCACGATGGTCATGAGGACGATCTGCTTGAGGTTGGAGTACTTCGCCTTGATGTTCTCGACGTCCTTGGTCACGTTGCTCTCCCAGTCGGCGAGCGTCGCGATGGTCCAGCTCAGCGCGATCAGCACCACCCGGTCGGGGTTGCTCGAGCCTTGCGCGCACGCCGACAGCGGAGTGATGTCCCAGAAGGCGCTGTTCGCGTTGGCCCACTCGTCGATGTACGCGTGCTCCATCCACTTGAGCTGCCAGCGGGTGTTGTCGATCCCGGGCGCCTGTTCGAAGCCGGCGTTGTACCACTGGCTCGTCAACATCAAGCCAAGGACGCTGCTGCACGCAAAGGTCTGCGGGGGCGAGGTGCCGCCGCCGCCATTGCCGGCCGGTGCCCCTCCGGCGCCGCCCGCACCGACGACGGAGCCCCCCGTGCCCGGAGCTGGTCCGCCGCCGCTTCCCGTCTGGGCGGGGCCGCCACCGGTGGCCAGGCCGGCGCTGCTGCCGCCGGCGACACCGCCGCCACCGGTCGCGGCGGGAGGGGTCGCGTCGCCGGTTCCCGCGCCCCCGGTGCCCTCGGGGAGCGTCGTCCGACCGCCAGTCGCCTGGCCGGCGCTGTTTGCACCTCCCGCTCCGGCGACGACCGCCGCACCTCCGGTCCCGCCACCGACGACGGCCCCGCCGCCCGTCCCCGCGGCCACGCTCCCCGGCGTGGTCGACGACGAGGAACAGGCCGCGGCGGCACCCACGGCCGCGATGACGGCTGCGAGAAAGAGCCGCGAGGCGCCATCCACGCTCGGCCAAGGTGTCGGCGAGATCCTCTCGAGCCCCTTGGACGAGCTCACGCGAAGACCTGGGTGAACGGACCGGTGACGGACTTGGTGTCTTGCATGAACTTCTCGGTTTTGAGGGCGTCCGCCGTCAGGCCGAGGGCCTGCGCGACGGTCAGCCAGAAGTCGTTGTAGGGCCGCTTGTCCATGTTCCAGTACTGCCCGCCCTTCACCCCCAGCTTCTGCCCCCCGAAGAGCATGGCGGGCATCGGGTAGTACTCGTGCCCGCAGGCCGCCACCTCGGTGACGTACGGGATGAGGGTGGTGTCGAGCAGGCTGCCTCCGAGCGCGTCGGTGGTGGCCTTGAAGTCGGCGATGATCGCCGCGGTCTGGGTGTTGTAGAACTCCTCCACCCGCGACAGGAACTCCACCTCGGGCTTGCGGGTGGCGACGCTGGCGGTGGTGTCGGCCGAGCTCACGCGGTGGCTGAGCGGGTGGTGCATGTAGATGGTGCTGGCCTCGCCGGGATAGTAGCCCTGAAAGGCGATGTGGTTCACCCCCGGAGACCACTGGAAGGTGGCGACCCGCACCAGATCGCACACGAAGGCGCTCTTGATCACCCCCGCGTGCAGCTTGCCGACCTGCGCATGCAAGATCTCGTCGGACGAGGTGGCGGTCGGGTTGGCGTAGTCGCGGTGGTTCCCCCCGTCGTACATCCCGCCCACGACGTTGGGGGGAGGGGTCGCCACGCAGCCCGGCATCGCCACCGTCCCGCCGGCGATCTGCGTGGTGAGCTGGTTCTCGATCTTGCGAATCGCCTCGGTGTGCAGATCGATCTTCGCGCTCTCGCTGGCCGGAGCCAGGGTCTTGAGGCGGGCCAGCTCGCGCAGGCTGTAGTCGAGCACGCTCCGCCGCTCCTTCACGGCGCGCAGCAACTGGGCGGTGTTCCCGGTGGTGGCCCCGCCCGGCATCATGCTCCCGAAGATGCTGCCGTAGAGCTGCAACGGGCTCAGCTCGGGGAACAGGGGAATGTTCTCCACCCCGCCCGAGGTGGTGGCGGCCACCGGCCGGGTGGCGTAGTCGTACGACAGGCAGCGGGTCGAGGTCTCCGGGTTGTAGTCGACCCGATCGTCGGCGATGGCGTTGACGTACCCCTTGTTGGTCTGCAGCGCCTTGGCGTTCTTGAGGAAGATCTGATCGAACGATGGGCCATCGGCGGGCGTGTCCTGCGCGATGAGCTCGCCCGACCGCACGAACTTGGTGGCCGTGCCGGTCGTCATGATGACCTGCCCCTTCTGGTGACCCTCGCCCCCGGGTCCGGGGATCGACGCCATCGAGAGCCCGTAGAACGTCGCCATGTTGGGCCGCAGATTGGCGGTCTCGAAGGGCAGGATCAGGCGCGAGGCGGTGTAGCTGGTCCCCGAGCCGGTGGGCACGAAGTCGGCGCGCACCGTCCCCACCGGATGATGGATGACCAGCAGGCGCGGCGGCGAGGGGGCCGCCTGGGCGCTGGCGTGCAGGTTGCGGAGCAGGGTCTCGAGCCCCACCGCCCCTCCGATGGAGTAAAGGAAGGAGCGCCGCGCGAATCGATAACCGGTGCTGGTGGTGGTGCTCATGGGTTCACCCGCATCGCCAGGGTCTGGGAGGCGGCTATCTCCCGCAGCATCGCCGCGAAGGTCTTGTCGCCGCCGAGGAACCGCGCGGTCACGGCCTGGACCGCACAGTCGCCGCGATCCACGTTGCCATCGGCCAGCGCGAACTTCATCAGGTTGCGGGCCACGCAGGCGGCAAACACCCCGCTGGCGGTGACCTTCTGGGCGAAGTCCACCGCGTTCGTGACGGCTCCGCCGCCCACGTCGGCCGGCAAGGTGGCGGACGCGTCGATGGGGCGACCCTGATCGTCGGCGGTGCGGTAGCGACCGATGACGTCGTAGTTCTCGAGGACCAGCCCGTAGGGATCGAAGGCGGTGTGGCAGACCGAGCACGGCGCGGTGGTCTGCCGGTAGACCGACCGCTCGCGCTCGGTCTTGTCGGCCAGCATGGTGGTGACCGCGGCGATCTGATCGGCGAGCGCGGCCGGGGGTGCGGCGGGCGGGCTGGCGCACAGGATGGTGGACGCCACCATCAGACCGCGGGCGACCACCGAGCTCGTGTCGGTGCGGGCCCGCGCGGTCAAGAACCCGAGGTTGGTGAGGAGCCCAGCGCGGGTGGCCGGGAGCTGCACGGGGACGAAGGTCGAGGGGTCGGGGGTGTTCCCGGCCGGGAAGGGGATCCCGTAGAGCTGGGCGAGGTCGGGGTTCACCTCCGACTGGCGCGAGAGCAGGAGATCGTCGACCTTGCCCTTCCACAGCACGGCGCCGAGGAAGTCCTGCGTCTCGCGCAGCATGGCGTTTTCGACCCCCACGGTGTAGACGGGGACCTTGGCGGGATCGATCACCACCGAGTCGAGGTTGCCGATCCCGAAGTACGAGAACATCGCCTGCTGCAGGTTGCTCTGCACCGCCGGCAGGGCCAGCAGCCGATCGGCCTCGGCCGCCACCCCGGCGGAGGTGGAGAGCGTCCCCGCGCGCGCGGCGTCGAGCAGGGCCGCGTCGGGCGGGCCGTCGGTCAGAAAGAAGGAGAGCTGGCTGGCGGCCTCGTAGGGGGTGAGCGCGGTCGGCGCCGCGCCAGAGGCCACCGGGACGCTCCCGAGCTCGGCCCGGTAAAGAAAGCTCGGCGAGGTGAGCACCGCCTCGACGGTGGTCTGCACCGCCTCGGGAACGCTCGCGCCGAAGGACTTGGCCTCGGTGTAGACCTGCGTGAGGCTGTCGCTCTCGGCCGCCTCGAGCGGCCTGCGAAAGGCCTTCTCGGCGAAGGTGGCGACGAAGGTCTGGGCACACGCGTCGGTGGTCGCGGTCAGCGGACAGCCGGTCACGCTCGCGTAGTTGGTGAACACGGCCTGGGCGGCGGCCTGACCTATCCCCTCGGACTTGTTCCACACCGCCTCGGTCACGAAGGTCCCCTCCTCGGGCGCCGACAGCGGTGGGAAGCTGCGCTGGGCCACCGTGCCGAGCCCGAAGGTGGTCACGAGCGGGTCCGCCGCCGCCGCTCCCAGCAGCGCACGCACGGAGTTCACCGTCTGGCTGAGGGTGAGCCGCACCAGGCGCCTGGGCGCGACTGGAGCGCAGTCGAGAGGACCACCGCCGCCGGTCGGCCCGGGACCTCCCGTGGCGACGCCGCCGGAGGCACCGGGGCCTGAGGCGCTCGCCCCGGCACCTGTGCCCGCCGCGTTGCCGTTGCTCGCACCCACGGCAGCCCCGCTGGATCCGGCCGGACCGGTGGCGGACCCACTCCCGGCGCCCGAGGTGGGCGATCCGGTGCCGGCGCCTCCCGGCGTCCCAGCCGTGGTGCCAGCACCGGGACCGTGGGTCCCCGTACCACCTTGCCCACCGCAGCTCATCGAGCCGACCGCGAGCGCGCAGGCAACCGCGGCGAGGGCGGAGGTCAGCCCATGCGGATGGGTCCGAGGGCCCTCCTTGGCCCGTGACGCCGTCGCCCGGCTGGATCTCGACGTCTCTGGCATCTGCCGCTCCTCCTCGATGAGGAATCCACAGGGGCGGATCACCTCAGGACATGGTGTCCCGATCACCCTAACTCCGCCTGCGCCGACCGTCCTTTTCCGGGGTCCGAGGCGTCGAGGCCCGTCAGCGGCTTGCCGAGCCGGAAGCCCGAGGTCTTGGTGATGGTCCCCACGTCGTGCAACACCCCGCTCGGGCTGTCGGTGAAATACGGTCCCGAATGGCAGGCCGGGCACCCTGCCCTGGCGAAGATCTTGCGACCCTCGAGCGCCGCCGCGGTGAAGCTGTCGTCGGGGTTGCGGAACGGGCTCCGCGGCACCTTGTCGAACGAGGTGATGTACGGAGAGCGCGTCGAGCTCCGGGCTGACCCCGGCCGCCGGCTTTCCGAGCGCGTCATAGATCCCGTCCGGGCCGAGCCGCGCATCGTTCTCGGCGTCGGGCACGAACCCCGAACCCCCGAAGCTCTCGCGGATGTCCCGCTCGAGTCCTGGAGCTCGTCCATGTTGGCGCTCCAGTGCACCCTCCCTTGGCCCTGGGCCCCGCGGATGCCGAGCAAGGACTTGGTGTTGCGCAACCCCTCGCCGCGATCGCTGCCCGACTTCCGTCGCGCAGCATGAGGGCGGTGTTGCTGCCCGAGGGGCCGGAGGGAAACTTGTGGGCGCCGGTTCCGCCGAAGTTCGCGATGGGCTTCTCCAGCTCCGTCGCGGTGTAGGTCAGGTTGCCGAGCCCCGTCGCCGAGGCCACCGACGGGAGCGCGAGTGCCAAGAGGCTCGAGAGCCACAGGAGCCACACGGTCAACGAAGTCCAAATGAATGGACGCGTCATGAGAAACCTCTTCGGATCATGGGTCGGAAATCGGGGATCGGAGATCGGAGATCGAGCGAGCCGGTCCACACGAGGACCGAGGCGCTGGGCTCGGGCTACCGGATGACGAGGACGTTGGTGATCTGGCGCGCGAGGGTGGCGCTGCCCCAGCTCCAATCGGACGCTAGCCGATCGGCATTCGCCTCAGCTCGGGCGGGCGGCGCTGGCGATGGTGAACGACCGCAGGTGCTCCTGGTAGTCGGGCATGGCGTCGGTGAGGGCGGAGGCGAAGGACCCGCTGAGTCTCGCTGTCGCCGGAGAACCCGAATACCTTGGCAAACCGGATCTGGCTCGCGAGGGCTGGACCCCGGCCCGAGGAGCCACCGAGGCGGTGGTCTCGAGCGCCATCTCATTTCACTTCATGGTGGGCATCGTGAAGCTGGCCCCGGTGCTGGCTCCCCGGGGCCAGCGCGAGGTGACGGTCTTGAGGCGGGTGAAGAAGCGCACCCCCTCGGGACCGTGCATGAAGTGATCTCCGTAGAGGGAGCTCTTCCAGCCCCCGAAGCTGTGAAAGGCCATCGGGACCGGAATCGGCACGTTGATGCCCACCATGCCGAGGTGGATGCGCTTGAAGAACTCGTCCGCCGCCTCGCCGCTGCTGGTGAAGATGGCGCCACCATTTCCATACCGGTGCCCGTTGACGAGCTGGATGGCGGCCTCGAGATCCGGGACCCGCACCACGCAGAGCACCGGGCCGAAGATCTCCTCCTCGTAGATGCTCATCCGGGAGGTGACCTGGTCGAACAGCGATCCTCCGATGAAGAAGCCCGCCTCGTGCCCCGGCACCCGCAGGCCACGCCCGTCCACCACCAGCCTGGCGCCCGCCCGTTGCCCCTGCTCGATGTAGCCGGCGACCCGCTCGAGGTGCTGGCGGGTGATGAGCGGGCCCATGTCCATCCCCGCCTCGGTCCCGGGGCCGATCCGCAGAGCCTTGATCCGGGGGATCAGGGCATCGACCAGGCGGTCGGCGGTACCCTCGCCCACCGCCACCGCGACCGAGATGGCCATGCAGCGCTCGCCCGCTGAACCGTAGGCCGCCCCGACCAGGGCGTCGGTGACGTGCTCGAGCTCGGCGTCCGGCATGACCACCATGTGGTTCTTGGCCCCGCCGAGTGCCTGCACGCGCTTGCCCGCCGCCGTCGCGCGCAGGTACACCGACTGTGCCGTCGGCGTGGAGCCCACCAGGCTGATGGCCGCCACGTCGGGGTGGTCGATGAAGGCGTCGACCACCTCCTTGTCGCCGTTCACCACGTTGAAGACCCCGTCGGGAAGGCCAGCCGCGTGCCAGAGCTCGGCCAGGCGATAGGCGGTGGAGGGGACCCGCTCCGACGGCTTCATGACGAAGGTGTTGCCGCAGGCGATGGCCACCGGCGCCATCCACAGAGGGATCATGGCGGGAAAGTTGAACGGCCCCACGCCGGTGCACACCCCGAGGGGCTGGCGCATGGACCAGGAGTCCACTCCCCGCCCCACTTGCTCGGAGTATTCGCCCTTCAGGAGCTGGGGGATCCCGCAGGCGAACTCCACCACCTCCATACCGCGGGTGATCGAGCCGCGGGCGTCGTCGAGCACCTTCCCGTGCTCGCCGGTGAGGAGCGCGGCGAGCTCGTCCAGGTGTTCGTCGAGGAGGGCCTTGAAGCGGAAGAGCACCCGCGCCCGCCGAACCGCCGGCGTCGCGGCCCAGCCATCGAAGGCCCGACGGGCATGCCCGATGGCGAGGCCAGCCTCCTCGGCGGAGGACAGCGGCACATGGCTCGACACCGTCCCGAGGGCCGGGTTGTAGACGTCGCCCCACCGGGTCGTCGGGCTGGCGGCGGCCTTTCCATTGATGAAGTTCTTCAGCTTGGTGATCATTTTTCTCTCGATGCGCTCGGGTCCGCGCCAGGGTTGCGGGTCACTGACATGCGGTGAGCCCGCCGTCGACGTAGAGGACCTGTCCGGTGACGAAGTCCGATGCGGGGGCGCAGAAGAACTGTACCGGACCCACCACGTCCTTGGGATCGGCGATTCGACCAAGCGGTCCCGATCACTTGAATTCGGGAGCGTTGACCACGTGCCCGATCATGTCGGTTTACACGAAGGTGAGCACGACACCGTTGACGTTGATGTCGTGGAGCGAGCGCCGCCGATGACGTCTGGGCCACTGGCGATGCCGGGGCGGTCCACTCGAATGGAAACATGTTCACGGTAACGGAGGTCCCGTCGCTTCAGAGATTCCATGACGAGCCACTCGATGGGCCACTCATGTCGGGCCCCTCCGCCCCACGGTGCGGAGCCCCAGCCGCGGCGCGTTCGGAGGTGAAACCCGGGCTCGCAGATCGTGCCCGCAGCGGGTGCTCCCGTGCTAACTTGGCCGTCAGTCCACAGGCGCACGGGCAGCCGGGTGTCTGGCTCCGGTGGATCTCCTCGAGCGCTCCGAATCGAATGATTCTCTTGCGGCAGTCACCCTTCCACCTCCTTCACGCGTCCGTTGCGGCGAGCTCGCCTCCGAACGTGCGGGGACCCGTTTTGCGCATCCTGCTCGCGCTCGCGCTCGCGGGTTGCTCGTACGACTTCGCGGCGCTCGAAGGGCACAGCGGAAGCGGGGGGCAGAGACCCACGCAACCTCCCGCGAACGGGACTGGAGTGGGTGGCGCAGGCGGCAGGGCCATGAGCCGCCCGGATGGAAGCACGCCCGTGGCGCCAGGGGGCGGAGGCCAGATGGGAGGCGTGCTGGTGGGCGTGGACACCGGCGGCGCGATCGGCGCGGGCGCTCCCCCAGCCACGGGGGGAACCTCCGGCTCGGGCGGCTTCGGGGTCGAGGGCATCGGCACGGGCTCGGGCGGAGCAGGCGGCGGCTCGGCCGCGGGCGGCGCGGGCGCCGGGACCGGCGGCGACGGTCCGGCGCCAGTCGGTGGCGGTGGAGTTGCCCCCGGGGGCAACTCGGCGGGGGGCGAGATGGGTGGAGCAGCGGGAGCTGGTGTGGCGGGGATGGGTGGCGCGGCGGCACCGGACACGGCCAACTACAACTTCGAGAGCTCCAACCAGGCGTGGGGCATGGGCACCGGCAGTCCAGGCACCTTCACCAGCGTCGGACGAAGCACCACGCAACACTTCGCGGGTCAGGCCTCGCTCGCGGCTTCGCTGAGCGCGCCCGCGGCCGCCACCCACTTCATCCTCGAGGTCAATCCGCCCGTGCCCGCGATCCCGGCGGGCGCGGTCGTGACGTTCCACCTTTACGTCCCGCGCTCGGCGGCGCTCACGGCCGTCGTCGCGTACGCGCTCGAAGCCGGAAACAACTATCGCTTCGACAACACCTTCGTCGCGCCCGCCAGCCTCGCGCGCGACGCATGGACCACGGTGCGTGTCACCGTCCCGGCGGACGCTACGACGATCTTGCGAATCGGCGTCCGCTTCGAATTTTCGGGGGCCTGGACCGGCACCGTGTACCTCGACAGCATCGACTGGTAGCCGGGGGGCCGGCCGGCTTCGGGATCGGGGCGGTCAGGACAGCGCGCGCGCCACGAGAGCCAGCGCGACGGCGACGATGGCGAGCAGGACCAGCAGGCGCGCCACCGAGATCCGAGGCGTCAGCTGGGGGACTGGAGGATCCGGCGGGGGAGCCGGCGGCACGGCCCGGATGGGAGCGGGGACCGAGGCCGAAGCCGCGACGGCGACCGAGGCGGGGACGTCAGCGGCCACGGCGGCGGGAACCGAGGCCGGCGCGGGAGCGTCAGCGGCAACGGTGCTGGCAACGCCAGCGGCCGCGGGAACGGCAACGGGAGCCGGCGTCCGGGTCGTGGCGTCGCTGGCCGGCGGAGCAGCGGCTGCGAGCTCACCGGGCGCGGGGGGCTCCGACGCGTCGGGGGCGGAGCTCGGGGCGTCCGGAACGGCCGCGGCGGGAACCTCCGCCCGCGCGTGGATCTCGGCGAGCGGCATGGGCGTCGCTTGGTCCTCGAGGAGCTGGGCGACCAGGACGGGGCCGGGCGTCGCCTGCTGCATCCAGGAAACCTCGACGCCGGAAGTTGCCACGCCGGACGCGGACGCGCCCAGGCCGCTCGGAGCCGGGGTCTTCTCTCGGCTCGAGGCCTGGCGGTCCGCGAGCACGGTGTCGAAGAGCGGCGCCAGCGCGGGTATCACGCGACTGGCGAACAACCGACGCCCCTCGACGATCTGCCCATCCAGGGTCTCACCGACCCGCGGTCGCTCCCGGAAATACAGCTCGATGTCGGACAGGATGACCCTGGCCAAACGCTTGGCCGCCTCCTCTGTTTCGATCAGCGCCATGTGGGTTCGAATCCATACATCGGCGAGCCGAGCCCGCGCCTGAGCCCGCGTCCTCTTTGAGACACCCCGCGTCACCCCCCGGAAGCGCCATGATGTATGCTCCGGCGGGCGAATGCCAGAGCGCCGTGTCCCCGTCGTGCTCGGTTTCCTCCCCGGCCTCCTCTTCTTCTTGGCCGGCTGCCCCTCGTCGAGCGCGGAAGGCCCGACGATCGGGATCGCGACCGATGCGGCAGCCGGTCAAGACGGGGAGGCACCGCCGGCGGAGGCTCCGCCCGTGCCCCCCGGCGCCGGTGGAGCCGACGCGGCGGTGCCGCTCGTCGATGGACCGCCCGACGTCTCCTCGGAGTCCGCGTCGAGTCCGGGACCGGTCGCGAACGATGCCGGTGAGCCATCCGATACGGCCAGGCCCAGCGACGGGCGTGGCCCGGTGACCGGTCCGACGACCTCGGACGCCGCGCTCGATGCCCCGAGCGTGTCCGACGTGATGAGCCCGATCGGCGGTAAGGACGCGGCGGCGGCCGATCCGGAGAGCGGCCGCCTCGCGGGCATCACCGCCGCGCACAACGCGGTCCGAGCCGCGGTCCAGGCCCAGCCTGCGCTGCCACCGCTGATCTGGAACCAGACCATCGCGGACTACGCGCAGCAGTGGGCCACCAGCCTCGCGACGACCATGTGCGCCCAGCCCCAGCATCGCTCGCCGGTCGATTTGATCGCCAAGGGGTACGGTGAAAACCTGGCGACCTTCGGCGCGAGCGGCACGCTGAAGGGAGGGACGGCCAGCACCGCCCAGCAAGCCGTGAGCGCGTGGGCCGCCGAGAAGACCTGCTGGACGTTCGGCACGATCAGCGGCACCGAGACGTGCGACAAGACCTGCTACACCAACCTGCACAGCGACGGCTGCGGGCACTACACGCAGGTCGTCTGGCGCGGCAGCACGGAGCTCGGCTGCGGCGTCGCCACCTGCAAGAACGGCGCGCTCACCGAGGACATCTGGATCTGCAACTATGCTCCGGCCGGAAACTTCATCGGGCGCGCGCCTTATTGAGTAGGGGGGACCGCCCGGCGCCGTGCGCACCCGCCTTCTTGGCCTGCGTCTGCTGGCGCCTCTGCGTCCCCCCTGGCCCCCGCTGGTCAACGCGGCGAAGCCGCGTCGCCCAGCCGTTGCGCAGAAGAGCGCGACAACCCGGTGCCTGCATCATCGGCCTTCTTGGAGCGCGCCCCGTCGGAGAGGGGGGACCGCCCGGCGCCGTGCGCGTTGGGTTCTTGGCCTGCCCAACCTGGCGCCTCTGCGTCCCCCCTGGCCCCCGCTGGTAACCGCGGCGAAGCCGCGTTGACCAGCCTTTGCTCAGAAGAGCGGGGGACAACCCGCTGATGAGCGGGGGCAAACCGGGTGGAAACGGGGGACGACTCTGCTGGAAACGGGGCGGGGGGACGAGCCGCCGACGCGGGCGGCTGACACTGTACTTTGCTCTTGACCGGGGTATCGATGGGCTGTTCCACTTGTCACTTCCTTCTGATTTCAGGCCATGGGAGTATTCGAATCCGAGTGGGTACCGCGATTGCCGCCTTTCTTTTCGATGGGCTGCTGAATCGGGGGTGGCAGAGCGTCGCCAGGGGCAGCGGGGCGCCGGCGCGCCACTCACCATTTTCGGAGAGGACCACGTGAGGTATCCGGTCAACCTGGACCTGTTCGCAGAGAGCCGACGCTCGCCGTCGGTCTTCGAGCTGGCGGCCAGCATGAACGCGGCCCCCGGGACCCTGCGCGACTTCTCGGTCCCGATGAACTCCTATTTTCCGACGGGGGAGGTGCTCGGCAACCTGCAGGCCCGCCTCGAATCCGCGCTCAAGGTCTACCCGGGGTCGAACCGGCAGGTCGCGGGCCGTCTGGCCGATTTCGTGGGGCTCGATGCCACCACCATGGTCATCGGCAGCGGGGCGACCGAGCTCATCACCTGGATCTGTCGGCTCCTCGTGGGGGAATCCCTGGCCATGCCGATCCCCACGGCGGGACGCTGGCTCAACGAGCCCCGTCGCGCCGGGAAGACGGTGCACACCTTCCTCCGGCGCGCCGATCGCGAATTTCAGATCTCGCCCGGCGACATGGTGAGCGGCGTCCTCGAGAAGGGGGCCCGGGCCGCGGTCCTCACCAACCCCAACAACCCCACCGGCGCGCTCATGTCTCGCGCGGACGTCCTGAGCGTCCTCGATGCCCTGCGCGACCTCGATGTCGTGGTGATCGACGAGTCCTTCATCGACTTCGCCGCCGAGGACAGCGTCCCCTCCGTGGAGTGCGACGTCAGTCGCTTTCCAAACGCCCTCGTCATCAAGAGCCTCGGGCAGAGCCTCGGTCTGCCCGGATTGCACCTCGGGTACGCCGTCGGCAACCCCTCGCTCGTGTCGAGGCTCAGGGACGCGCTCCCGACCGGCAACGTGACGGGGCTGGCCCTCGCGCTCATCGAGGAGCTGCCCGGCGCCCGCCAGGGCTACGAGGCTGGGCGGCGGCGCGCGGTGCAGGACCGGGTGTACCTCGAGCGAGAGCTGCGGAACATCCCGGGGCTCGGCGTCTTCCCCTCGCGGGCCAACTTCGTCTACGCACGCCTGCCCGAAGGATTCGATGCCGTCCGGCTCCGCAACCACCTCCTCGGAGAGCACGGCTGTCTGCTGCGGGCTTGTGGCGACAAGGAAGGCAGCGACAGTCGCTCCCTGCGCATCGCCGCCCGCCCCGCCCCCGAAGTGGACTTCCTGGTCGAGCGGTGGGTGCAATCGGCCTCCGAGCTGGGGCAGACGTCGGGCAGCCCGCCGGCCCGCGGACAAGGGGGGCTCGCGGCCCGGCTGCAGGGCGGGCGCTCCCCCCCGGCTTCGACCGGCACGCCGAGCCCACCGTCGCGTTCCGCGTTCTCCGCGGCGTCTCCGCTGTCCCTGTCCTCGTCGAGCTTGGCGGCACAATCGCGTGAGGCTGCGGCGCTGGCGGCGTGGGATCTCACCCCCATCCCGGAGCCGACTCCGACTCCGACGCTCGCGACGTCAGAACCGTTCATGGCGCTGGTCGAGGCGGGGATCATCTCGGTCGATGTCACGGAGGAGATCGAGGCCTCGGCGCCCATGCACGCGCACGCGCACGCGATGCCCCGACCCGAGGCCGCGACGGGCCCCGGCCATGGCGAACTGGCCGCCGTCGAGACGTTCGCGTCCTTCGCGTCGTTCGTGCCGCCACCTTCGCCCATCTTCGACGGATCGCCAGGCTCGCCCGCGCCGATGACCATGACCATGACCATGACCATGACGGTGCCGCCGGCGAGGGCCTGGCTCCGTCGGACCGCGCTGTTCGGCGCCCTGGCCCTGCTGGGCGCGGGCGTGGCCGGCTGGTGGGCCCTGCACGGCCGG
>Ga0265342_10001410_pt1 | contig 22469 bp, 19 predicted proteins | sample 4CB327metaG_FD_203125 | JGI IMG/M metagenome (GOLD analysis project Ga0265342, IMG submission 203125) | Rhizosphere microbial communities from Carex aquatilis grown in University of Washington, Seatle, WA, United States - 4-CB3-27 metaG | ecosystem: Host-associated > Plants > Roots >... | reverse complement strand
GCACCTGCACGCAGCGATCGCCGCGATCTTTCTTTATGCCCCATCGCTGGCGGCGCGCATCTCCGGCCGGCCGTTCGACTACCGCGACGCCGGTCTGCGCCTCGATCCGCTGGGTCTGAACCTACGCGTGCTCGCGAGCGCGATCGCGGTGACGTTCCCCTTGTTCGTGCTCGGCTTCTTCGTCTTCTACGGCTTCGTGTGTGGCCCGCACGGCGGCCCACTGACCGCGCTCTGGAGCGGGCTCTGTCCTTACTGGCGCGGGCTCCACGGCGGGGCGCTCCGGCTGCCGCACGAGTTCCTGACCTCGGCGCTCAACCAGCTGATCGTCGTCGCGATCCCCGAGGAGCTCTTCTTTCGCGGCTATCTCATGGGCCGACTCGAGGAGCGCTGGCCGCCGGCGCGGCGCCTGCTGGGCGCGCCCGTCGGGCGCGCGCTCGTCGTGTCGAGCGTGCTGTTCGCGCTCGGTCACGTCGCGGTCGTCCCCAACCCGCAACGGCTCGCGGTGTTCTTCCCCGCGCTGGTCTTCGGCTGGATGCGCGCGCGCACCGGATCGATCCTACCGGGCGCTGCGTTTCACGCGCTCTGCAACCTGTTCGCGGACGTGCTGCACACGAGCTACTTCTGATCGAAGCGTCGTTCGGATCAAGGCCTCCGAGGCCCTTTTCTTACACGCCGGCTTTCTCGCTCAGCTCGACGTAGCTCTTGCCCGGCGCGGCTTGCGTCGCCACCGGCAGGCCCGACTCGGCCCAGCCGGCGCAGCTCACACGCCCGAGAGCGTCATGCTCGCCACCAAAACCACCGCGCATGTCGACGACCGCGGTATAGCCGGTTGCCTCGAGCAGTCCCGCCGCCTGCAGCGAGCGCCCGCCGCTCTTGCAGCCAATCACCAGCTTGGTCTCCTTGGGGAACGTCGCCTCGACCACCCGCTGAAAGGCCGCGTTCGGCGCCATCCGCCCGCCCTGAAAATGCAACAACGGAATGTTGACCGCACCTACGGGGTGCCCCTGATCGAACTCGGGGATCGATCGCACATCGAGGTACGTCCAACCCTCCGCGAGCATGGCCGCGGCCTCTGCCGGCAACACACGTTTCGTCATGGCGGCTTCTTAGCACACAAGCCTCGCCCGCCCCACCGTGGTTGCGGTATCATCCAGAGCATGGCTTCGCCCCACCTGAGGGTCGTGGCAGCGGTCATATCGCGCGACGATCGCTACCTCATCACGCAGCGCCGCCCGTCGGCGGTGTTGGCCGGGCTGTGGGAGTTTCCGGGTGGGCGCGTCGAGGAAGGCGAGACCGACGAGGCTGCGCTCAGACGTGAAGTCAGCGAGCGCGTGGGCGTCGAGATCGACGTCCAGATATGCATCGGACGCCGCACCCACGACTACGATGGCTATTCCGTCGATCTGGCGCTCTACCAGGCGATCATCAAAGGCGAGAAAGAGCCGGAGGCGGTGCGCGTCGCCGATTGCCGTTGGGTCGCTTCGAACGAGTTCGAGAACTACCGCTTCCCGGCGGCCGACCAGGCCACCATGGACCTGCTGCTGGGCATCCGGCGCGGGTGAAGTCGGTTCGGTCCAAGCCAGGAACGACGACGGGCGCGTACGGCGTCCCGTCGCTGACTTCGATGCACCCGTCGGCGGCGCGCTGGATCGGCGCGCTCATCCGCATGACGTCGGCGCACCCGGCAATGACGCGCATCCTGAACGTCGTCGAGGGGCTGCAGGACCGACCGTTTCGCACCAACGCCCTCCTGCTGGGCGAGCCCGGCACCGGCAAGGAGGGGCTGGCGCGCGCGCTGCACCACCTGATGGCGCCGGGCGCGCCGCTCGTACGCGTCGATCTCGTCGGCTACAGCGACGAGGAGGCGCTGGCGGTGCTGAGCGGCGAAGGAAGAGGCGGGCAGGCGGCGGCCGAGATCAGCGACGGCGCGATTTTGCTCATCGAGGAGGTGGCGGGGCTGAGTCTGCGCGTGCAGACCGCGCTGCTGCGGCTGCTCAAGACCGGCGCGGTGGACCAGGAAGGAAACGCGGGAAAGGTTCCCAAAGTTGCCGAGCGGTTTCAGGTGAACGCGATCGCGATGTCGGATCGCGATCTCGCGGCCGAGGTAGCGGCCGGGCGCTTTCGCCACGATCTGTACTTCGCGCTCGCGCGCATCGTGCTCGACCTGCCGCCGCTGCGCGAGCGCATGCAGGACCTGGCTCCGGCGGCGGTCTGGATCGGCAACCGCGTGTTGCGCAACGCCGGCCGCGACTACGAGCTCATGACCGCCGAGGAGTTCGCGCGCGCGACCAGTGACGAGCGGGCAGCCGCGATCGAGCTGCGCGCGGATGCGATCGAGATGCTGCAGCGGCACAGCTGGCCAGGGAACTTCCGCGAGCTGGAAGCGGTGCTCGAGCGCGCGCTGATGCTCTATCGCAAGGGCACTTCGATCGGCGGGGCAGAGATCGAAGCGGCGCTTGCAACCGCGAGCTGAGGGAGCGGCCGCCCGAAGGGCTCTTCAGCTCGCCATTTGCAGCAGCTTCGACAGCTTCGTCGCGAGGTTCGGATCTCCCGACACCTTCAGCTTTCCCGTGAAGAAGAGCTGCATCGCGGCCTGCATCCCACCGTCGATCATCGAGCTGAAGTCGGCGTCGGTCGCCTCGATCGTGCACTGGGCCGTTCCGTGGACGCCCGGCTGGCAGGTCGGCGGCGACGACAGGAGGTCGACCGTCCAGGTGCCGCCGTCTGCGCCGCTGATCTTGAACAGGTAGATCGCGGTGACGTCTTTCGCCTTCTCGGGGCTGGTCTTGAGCACCGCGGGAACTTTCTGATCGAAGAACGCTTTCACGGACGTGGCCATACCCTACCTCCAGCAATCATGATCGGTGCGGCTCGCCGCCGCTGTCAACATACGCGAGCGGGAACTTGAGAAACGAAGGGCTCGGGCGGCGGCCCGCATATGCCCGACGTGCTTCATCCGCGCGCTCGCGCGACAGTCGATTTCCGCGACGCACGCTTGAGTCTGGCCGTCGGCGCGGCGGCGCTGTTGCGGCGCGCGCCGTCGGCCGCCGTCTTTGCGGCCGCTGACGGTGGTGCCGGCTCGGCCGGCCCGAGGCTCACGAGCGGGCCCACCGCCGCGCCGGCCGCGATGTCGGCGCCGACCGCGACGGTGTACGGGGCCACCCGCGCACCGGCACCGACGACGGTATTGATCAGGACCGCGCCGTCGTCGACATGGGCGCCGCGGCCGACGCGGGTCGTGCCGCGCAGCGAGACGCCCCGGCCGAGCTCGACGTCGACCCCGATCGTGACGCCGGGCTCGATCACCGTCGAAGCTGCGTCGTGAAAGGTCACATGGCGCATCCAGGTGCCGTTGATGCGCGCGCGCATGACCGCCTCGGACTCGCCGAGCTGGCGGCGGTCGTTGACGCCGGCCACGTCGCGAAAGTCGGCGTCGACGGCGCTGACGCCCACGCTGCGCGCCGCGCGCGCCACGATGTCGGTCAGATAGTACTCCCCCTGCGCGTTGCGCGCGCTCAACCCCGCCGTCGCCGTGCGCAGAAAGTCGGCGGGGGCGGCGTAGATACCGGCGTTGATCTCGCCGATGGCCAGCTCCTCCTCCGACGCATCTTTTTGCTCGACGACGCCGATCACGTGGCCGCGCTGGTCGCGCAGGATGCGGCCGTATCCAGCCGGGTCCGGGGGGCTGGTCGTCACCAGCGCCAGGCAGCTGTAACGGCGAGCGGTGCCGACCAGGGCGCGCACGGTCTCACGCCGGAGCAAGGGCACGTCTCCATAGAGGATGACCACGATCCCGGCGAAGCGCCTCAACGACGGCATCGCCAGCCGGACGGCGTGGCCGGTGCCGCGCTGCTCGGTCTGCTCGACCGTGCGGATAGTTCCGTCGCCGAACTCCTTGGTCAGCGCCGACTCGACCAGCTCGCGCTGGTGACCGAGCACCACGACCACCGGGTCGGCACCCAGCTCGCGCGCCAGGTTCACCGGGTAGCTGACCAGCGGGCGGCCGAGCAGAGGGTGCAACACCTTCGCGTGCGCCGAGCGCATCCGGGTGCCTTTGCCGGCCGCGAGGATGATGCAGGCCAAGTCGCCGTTGGTGCTGGTTCGTTTGCGTGCGCTCATCGGGTCAGACGCTAGATAATCCCGGCGACGCCCGAAGTCCACAACTCGTCCCAGCCGCCGGCGCGGCGTGCTCGTGAATGGGAGGCCGCACTGCTAGTATGCGGCCCCGACCCCATGGGTGGTTACATCCTCATCGTGGAGAGCGACCCGGTCCTGCAACGGCGCATCGGGGACACCCTCAAGGAGGCACACTACGAGCTTGCCTCCGAGGCCGAAGGGGCCTGGGCCCGGCGCAGCGTCGCCGTGCGCACGCCGGACGCAATCGTGGTCGACACCGTGCTATCCGACGGAGATGGCTTCCGTCTGGCCGAGGACCTGCGGCGTGAGCCCGAGACGCGCGACACTCCGATCTTCTTCGTCGCGAGCCGGTTCCGCGGCGCGAGCCACCGTTCGGAGGCGCGCCGGCGCTTCGCACCCGCCGAGTACCTGCCGGTTCCGATCGACGTCAACAGCCTGCTCGCGATGATCCTGCAAGCGGTGCCGCCCGCGCGCAACGGCGTCCCCGGCGAGATCCACACCGCGCCCACTCAGCCGATTGTAGCGCCGCCTGCAGCTTGGGAACCGCCGCCGTCGGCAGACTTCGAGACGCCACCGCCGGTGGCCATGGCAACGCCACCGGCGGTGGCCATGCATACGCCACCGCCGCCCCCGACCAGCCCATTTCCGCTGGCGCTGGAGACGCCTCCGCCGGCGCTGGAACTGGCGCCCGAGGACGTCGAGACGCCACCGCCGCCGGTGATAGCGCCACCGCCCACCGCGACAACGACGACGGTGTCGACCGCGACGACGCGCGTAGCGCCGATGCCGGTCCCCCCGTCGGTGATCAACGAATCGCTGCGCGATCCCGTGCAGCAGCGTGAGAGCCACGACGTCGAGCGGACGGCCAAGTCGCTGGTGGCGGAGACGACCGATTTCACCGACAACCTCAAGAACATCCCCTTCCCTCGCCTGCTGCAGCGGCTGTACGTGCGGCGCGCGACCGGGTCGTTGCTGCTCTTGCACGGGGGAACGAAGAAGATCGTCTCGTTCGTCGAAGGTTACCCGGTGGCCGTGCGCTCGAATCTGCTCAGTGAATGCCTCGGCCAGATCCTGCTCAGCCAGCGCATGATCACCAGCCAGGCGCTGGTCGAATCGGTCAAGCGCATGCAGAAAGAGAAGCGCCGCCAGGGTGAGATCCTGGTCGAGATGGGCGCGCTCTCGCCCTACAACCTCACGCGCGCGCTGGTCGAGCAGTCGGAGGCGAAGCTGTTCGAGATCTTCACCTGGCGCGACGGTCAATTCATGTTCAAGCAGGGGGACGGCGCGCCCAAGGAGGCGTTGCGCCTCGAACGCTCGCCGGCGGCGCTGGTGCTCGAAGGCATCCGCCGGCACTACGATGCGGCCCGCCAGGTCGCGGTGCTCGACGGGTTCGCGAGGCGGTTCGTCGCGCTCAACCCCGACCCGCTGCTGCGCATGCAGGAGATGACGTCGGATCCGACGGAGATGGCGTTCATCCGCGGAATCACCGGCACCGAGCGCATCGAGGATTTACTGAGTGGCGCCGAGATCTCGCGCGACAAAGCCGTGCTGCTCCTTGTGGCGCTGTCGGAGGCCGGCGTAGTCATGCCCGGTGAAGCGCCGTTGATCACGCCCGAGCCCGAAGCCGCGCGGCTGGCAATCCAGCGCCACGACCTGCGCTCCGGCGGACCGACCGACGCCGACGTGAGCACCGAGGAGCTGATCGGCGATCTCGAAGACGATCCCGCGGTGCTTTCGATCGAGCCGCTGCCCCAGGCGCCGATCTCCGACGACGGCGACCTGCCGTCGGGACCACTGACCGGCGTGGCGACGCCGCTCGGCTCGGGGCCGCTGTCGATGGTGGCGCAAACCGTGCGCACGCAGGACTATTTTTGGGCGCTCGGGGTCGAGCGCTCGGCGACGGCCGAGGAGATCGACCGCGCGTACGAATCGCTCGCGCGCACCTTCCACGCCGATGCCTATCGCCAGAGCCCGAACGAGGATCGCCGGCTGGCCCAGGAGATTTTCGATCGGCTCACCGAGGCGCACCGCGTGCTGCGGGATCCGGCGCAGCGGCGCGCGTACACCGAGGAGATCGATCTGGTGGGCGGCGACACCCAATCCGATGCATTCGCCACGCGGGCCGGCGAAGCGAGCGCCACCGCGCTGACGAAGAGCCCGGGCGGGACGACGGCGGGCAACGCCGCCGCCAACGCTCTTTTCGACAACGGTATGGAGCACCTCAAGGCGCTCCGGCACCACGAGGCGGTCGAAGCCTTCCGCCAGGCGGCGCGGCTGGTCCCGGGCGAGGCCAACTTTCGCGCGGCGCTGGGGTGGTCGCTATTCCGCGAGGCGCCCGCCGACGCGCGCGCGGGCCGCGCGGCGCTGGCCGAGCTGCGACGCGCGGTCCAGATCGACGGCCAGAACCTGCGCGCGCTGCACTACCTGGCGAACTACTTCGCCGAGACCGGCCAACCCGACCTGGCCGTCGATGAGCTCCAGCGAATCTTGCAGATCGATCCCGACAGCACCGAGGCTGCAGACCAGCTGCGCCGTCTGCAAGATCGCACCTGAGCGGGGTTCGTAAGGGGAATTGCCGAAACCCCCATGGACGGTGTGCCTCGAGGGCACTGACATTGGTGTCGCGTCCGACGGGGATCTGCGAGACCCGGCTGCGCCAAACCCGCGACATCTCATGCCTTGTGCGGGGCACGCGGATTGCTCCGCATGGCCACCGATGCGTTACAAGACCCCCACCGAGAACTGGGTGCCCCGCGAGCAGGCGCCCGCGTTCGATCCGAACCGCTACCCGGCGCCGCTGCTGGCGCGTGCCGCCGCTGCCTGGCTGGGCCTGTGCCAGGACGAGCGCGAATCCGTCATCGCCGCGACGATGGTGACGACCGACCTCGCGCGAATGGGCGCGCCGCCGGCGATCCTGGGCATGGCGGCGCGGGTGATCGAAGACGAGGTTCGACATGTCGAGGTCTGCATGCGCGTCCTCGGCGCGCTGGGCGCGAACACCACCGCGACGCCGGCGCAGGGGACCCGCATCTCGGCCGAGGCCGAAGGCGCGCTGCCAGACGACGACGACAGCGGCGACCAGGGCCGCGCGATCGAAGTGCGGCTGGCGCGGGCGCTGATCGCGCGCTTCGCGGTCGGGCAATCGCTATCGGCCGCCTGCTTCGCGACGGCGCGCGCGACCGCGCGCGAACCACTGATCGCCTGGGCCTACACCGAGCTGCTCCGCGACGAGGCCCGCCACGGCGCGTTCGGCGCGCGCGCGGGTGAGTGGGTGATCCGCCACTGGACGCCGGCGCAGCGCCAGACGCTGTGGTCGGAGTGCCTGCGCGAGATGCAGACGTTCGAGCAGCGGGTCGGCGGTCCGGTGATCAACGCACCCCAGATCGCGGCCCGCGGCAAGACCGCGGCGGCCGCGCTGGGATTGCTGACGCCGGCCGCGTCGTGCGGTGCGGTGATCTCGTCGATCCCGCGCTGGGTATTGCCGCACCTGGCGCGCCTCGGCGTCGTCCCGCCCTCGCCAGAAGCACCTGCGCTGCTGCAGTAGGGGGGAGCCCGCACCGGTGGGGGTAACCAGGAACGGCGACGGCGGCGGCCGTGAGGAGGGCTCCGCTCTCTCCGTTGTGGGGCGCCTGAGGGCGTTCGTATTTTTTAGTTGAGCTATCGGACGCGCGTTGACCGCTCGTGAATGGAGCCCTTCGCTAAGTGGCTGCGGCGTCGTGAACGCAGGCCCTTCGCTAAGTGGTTGCGGCGTACTTGGCGAAGAAGTCGCGCGGGCGACGATGCAGAGTGCGTCCGATAGTTTCAATTAAAAAACGAACGCCCTCAGGCGCAGTTGAACGTAGTTGTCACCGGCGCGAGAGGAGTGGGGTGTTCCTCTTGCGGGGGCCTCGAGGCGCGCTCCTGCCGTCCGCGGCCAGGTCGCCAGCGCCGAACGGAGCGGCCCCCGTGCCGCCGGTAAATCGGTTCTGCTCGAGCCCTCGGTCGAGTACACCGCTTTTATCGCGAGCGGGAGTTGCCCTCCCAGCCGGCGGCGTAAGGGCCGCGTCCCCCGCAAGAGGAACACCCCACTCCTCTCGCGCCCTCAACGGAGAGAGCGAAGCCCTCCTCACGTCCGCCGCCGTCGCCGTTCCTGGTTACCCGCCCGGTGCGGGCTCCCCCACCGATCAAGACAGCGGCCGGTCGAGGACCTCGCGCACGGTGCGCAGGAGCGTCAGGCGATCGGTCGGCTTGCTGAGCACCGCCGCCGAGCGGCCGCCGCCACCGCCCGAGCCGGGGTGGCCGCTGAGCAGGATCACCGGGATGTCGGTATCGAGTGCTTCGATGCGCTCGAGCACCCCATCGCCGGAGAGCCGCGGCATCGAGCGATCGAGGACCACGAGATCGACGCGCAGTTGCTCGCGTTCAAACAGCGCGACGCCGGACTCTCCGTCGCCGGCTTCGATCACGGAGTAGCCGCTGCGGCTGAGGATCTCGCGCAGCGCCCGCCGGACCGAGGTGTCGTCGTCGATGAGCAGCACGGTCTCGCTTCCGCCACGCACGACGCCGCCGCTATCCGTGTCCTCGAGAAACTCCACCGACGAGACTGGCAGGACGATCTCGAACGACGCGCCCTGCCCCGGCATGGTGTCGCAGTCGATGCGCCCGCGGTGGTCAGCGATGATCGAATAGGCCATCGCCAGGCCGAGCCCGGTGCCGCGGCCGACGTCCTTGGTGGTGAAGAAGGGCTCGAAGACCCGCGCGCGGATCTCCTCGGAAATGCCCGGGCCGTTGTCCGTGATGCGAATCCGCACCTCGTCGGGGTTTGCGGGCTCGACGTGGACCGCGATGCGCGGCTGCGGCGTGCGCGCCGACTCCAGGGCGTCGCGCGCATTCAGACACACGTTGAGGAGCACCTGCTCGATTTGGCCGGCGTTGCCTTCGATCGACGGAAGGTCGGGTGCGCTCGTCAGGTCCAGCACGATGCGCGGATCCATCGTGCGACGGCACATCTCGATCGTGCGGCGAACGCTCCGCATCAGGTCCATGGGCGCCTTCCGCGCGTGGCTGTCTGAGCGCGCGAAGATCATCAACTGGCGTACCATCTCCGCCGCGCGCTGGGCGGCGTACTCGATCTCGGCCAGCTGCTCACTGGTTTGCGCGTCGGCGCCGTCACGGCAAAGCGCGGCGTTGTGGATGATCACGCTGAGCGCGTTGTTGAAGTTGTGCGCGACACCGGCGGTGAGCTGCCCCACCGCCTCCATCTTCTGCGCCTGGTTCAGCTGCGCCTCGAGCCGCTTGCGCGCGGTGATGTCGAACACTCCACCGAGAAAACCAATGACGTAGCCCTCCTCGTCGTGGATCGGCGTGCCGCGCGAGATCACCTGGCGCACCTCGCCGTTCGGGCGCACCAGCCGGTGCTCGAAGTCGTCGTAGACGCCGGTCTCGCGGTGGCGCGCGACGATCCGGGTCACGACCTCGCGATCCTCGGGGTGGACCATCGCCAGGAACTCCGGGATGCGCCGAGGAGCGTCCTCGGGGCGAATGCCGTAGATCTGGCAAAGAGCATCGTCCCAGGTGATCTGGCCCCGGCGTAGCTCCCAGGTGCCCATGCCGGAGGCCCTGGCGGCGTGACGCAGGCGCCGCTCGCTCTCGCGCAAGGCGGCCTCGGCGTGCCGGCGCTCCGTGATGTCGATGTTGGAGCCGAGCATGAAGACCACGCGCGATCCCTGCTTGAGAGGGACGAAGGTCGTCTCAAGGTACTGATCGCCCACGGTCTTGAACGTCAGTGTCTGGCTGTCTCCGGTTGTCCACGCACGCTCGTAGACCTCTTGATAGCGCCCGCGGTCTTCGGGCGCGACGTGCGTGAGGGCGTTGGTGCCGACCACGTCGGACACCTCATAGCCCGGCACCACGTGATTCATGTAAAGGATGCGATGTTCGCGATCCTTCACCGAGATGATGTTGGGCACACTCTCCAACACCTGGTGGCTGCCGAGCATGGCGTCGAGCATCTGCTCCACGGACGGCGCGGCGCTCTCCGCGCGCTTGTCAGCAGCAACTTCCCTGATCCGCGTATCGTCCCCCATGCGATCCGGCTCGAGGTAGCGGATCACTGTACACCCAGATGTGTATGTCCCGCCTCCTAGAACCCGTCGGGCGAGGTGTGTATTTCTCGACGACGCGGGAGGGCAAGCCGCCCTCCCGCGTGCGAGCGAAGGGGACGCCTAGTCGTAGTACTCGGCGCCGAGATGCGTGATCAGCTCCTCACCCCGGAGATAGCGGAGCGTGTTTTTCAGCTTCATGAGCTGGATGAACAGGTCGTGCTCTGGGTAGAGGCCGGGCGGGGTCTGGGGACTCTTCCAGTAGAACGACAGCCATTCCTGGATGCCGCTCATCCCACAACGCTGTGCCAGGTCCATGAAGAGCGCGAGGTCGAGCACGATCGGCGCCGCCAGGATCGAATCCCTGCAGAGGAAGTCGATCTTGATCTGCATCTTGTAGCCCATCCAGCCGAAGATATCGATGTTGTCCCAGCCCTCTTTGTTGTCGCCGCGCGGAGGGTAGTAGTTGATGCGGACGACGTGATGCATATCGCCGTAGAGGTCGGGGTAAAGGTGCGGCTGCAGGATGTGCTCGAGCACGCCCAGCTTCGAGACCTCCTTGGTCTTGAACGACTCCGGGTCGTCGAGCACCTCACCGTCGCGGTTGCCGAGGATGTTGGTCGAGTACCAGCCCTCGAGCCCGAGCTGGCGCGCCTTGAACGCCGGCGCCAGCACGGTCTTCATCATGGTCTGGCCGGTCTTGAAGTCCTTGCCGCAGATCGGGACGTTGTTCTTCTTGGCCAGCTCCATCAGCGCGGGCGTGTCGACGGTCAGGTTGGGCGCGCCGTTGGCGAAGGGCACGCCGAGCTTCAAGGCGGCGTAGGCATAGATCTGCGACGGGGAGATCTCGGGATCGCTCTCGGCCAGACCCTTTTCGAACGCGGCTAGCGTGGCGTGAACCGGGGCCAGCTGGCGGTAGACCTCGGTCGAGCCGCACCACACCATGACCAGGCGCTCGCAGTTGTTCTGCTTCTTGAACGACTTGATGTCCTCGATCACCTGCTCGGCCAGGTCGAGCTTGGACTTGCCCTTCTTGGCGTGGGTAGCTGTTAGCTTTTTGACATAGGCCTGCTCGAACACCGCCGTCATCGGCTTGATGCCGGTCAGGAATTCCTTCACGTCGTTGAGGTGCTCTTTCGACAGCACCCCGGCCTCGGTCGCTGCCTCGAAGGCATTGTCCGGGAACAGGTCCCAGCCGCCGAACACCAGGTCCGGGAGCTTGGCCAGCGGCACGAAATCGGAGATCGCGGGGGTGCGGTTATCGGTGCGTTTACCGAGCCGAATGGTGCCCATCTGGGTCAGCGAACCGATGGGCTTCGAGATTCCGCGGCGAATCGCTTCGACCCCGGCCATGAACGTCGTGGCGACAGCGCCCATACCGGGGAGCAAGATGCCGAGCTTGCCCGTGGCAGGACGAATGTCGGTTTTTCCGGACTGCGAGAGTGGCATTGAGTCTCCTTGTGAAACGGTCGGTGTCAATACTGCAACAGACGTACCGCGGACCTTGCGTTCGTAAGTCCCGGTTTTTTCAATAACGGGGTGTTGAAAATGTGGTAGAAAACGCACCCTCTTCAACACCACACGCCCGTTGAGGGGATCGTGCGTGCCCAAAGGGTACCGGCTCAGCCGGTGGCCGGTCGGGTTTCGATCTCCGACGACGCGGGCGGCGGCAACAACGCAAAAGGAACACCATGGAAACCGCTATCGATTCGTCCGAGGGTACCGAGGTCCAGCCGTCCGCAGACGCCCCGATCACCATCCGCGAGATGATGGAAGCCGGCGTCCACTTCGGCCACCAGACCAAGCGCTGGAACCCGAAGATGAAGTCCTTCATCTTCGGCGCGCGCAACGGCATTCACATCATCGACCTGCAGCAGAGCGTCCGCGCGTTCAAGCGGGCGTTCAACTTCCTGGTCACCACGGTGGCCGGCGGCCGCTCGGTGCTGTTCGTCGGCACCAAGAAGCAGGCGCAGGAGGTCATCCGCGAGGAGGCGACCAAGAGCAACCAGTTCTTCGTCACCAACCGCTGGCTGGGTGGAACGCTCACCAACTTCCACACGGTCAAGGGCTCGATCGACCGCCTGCACGCGATCGAGAAGATGTCGACCGACGGCACCTTCGAGCGCATGACCAAGAAAGAGGTTCTCGGCATCACGCGCGAGCGCGAGAAGCTGGAGAAGGCGCTGGGCGGCATCAAGAGTATGACCGAGCTGCCGGGCGCGGTGTTCATCGTCGACGTGGTCAAGGAGCACATCGCGGTCACCGAGGCGCGCAAACTGGAGATCCCGATCGTCGCCGTGGTCGACACCAACTGCGATCCGGATCTCATCGACTACCCGATCCCGGGCAACGACGACGCGATCCGCTCGCTGAAGCTGTTCGCGGGCAAGGTGTCCGAGGCCTGCGTGCTCGGCCAGAAGGTCGGCCGTGAGCGCGCCAGCCAGCAGCGCGCCAACCGTGACGCCGGCGGCGGCGAGGAGACGCAGACCATCCGCGTCTCGTCGGGCGGTGAAGGCCCGCGCGTCGAGGTCATGTCGCGCCGGCGCACCGACCTGCCGGTGCCCGAGGCCGCGGCGACTCCCGAGGAGTAGGCCCCTCAGGCCTCGGACCTCTGCAGGCCGAGGCCGCTTCGTTCGATCGAAGAGTGCGCCCTCTGCGGAGGGCGCTGTTTCACATTGAACTCATTGGCATCACAGATTTCGGGGAAATGAACATGGCAGATATCAGCGCGCAGATGATCAAGGACCTCCGCGAGCGCACGGGGGCGGGGATGGCGGACTGCAAGAAGGCGCTCACGGAATGCGCCGCCGACATGGAGAAGGCGATCGACTACCTTCGCAAGAAGGGGATCGCGTCCGCGGCGAAGAAGGCGACTCGCGTCGCGTCCGAGGGCACGGTGGCGAGCTACCTGCACGGCAGCCGCATCGGCGTCATGGTCGAGGTGAACTGCGAGACCGACTTCGTGGCTCGCAACCCCGACTTCGTGAACTTCGCGCGCGAGATCGCCATGCAGATCGCCGCAATGAACCCGCAGTACGTCTCGCAGGAGGAGATCCCGCCCGCGGTCGTCGAGCGCGAGAAGGCCGTGCGCATGGAGCAGGCCAAGCAGTCGGGCAAGCCCGAGTCGGTGATCCCGAAGATCATCGAGGGCCAGCTCTCGAAGTGGGCCAAGGAGATCTGCCTGCTCGATCAGGTCTGGGTGAAGGACTCCGAAGGCAAGAAGGACATCCGCAGCCTGCTCACCGATCTCGTCGCCAAGACCGGCGAGAACGTCCGCATCCGGCGCTTCATCCGCTTCGAGGTTGGTGAGGGCCTCGAGAAGCGCTCCGACGACTTCGTCGCGGAGGTGCAGAAACAGGCTGGCCAGGCGTGAGCGCGAAGAAGCGCACGAACGCCAAGAAGAAGGACAAGCCCGAGGACGAGGCGGCGGCCGCCGGCTCCAAGGGAGCGGGGCGGTTGTCGCCGGATCTCGACGATCCGCCGCGCCCGCCGCTCGCTGCGGGCGTGAAGTACCGGCGCATCCTGCTCAAGCTCTCGGGCGAGGCCCTGATGGGCCCGGGCCAGTACGGCATCGACTCGACGACGCTGGCGCAGATCGCCGACGAGATCATCGACATCCACAGCCTGGGCGTCGAGGTCGCGCTCGTGCTCGGCGGCGGTAACATCTTCCGCGGCATCGCTGCCAGCGCGCAGGGGATGGACCGGGCGCACGCCGACTACATGGGCATGCTGGCGACGGTGATCAACTCACTGGCGCTGCAGGCCGCGCTGGAGTCGCGCGGCTCGCGCACGCGCGTGCTGTCGGCGATCGAGATGGAGCGCCTGGCCGAGCCGTACATTCGCCGGCGGGCGATCCGGCACCTGGAAAAGGGACGGCTGGTGATCTTCGCCGCCGGCACCGGCAACCCGTTCTTCACCACCGACACGGCGGCGTCGCTGCGCGCGATGGAGATCGGCGCCGACATCGTGATGAAGGCGACCAAGGTCGACGGGGTCTACGACAAAGATCCGCACAAGCACAAGGACGCGCGCATGTTCCGGCGCCTGTCGTATCTCGACGTGCTCAACCGCAATCTGGCGGTGATGGATTCGACGGCGATCTCGCTGTGCCGCGACAACAACTTGCCGATCCTGGTATTCAACATGACGCGCCCGGGGAACATCCGGCGCGTGGTGCTCGGCGAGCCGCTGGGCACGATGGTGCAGGAAGAAGAGAAAGGCGCCGGCGGCTGAGGTTGATTAGAACCTCGCGCGGAAAGTGCTATCCTGCCGCGCCGGTGACAGGAGATCACACAGCATGGTGAACGACGTCGTCAAGAGCCTGCAGGGAGACCTCGACAAAGGGATCGAGGCGTTCAAGCGCGAGCTGGCCAAGGTCCGCACCGGACGGGCGAACCTGGCGATCCTCGATGGAGTGCGCGTCGACTACTACGGAACGTCGACGCCGCTGAACCAGGTGGCGTCGCTGAACGTAGCCGACGCGCGCCTCATCACGATCAAGCCGTGGGAGCGCTCGCTGATCCCCGAGATCGAAAAGGCGATCCGCGCCGGACAGCTCGGCCTGAACCCGCAATCCGACGGCGAGCTGGTTCGCCTGCCGATGCCGGCGTTGACCCAGGAGCGGCGGCAAGAGCTGGTCAAGGTCGTGAAAAAGATGTCCGAGGACGCGCGCGTGGCGCTGCGCGGCGCGCGCCGTGACGCCAACGAGATGCTGAAAGAGCTGCTCAAGGACGGCACGATCACCGAGGATGACGAGCGCAAAGGTTTGAAGACCGTGCAAGAGACCACCGACAAGTCGGTCACCAAGGTCGACGAAATCGTCGCCAAAAAAGAGGCCGAGATCCTCGAGGTTTAATCGCAGATGGCACTGATTTTCCGTGAGGCGCACGCAGCACCCGACAAGAAAAAGCTCAACGAGGAGTACTTCGTCCTCGAGAACACCGGCGGCGTCGCGGTCAGCACCGGCGGGCTGCAAGTGATCGCCGGCCGAAAGGGCAAGCGAGGGGCGGTGCTGGGCGTGATCGATCCCGGCTTCATGTTGCAGCCCGGTGAGAAGATCATCGTGGTCAGCGGCTTCCCTGGCAAGAAGGCGCACGGCGAGCCGCCGGCGCGCGACGGCATGCGGGTCTATCACCTGCTCCAGCGCGAGAGCCTTCTGCAGGGAACCGGCACGACCATCCGCCTGGCGCTGAACCAGATGGAGGTCGCGCGCCTCGAGTACGACGCCGCAAAGTCCGACGGCATCGCGGCGTCAGAGGCGTAGGCCTACTCCGGCCCCCTCCGTTTCCGGCCCTCCGTTTCCGATCCCCTCGCCCCGTCCGCGGGGAGAGGGTTAGGGAGAGGGGTCCGCGGACGCCGGGCCGGGACCGGATCGCTCACGGCCCGAGCTCGAGGATCGGGTCGCCCTCCGCCGCGACCACCTCGCCGATGATCGCCGCGTGCGCCACGCCGCGGTCGCGCAGCGTTCCGACGAATGCCTCCGCGCGGTCGCCGTCGAGCGCGATCAGCAGACCGCCCGCGGTCTGCGGGTCGTAGATCAAACCGGCGCGCGCCGCGTCGACGCCGGCGGCGATGTGCACGCTGGGCTGGTAGTGCGCCTGGTTGGTGGTCGTCCCCTTGGTCTTCACGCCGCCGCCCGCGAGCGCCAGCGCGTGGTCGTAGACCGGCAGGCGGGCCGCGCTGATGCGCAGCGAGACGCCCGAGCCGCGCGCCATGCCCAGCGCGTGGCCAGCGAGGCCGAAGCCGGTGACGTCGGTCGCGGCGTGCACGCGCGCATCGACCATCGCGCGAGAGGCCTCGCGGTTGAGCGCGGTCATGACCGGCGCCGCCTCGGCGAACGCGGCCGCCGACAGCTGGCCGCCGCGCACGCCGTTGATCAGCAGGCCGGTGCCGAGCGGCTTGGTCAGCACCAGCGCGTCGCCGGCGCGCGCGCCGGCGTTGCGGACGACATCGCGGGGATGAATCGTGCCAGTCACGGCCAGGCCGTAGAACAGCTCGGGGCTGCGGATGGTGTGGCCGCCCACGACCGCGGCGCCCGCCTCACCCGCCTTGGCGACGCCGCCCGCGAGGATCGCGCGCGCATCCTGGTCGCCGAGCGCGGTGGGGAAGCCGCAGATCGCCAGCGCCACGGTCGGCGTGCCGCCCATGGCGTACACGTCGGACAGCGCGTTGGCCGCCGCGATCTGGCCGTAGAGAAACGGATCGTCGCACACCGGCGTCACGAAGTCGGTGGTAGCGACGATCGCCAGCTCGTCGGTCAGCTGGTAAACGGCGGCATCGTCGGAGGTCTCGGTCCCTACCAGCAGGCGCGGATCTCGCAGGGCATCGCGACGCGCGCTGGCGGCGCCGTCGACCAGCGCCCGCAGCTCGCCCGGGCTCATCTTCGCAGAGCACCCGCCGCAGCTCGCCAGCCGCGAGATACCACCGACGGTCGTCGCATCGCTCATGACGCTCCGTTTACCGCGTCCCACCGCACCAATCCAGCCCATCCCCTAAGCGAAGGGAGCGGCGTCCGTCCCCTAGAATCTTTGCTGGAAGATTGGTAGATCGAGGTCGATGCCAAAGTTCGACGTCGAAATCCCCCACTCGCTGGCGCAGGAAGAGGCTCGCTCCCGGATCGCCGGGGCGACGGCCAAGCTCGAGCGGGACTACGGCGCGACCTGCACCTGGCAGGGAGACCGCCAGCTCGTGGTCTCGCGCAAGGGGCTCGATGCGAAGGTGAACATCGAGGAGCGGCGCATCCACATCGAGCTCAACCTGGGCTTCATGCTCACGCCGCTGTCGGGCGTGATCAAGAACGGCATCGCGAAAGAGTTGAGCGGGATCCTCAACGGCTAGGCGCGGCCGGCGGCGGCCGCGGCGACCTCGGCATCGGTCGAGTCGGGGCGGCCGGTCAGCACCGACCGTGTCTCGGCGGCGACGCCGTCGCGCACCGCGAGGTCGTCATCGCGCTCGCCGAGGCCGGGTAGGAAGCCGGCGTCGAGGCCAACTGCCTCGTTCTCGAGGACCAGCGCCGCGTTCGTGCGCAGCGCCGAGAGCCGCTCGCTCGAGATCGCCAGGCCGAGGCGCCGGAGCACCGAGAGCCGCGCCGGATCCAGCACCAGGCCGACGCGCGTGCGGTCGAACTCGGCGGCGAGCTCGAGCCCCTCGCGCGGGCTGGGGACACCCCAGGGCGTACCCGACAGTGACACGGCGAGCCGCAGGTTCCGCCGCTCCGCCTCGCGAACGAGCGCATCGAGCGACCACCTGCAGCCGTCGAGCGCGAGCCCGATGGTCGCGCGCCGCTCGCCGAGCGCCGCCATGAGGGTCGCCTCACCGGCTTCGTCGTCCAAGAGTGCGCGGCGCCGAAAGTGACGCAGGAGATCCGCCCAGCGTGCGGCCAGCGGCATCAAGCCCATGTCGAGCACGACCAGAGAGGCCCCGACACTGCCGGCCAGCGCGCACACGCGTGACGTGAGCTCGATCGCCGCCGCGCGCTCGTCGCGGTCGCCGGCGGAGAGGCGCGGCATGCGCTTGCGCGGCGCCAGCGCGCGCTCGAGCAGCGGCGCGGCGATCGCGTCGACGCGCAACCCCGCGTGCATCGCACGCGGCACCAGGGTCGCCGCGATCGCCAGCGTGCAGCCGTCGCCGATCGCGAGGCCGGCGCACCCGACCTCGCTTGCGAGGCGCACCACCGCCTCTTCGCCGACGGAGGTAGGCGGCCGGATGCTGGTTGCGCACAGGAGCATGCGAGGAATCTACCTTTGACAGCGATCTCGTCACTGATATAAATGGGCGCTCGCTTTTTCGAAGCAGCCCGTGGAGCGTTTTTCGCGTTCCCTCCGGAGGTATCAATGTCGGATCGCAGAGGTCGGAAGCTGGCCCAGATCGCTCTCGCAGCGATCGTCTTGGCTGTCGGCTTCGCCTCGCCAGCTCGAGCGCAGCTCCACAACTCGCCGATCGATCTCCAGATCTTCCGGCCGGCGATGGACTCGAAGGGGTTCATCACCCTCAATTCGTCGGGCGTTCTCGGTCTGGGCGATTTCTCGTTCGGCCTGGTGACCACCTGGGCGTCGAAGCCGCTGGTCCTGAACGGAGCTCAGCAGTTCGGGGGGCAGAACAACCGCTTCGCGGTCAACGACATCATCACTCCGTCGCTGCAGGGCGCCGTCGGCCTCACCAAGCTCTCGCACTTCGGTCTCGAGCTCGGCGTGGTCGTGCCAATGGCGGTGCTCGCCGGCCGCGGCGATCCGACCGACCCGGGCGCGTCGCCGACCAACCTCGACGACAAGGTCTACACCTTCACCCAGCAGGGCCTCGGCGACATCACGGTCCACCCGAAGATCCGGCTCCTCAACGCGACGCGCACCAAGCTCGGCGTCGCCGTGATCCCGACCATCATCCTGCCCACCGGCGACAAGAACGCATTCCTGGGCGAGGGCCAGACGATCTTCGCGCCGAGCGTGGTCATCGACACGGAGTTCGGCTACCTCGGCCGTTTCCGCGCGGGCATCAACGCCGGCATCAAGCTCCGCGGCAAGGCCTCGACCTTCGTCGACGACGCGAACTCGTTCCCGCGCACGTACATGGGCGCGGCCAGCAACACGAACCTCGGCATCAGCGTCAAGAACGAGTACACGGGCGGCGTCGCGCTGTCGTACGGCATCGTGCCGCAGAAGTTCGACGTGGTGGCCGAGCTCTACGGCCTCATGGGACCGAACTCGTACAAGGTCGTCGGCGGCAACGTCACCACCGACAAGCTCGGCCCGGCAGCCGAGGCGATCGGCGGCATCAAGCTCTACCTCGCGCGCAACTCGTTCTTCGAGATCGGCGGCGGCTGGCGCGTGCTGTCGTCGTACGGCTCGGCGGCGCCGCGCGCGTTCATCGGCTTCATCTTCGAACCGTCGATCGGCGACCGCGACGGCGACGGCTACAAGGACGACGTCGACAAGTGCCCCGACGACCCGGAGGACTTCGACGACTTCGAGGACGAGGACGGCTGCCCCGATCCCGACAACGACAAGGACGGCATCCTCGACGTCGACGACAAGTGCCCCAACGAGCCCGAGACCAAGAACGGCTACCAGGACGAGGACGGCTGCCCCGACACGACGACGTTCGACCGCGACGGCGACGGCATCCCGGACGATCTCGACAAGTGCCCCGACGACCCCGAGGACAAGGACAACTTCGAGGACGAGGACGGCTGCCCCGATCCCGACAACGACAAGGACGGCATCCCCGACGTCAACGACCTGTGCCCGAACGACCCCGAGGACAAGGACGGCTTCGAGGATCAGGACGGCTGCCCCGATCCCGACAACGACCACGATCGAATCCTCGACGTCAACGACAAGTGCCCGAACGAGCCCGAGACCTACAACGGGGTCGAGGACGAGGACGGCTGCCCCGACAAGGGCCGCGTGATCGTGCGCAAGGGCAAGCTCGAGATCCTCGACAAGATCTACTTCGAGACCGACAAGACCGACATCAAGTCGGAGTCGTTCCCCCTGCTCGATGCGATCGCAGCCACGCTCAAAGGCAACCCCCAGATCCAGCTCATCGAGATCCAGGGCCACGCGGACGAGCGCGGCAACGACGAGCACAACCTCGAGCTGACCGAGGGCCGTTCAGCCTCGGTGAAAAAGGCGCTGGTCCAGCGCGGGGTGGAGCCGAGCTCGCTCAAGAACCACGGCTACGGCGAGACCAAGCCGCTGTGCACGCAGCACAACGAGGACTGCTGGAGCAAGAACCGCCGCGTCGAGTTCATCATCTTGCGCCGCACCGACGAAACCCAGCTGCAAGGCGGCGAAGGACAATAGGAAGGGCGTCGGGCCTCAGGCTTCGGATCCGGACCAGATCCGGATCTTGAGGCAGCGGCGTCTGAATCCTCGCATCCGGATCCTGAGGCCCGACGCCCGAGGCCTGAGAGGGTGTGAAGTTTTCGGGAGCGTCGTGCCGCTCGCATCTCTCTCCCTCTCCTCCATGTTCCCCATGGAGGAGAGGGCTTGCGGACTTGCCTCAGCGACCCGCAGATCGAGACTCGAGGCCTTGAAGCGAAACTTCACAGCCTCTGAGGCCCTTTCCGTCCGGGCACGCCACTCAATGTGACGCGGCGCCCATTAGTGTAATCTTCCTTGACTCCGGGTGGCCGTGGGTTAAATGATTCGCGCCTTCCGGTGCGGCGGATATCACTGTGCCCTTAGTGCCAAGGGAGAAGATCGACGACGTCCGGGATCGGACGAACATCGTCGAGATCGTCAAGCGGTATGTCGAGATCAAGCGGGCGGGAACTGGGAGCTGGAAGGGTCTCTGTCCATTTCACACGGAAAAAACCCCTTCTTTTCACGTCCACGAACAGCGCCAGTTCTTCCACTGCTTCGGCTGTGGCGAAAAGGGTGATGTCATAAGCTTCCTCGTCAAGGTCGAGCAACGATCGTTCATGGAGGTCATCCGCGACCTGGCGACGACCGCCGGCGTGGAGCTCGATGAGCGGCCGCTCTCCCCTGCCGAGCGCCAGGCGCGCAAGGAGGCCGAATCCGAGCGCGACCGCATGTACCGCGCGATGGATCTGGCCGCGCAGTTCTACCAGGACGCCTACGCGGGCCCGACCGCCGAAGCGGGCCGCGCGCGCGACTACGTGGCCAAGCGCAGCATCACCGCCAAGGTCGCCGAGAAGTTCCGCGTCGGCTACGCGCCGGCACGCTGGGATGCGCTGCAATCGTTTCTGGCGTCAAAGAAGATCCCCGCGACCGACATGGAGCGCCTGGGCCTGTGCGGCGTCAACGAGCGCGGGCGCTACGACTTTTTCCGCGACCGCGTGATGCTGCCCGTCATCGACCGGCAAAAGCGCGTGATCGGTTTCGGCGGGCGGCTGCTCGATCCCGACGCCAAGGATCGCAAGTACGTCAACTCGCCCGACTCGCCGCTGTTCCACAAGAAAGAGCAGCTCTACGGCCTGCACGCCGCGCTCGACGCCATCCGGCGCAGCGGCGTCGCGATCGTGGTCGAAGGGAACTTCGACGTCCTCTCCCTCCACGAGGCCGGCATCGAGGAGGCGGTCGCGCCGATGGGCACCGCGCTCACCGAGGAGCAGATCGGGATCCTGGGCCGCCTCGCCAAGACCGTCGTGGTGGTGTTCGACGGCGACGCTGCCGGTCAGCGCGCAGCGCAAAAGGCGGTGCCCCTGTTCGTCGAAGCCGACGTCGACGGCCGCGTGGCGCGCATGCCGGCCGGGGTCGACCCCGACGACTTCGTGAAGACCGATGGCGCCGCCGCCTTCCGCCGCCTGGTCGATGGCGCGCGGCCGATGCTGGATCAATTCATCCAGGATTCGGTGCAGGAGGCCGGAATCCAGGGCACGGTCAGTGCGCTCGAAACGGTGGCCCACTTGTTGGTCAAGGTGCGGAATCAGACCACCCGCGAGCTCTACGCCAGCCGGCTAGCTGCGGTTCTCGGCCTGACCCCCGAGCAGGTGCGCCGCGCGCTCCGCCAGGCCGTTCAGGACGGCCCACGCATTGCGACGGCAAGCACGCCCGGAACGTCGCAAGCGCCTGCCAGCGGCCCGGCGGCCCCGGCGGCCCGGCGGCCCCTGCCGCCCGAGGAGCTGCATTTCCTGGTGCTGCTGGCCAGCTATCCGGAACTGGGCCGCTCGCCGGACGCCGCCCGTGGCGGCGAATTGCTGGTCGATCCGGCCACGCGGCAGATGTACCGCGGGCTGGCGGAACAGGTGGCGCTGACCGGGCGGATCGACATTCCGGCCTGGATCGACAGCGCTCCGGCAGATGTGCGCGACACGGTGAGCGCGGCGCTGATGGATGGCAGCATCGCCCATGTGGCGGATCCTCCGAAGGCAATTTCAAAGCTCTGTGCCAAACTTCAGCGCTTACGAGTTGACGCCGAAATCACCATGTACCAGAAGCTCCAGAGTGAGGCGCGAAGTCGCGGCGACGACGCGGCCGAGCGGGCAATGACTCACGAGATCATTCGCCTAGAACAAACAAAAGAGGGGCTTAAGGCAGCCCTGCAGAGGCCGTAGATGGAAGACGATACCTTCAGCGACCAATCCGACGATATGGACGACGATGACGGCGAGGAGATCCCCCGGACTCCCAAGCCGCCGAAGAACGGGGCCGCAGCGGCCTCGAAGAAGTCGGCTGCCGCCAAGGAGAGTGAGAAGAAGAAGCGCGAGCTCATCACGATGGGCAAGGCGAAGGGCTTCCTCACTTACGACGAAGTCAACGAGCACATGCCCGAGAGCATCGTGTCGTCGGA
>Ga0265342_10001406_pt1 | contig 22482 bp, 20 predicted proteins | sample 4CB327metaG_FD_203125 | JGI IMG/M metagenome (GOLD analysis project Ga0265342, IMG submission 203125) | Rhizosphere microbial communities from Carex aquatilis grown in University of Washington, Seatle, WA, United States - 4-CB3-27 metaG | ecosystem: Host-associated > Plants > Roots >... | reverse complement strand
AGCAGGTTGTGGAACTATGGAAATCGCTCACGCGATTCCCACACTCCCACAACCTCGACGACGACGGGATTATTCCCTCAACCCCTACGCATATGGGGTACGCATCCTGAGGGCAAGGTCAGTTGCAAGCCTACGCGTGGACCAACTGCAATTGAGAGAGAGTCACTGCGTCATTGTGGATCTGAACGGGAAGGGAGGTCGAGTGAGAACCGTGCCTGTACCGGCTTGGTGCAAGGAACTTCTGGATCTATGGATCATTGCTTCCGCGGTGAAGGAAGGCAAGATCTTCCGGCAAGTTCGGAAGAACGGGTCTCGTCAAGAAGCCGGCGTGACCGTCAACGTTGTTTGGGACGTCGTGAAGCAGAGCGCCAGAATTGCTGGGATCGACCACCTTGCTCCTCACGACCTGCGTCGCTATGCCGAATGCCGGATTATGCCGAACCATTCGATCGGAATCGCGCGGATGAGCCTTTGGTCGTTCGCCATGCGGCATAACACCGATGCTACGACGATTCCTGCGACGGCCAAGGTCATTGCAAACAATCACTGGTTCCCAGCTTCCAAAGCATCTCCGGATCCACGATGCTGACACGACCACAAGCTTCTCAAGTTTGAGAGGCCCCGATTATGCCGAATCGACACACCTGAGATGACCCCGGGCCACCCAACATCTTGGGAACGGATATTTCGATTCGGCATAATCCGGCATTCGGCATAGCTCCTGTAATGCCGCATGCGGCATTACCGCCGTAGCTGTGCTCGCTTCTGCCACGAATCGGGTGGGGAACTTGAACAGATTCAGTTTCTCCTTGGGCATGCCTCCGTACTGACGACCGAGCGGTATCTCGGCTTCAAGCAGAAGCTGAGTGAGGCTGTGAATGACCGATTCCAGATCTCACTGATGTAGAAAGCGTGAGGTCATGAGGTTTGGTTGATGAAGGTGCGGACGCGGTATTGCCCGTTATCGCTGGCTATATAGTCGGCGAGCCGCATTGGTCTTTTTTGTCACGTGTACGACAAGGCGACTTTTCGGCCAAGTGGAAAGTCACCCACTGGAAATCAGGAAACACTACTCAGATCGCTGTCAGAAGGTGGCGCAGGCTCGTTCCACTGATTAGTTGCCCTAACGAAATGTAAGGGAAGCCCACGCGCGACGCTATTGCACCTCTATCGCGGAAACAATCGCGTCTCCTTTGGTCGGTTTGAATTCAAGAATCACCATGCCATCCCTGGCATTCACTTCGAGACACTGTTGATACTCGGTCAGAGCACCCCCCGCGGCGGCTGCCATATCGAGATGGCTACAATCTTCTGGCCCGTTTGCGAAAACGTCGAAAGTGCGCTCGCCGGGATGTAGAGACGGCTCAACAAATGTGAGGACCACGCTATGGGACCGCCACGACGGGAGCACGATAGGTGACCGCGACCTCTGGACTGCTGGTCTTGGCAATTGATGGCGGAGCTCGAGCTCTGCTCCGAGCTCGGACCGGAGATAACCTGCGCTTTTCCGCCCTCGAAGAACGTTTCTGATCCAAAGTTTTGCCCGGGCTCTTATTTCGGGTCAACGGATTTGGACTCCGATCTCCGGACACTGATGCCGTCGAGTGTGAACTCTCCTAGAACGCGGACCGTCGCGATGGCGTCGAAAGTAACAGGGACCCACATGCCGCCGAGTTCACTATATTGCAATGTGATATGAAGATTCTTGAGCCAGAAGGAAAGGCTCTTGGCGGGTATTCCTTCGATTTGGCGGATGCGGAAACTGTGGGCGTCGACCCAAATTTGCCCGCGCAAAAGGTACTTATCTTTGCGCTTCGGAAAGATCGCAAAAACGTATTCGGGAACGGAACCGAAGTTCTGCTGTCTAAGAAAAACGACGTCATAGTTCGCCCGGCTGATCTCCGTGCTGTGCTCTCTCCTCGTTGACGATGTTTCGCTGCTTAGAAGTTCACGAACAATCTTCGCCCCCCACGAGTTCCCTCTGGTTTGCACAATCTTGAACGTCTTCACGTCGGGGGGAACGAAATCAATCTGCGCAATGACCTCAGAGGTCGGCTGCGTGTCATAGCCGCGGAACACTTTGTATTCTCGAGTCACTTTGTAAGGCTGGGACTGGGCGGGGTTCTGATGCTGGGCGTCCTCGATGCGTTGCAAGATCAGGTCCAGATCGGGAGGTTTGATCTCCGAGGTGGACGAAGTGATCTGGGGCGCCAGGGGAATCGCTGAAAGGAGAAGCAGAGCTGACAACCAGAATGCCCAAAGCTGCAATTGAGCAGAGCTCCGCTGCTTCACTCGTTTGAGCGGATCACGAAACATAGTGCTCCGCCTTCCCCTTGCCGACTCCCGCCTTGACCGTTCGCGGCTGTTTTGTAGCGGTGTAATCCGTGTTCGTCTCCCGCAACATCTGAAGCACTACGAGCGTAACCGAGAGGACGACCGGGCCAATGAAGAGCCCCATGACGCCGAATGCCTCCACGCCGCCCAGCAGAGCGAAAAAGATCAGCAGCGTGTGCAGCTTGACCCTTCCGCTGATCACGTAGGGCCGGACGAAGGTATCTATTTGCCCGACGACCGCAACTCCCCAAACCAACAAGATCAACGCCTTCCACCAATGTCCTCCGATGGCCAGGATAATCACTGCGGGTCCCCATACTGCCGCAGAGCCAACGATTGGGATGAGCGAAAACAATGCCGTGACCAGTCCCCAAAGAACCGGAGAAGGCAGGCCTAAGACCCAGAAAGCCAGGCTCGCAAGAGTCCCCTGAGCCACACCCACCGCCAGACAACCGTACACGTTGGCAACGATCGAATCGCTTAGACCCGTGAACAGCCGTTCCACCTGAGCAGCGTTGAGGGGAAGGATTGTCTCCGAGTGCTTCCTGATCGATCCACCCTCTCGGAAAAGAAAAAACAAAGTGAAGAGTGTAATCACTGCATCGGCGACGAAAGAAATGATGTTGCTGGCGGCCCAAGCACCCCAGGAAAGCAAAGACCGGCTGATCTGCTCCAGCCATCGCAGTAGTGTGCCGCGCACATCAAATGAGGACAGATTAACGTACCTCCCTGCCCAGCTTGCGAGACGATCCATCGCATGCATTACCCATGGGTTCCAACCGCCCTGTGCAGCACTCCTTTCGTTCAGAAACTGATACAGCCCTCTGATCTCCTGACTCACCACCACTCCCAATCCAACCGCTGGAACAATGAGCGCAAGTAGTACCAGGATTGTAGAGATGAGAGCCGCCGTATTCCGGCCATGGATGTGTGCCTGAATGCGAGCGTGGACAGGATGGAAAACAATCGCAATCATTACTGCCAAAAACACGGGACTGAGAAAGGGCCTAGCGATGACGTAACAGAAGTAGAGAGCAATGGCGGACAAAGCCAGCAAGAAAAATGTGGTCGTGGCCTGTTTTCTTTCCATTGGCTTCTCTCTCGATCAGTCCGCTCTCACCACCAAGGATAGCGATTCAGGTTTGCAGTGTCCCTTTGCGTGAAAGCTCTTTGCCACTCCGGCATACATCATCGCCGAGCGGATTGTCAGCGCGGTTCATTCGCCAATACATCAGTTAAACCGCGCGATGGGAACACTGCATCCCTGTCTTACGACTGATCGAGGCCATCCCGAGCCATACCGAAACGTTTGATTACCGGGGTGCCCAATTCTCTGGGCACGCCGGCTAGATCAAACTATTTCTTTTCGGCAGCTTCATGCTGGTTAGCTTGGTTGACGGCAGCCCTTACCTCTGAAAGAAACGAGTCGCTGCTCGCCGGAGCGTCCACATTGCCTGACAGCGTTTCGCGGAAGGAGACGTTCTTGCCATAGAACGCAACCGTGGAATCATTGTCTTGCTGGATCACTGCACCATCGACTGCGACTCCAGCAAACAGGCCTTTGGTACGCGAGTAGCTCAAGGCCTCGGTGTCCATCTTCCAGTCGGTGCCCGCCGAAGCATGTCTTCCAACGGGACCGGCAGTGGCCGACGCCTCACCGGTAAGTTCAAACTTGCTTGAGAGCAGCCCTTGCACCCCTTTGTCATTCATGAACAACATGACGAGATCAACGGACTGAGCGCCAGCTTGAAAACCGAAATTACCTCCACCAATGGAAATGAATGCTGGTGCACTCCATCCATGGCCAGTGCGACAGGTAACCACGCCGCGACCATGCTCGGCGCCAACAAGGAATGCGCCCTTCGCCATGTCTGGTATCACAGCGATGCACTTGGCTCCAGACAGCACTTCTTCTGGAATGCCATTATCTGGCGTAGCCATGATCTCGTGCATGACCAAGCCGGCCTCTTTTAAGCGAGCAGCAGGGTCTTGCTGCCCAGGTCCAGCGAATGCGAAGGTGGCCGATAACATCGTCAAAAGTGCAATTGCGTAATTTCTCATAAGACACTTCCTTTTCACTCCACGCTACGCTGTGGACGAACTTGTGAGGGCAAGGCCCGCCGGCTCCACAAACCGCTCGACGGCCAAGGCTCTTCGATGTTTATCAGGGGGGCTCCATTTGGCCGAACCTCCTGATGACTGAGACGACCGTGTGCTTCAGCTGTGCCCGATCAATTCCGCTGCTTCTGCCTCGGCTTTGGTCTTATGCACTGTCCCGTCCGCGTGGTTCGGCGGAGAGTAGATGGTATATAGCTTCAACATCTCGGTCTTCGACGTATTCACCACGTTGTGGTAGGTGCCTGCTGGGACCACCACTGCGTCGCCCTGGTGTACGGTGCGCTGCTCTTTCTCGTTGAAAACGAATTTTGCGTCTCCCTGCTCGATGCGGAAGAACTGGTCAACACTGGGATGCACCTCATTACCAATCTCTTCGCCTGGTCGCAAGCACATCACGACAAGCTGGGAGTGCTGAGCCGTAAATAGCACCTGCCGAAAATAGGTGTTTTGGAGCGTCTGCTTTTCAATTGCACCAACGTATTCCGTCATAGTTCTTGTCTCCTTTTAGTTTCCTGGTCATGAGCCCTTCCTTCTCCCCATCAGCCGGAGGGTCACTCCGCGGCACATTCCTAATGTCGGGCACACTTCGTCGTGGGTGGATCTCCTTCGATTTCAAACGGGGCGTGGAAACAAAAATGAGCCACCCTCATGCGGCACTTTTCTTCCTTGCCCCCTGCTCGATCACGGACGTCGCCGAGCTATCGCGCTGCTCGGCGCGCAGCTTCGCTGCTCCAGAATCGTGATGAATTGCAAGTTGGTTGTGTTTACGGGCCAGGTATGCGTGGTGAGCTGCCTTTTCGCGCTCCTCCGCCTCCTCGTATTTTGCTGCCTCTGTGAAATGGTGGGCCGCCTGCTCATGATGCCGGGCAGCGTGATGATAATGTTCCCAAGTCTCCGACATGCGATGCTCCTCATCAGATCTGGCCGTTGAGCCTGCTACCTCTCGGTTTCCTTAGCGAAGCGACTGCAAGCTGAGAACCTGCGAAGAAACGATGTATGAGCCGCTCGAATAGCGGCCGTATCGATACTGGCTGCTGTAGCCGTCCTCATAGCCTCGACGGAAGCCCTTGCGAAAGCCTTTTCATGACCCAGTGCCTCGCTCACAGCTTAGATATTGCGAAATTGATTAGCTGTCTTCTTTTGAACATTGTGCGTCGCCGCTAACTCGGGATGGGAATTGTTCACCGAGCTCGGACAAATAAAGAGCCTGCTTTCTCCGCGCGGAGAGTGTGCTGGATCACATTTTGGGCCAGTCGTTCGTCAATGCACTTACAGAAAACGTAGCGGTGGCAACGAGGACACACCCGGCAGTTCGCTCTCCAGAACCCAACCTGCCTGCGATGCGACGAAGGCTTGCGACAACTAACTCAGACACGATCGTCCTTTGCTAGAGGCAGGCGAGCAAAGCCCCATCATCTTCTGCTCTGCGACCTCTCGTCACTCGCTCTAACGGCGCGCCATTGTTCGTGATCTGCTGGATACACCAACCACGCGGTTTCCGCATCTGGAATCTGGTCGACTGTTCCCGACCTTCCGTCGATCGCACGACTCCGCTCAATTGCAAGCGGCAAAGAGATATCGAGCATCGAATATTTGCGATACTCTATCTGGGGATTCTGTTCGTCATGGCAAAGAGTCGCCTACCTCTGAAGACTACGTTCGCGATTGGCACTGGTCTGCTGGTTCTGGGTTTCCTTCTCTTTCTGCGGTCACTTGGTAGCGGAGGAGGCGTCTTCCCACTCTCCCTCATGCTGACTGGTGCAATTTGTATTGTCGCTTCGATAGTGCTCGCGATCATCAGCGGAATCAGGAAGTCCCGGAATAACATCGGCTGGAAGAACTGACTCCAACGCCGGCTCGAGCCGCCACGCGGGATCGGCAACTTGCATTTCGCTAGCCAAAGCAACACGGTCTAGGCAAATTGGGACATCGGTGCTTCAAATCATGCATTGCAGAGTTGGTGTCTAAGAATTTGGACATCGCGCTCGAATGCTCGGACAATTAGCGCAGACAGTCGACTCTAGACGTGGGCCAATAGGTAAGGCAGGACGGCCGTCCGTTAGTGGCGAGGAAGTTTTCAGGAGATGCGTGAAGAATTGGTATTAGTCACGGCTGTGTCAATCTGAGCATTTGTCTAGTTGCACTCTTGTCTCTCGCGCATGTAAATGCATCGTTTCCCTACGAACAGAATCTCTCCGTGTTCGTACACGTAGGAATTGAGAGGGCAGCAAACCCATTGCCTACGAACAGATTCTGCTATACGCGGTTTGGCGCAGAGGGCCTGCCCCCTTTGGACGTTCATTTGGGTAACGGGCGATTGGTACGCTTTGAAGGATACTTACTGTGAGCGCATTTTGGAATCAACCGAGAGCTTTCCGAGCTACATGCCCGCTTATGAGGAGTAATCGAAAAAAGTCTTGGTTGTCGGAGATGCACTCAGAGCATGATGTGATGCGACTCGATAACCGCGGTCGACAGTTATTGAAAAACGGAGTAGCGCAGGCTCATCAACGACACTTATTGATTATCGAGTGTTTGCCTAGTTTGTAGCCGAAGTCACTTCGCGACAATCCAAGCCGTCTTGTAGCTTCAGCTTGTACGCCTCCCGATAAGTCGATGGCGCGTTCAATCAGAATCTTTTCCAGCTGCGTGAACGTGTCGCGAATATCGATCTGCTCGGGAAACTGAGCGATAAGCCGCTCTACGCTGAATTCCCTGGATACGAAGTTCGACGAAAGATCCACTGTTGGCAACGGGAAATCTTCAGCTTTCAGCTCTGCGTGCTGGCCAAGAATCAGGGCACGCTCGAGCAAGTTCCCGAGTTCGCGAACGTTCCCTGGGAAGGCATAATTCTCCAGCTTTTTAAGGGCTTCCCGGCTGAGCGGCTTGCTCGGCACCTTCATTTCCTTGGCGATTCTTGACGACAACATCGCGCAAAGCACTTCGATGTCTTCTTTCCGCTCGCGCAAAGGAGGAAGCTGGATTGGAACAACGGCCAATCGATAGAAGAGATCTTGGCGAAAGAGCCCTTCAGTCACTCGCCCTTGAAGGTCACGATGTGTCGCCGCCAGGACCCTTACGTCGACTTTGCGTATAGCTGTCGATCCGACTCTCTGAATCTCCCCATTGGCGAGGACTCTCAAGAGCTTTGCCTGCGCCGCTGACGACATCTCAGCGACCTCGTCGAGGAAAAGAGTACCTTCATGAGCAGCTTCAAAAAGTCCCGCCCTCGATTTATCCGCTCCGGTGAACGCGCCCCGTTCGTGGCCGAATAGCTCGCTTTCAAGCAGAGTTTCGGTTACAGCCGCGCAGTTGATCGCGATAAACGGTCTTTGCGCTCTCGGGCTAGTGCGGTGGATTGCGCGAGCAACCAGTTCCTTTCCAGTCCCGGTTTCGCCGGTAATCAGTACGGTCGATGGCGTTCCGGATACACGCGCGATGAGGTCGCGCACAGCCTGGATGCTCGGGCAGTTGCCGAGGATTTCTTCAGCGCCTTCGAGCTTTCGCACGGTCGTTCTGAGAACAGCATTCTCTCGCAATAGAAAGGTTCGCTCGCAGGCCCGGCGGATGGTCGCCTTCATCACGTCAATTTCAAAAGGCTTTGCCAGGAAGTCGAAGGCGCCTTGTCGCATGCTCTCAACGGCCAACTCAACGGTGCCCACTGCCGTCAGGAAGATGACCGACGTGGTGGGATCACTTTCCTGGACAGCCCGAAGCACATCGAGGCCAGTGCCACCAGGCATTTTTTGATCCGTGACAACAACGTCAAAGTCTTCCTTCGACAGAAGGATCATGGCTTCAGACGAGTTGGACGCCTCAATGCAAGTGTGATGGTCCATGCGGAGATTGGCTTTGAGAATCCGCCTCATATTCGGTTCGTCGTCGACAATCAGTACCTTACCCATTCGCAGTTGCCTTTCGCGCACTATTCAATCGTTGACTGTTTAAGCGTCATCGAGAACGTCACGCATCCATCCTCATTATTGCGCAACGACAGATCTCCACCATGTGCCCTGGCTGCACCCCTTGCGATCGCAAGGCCGAGACCGGTTCCTGCCGGCTTTGTTGTAAAGAAGGGTTCGAAGATCCGGTCAAGAACTGGTGCGGGGATCTGCGGACCGGAGTTCTGAACGTCGATGCGGAGTAGATTCCCCTCCCGCGCCGCATTCAATTTGACGACGCCTCCCTCCTCGATCGCATCGATAGCATTCAGGACGAGGTTCAGAAGCGCTCCCTCCACCTGAGAGACGTCAATTTCAATTGGAAACTCCTCTGATAACTCACATGAGATGGTGATGGAGCGTTTTGCGGCGTGCGACTTGGTGACGCTTGCGACGTAAGTAAGCAGGTCTCTTATCGAAACCGGCGAGCGATTCGGCAGCAATGGCCGGGCATAGGTAAGAAAGTCCGCCGTAAGATGCTCCAGCCTCTTCGACTCCTGTGTTGCTATCGCAAACATCTCCTCTCGCACGGCGACTTCCGTCTGGGGATGAGCAGCCGTCGATAATGAGCTAGAGATCATGGCCACGGGGTTCCGGATCTCGTGTGCGATTCCGCTCGCAAGTCGTCCCACAGCAGCCAGCTTTTCTTCACTAATAAGACGTTCCCGTGTTGCTCTCAGATCGGTGAGCGTTGCAGACAGCTTTATCTGATTGGCCTTCAGCCGGTCCACCAGGAACCACACCAGCAATCCCATTTGCATGTAGATGACTGAGAGCATTCCGCCCTCGAGATACTGTGATACCCGGGCAGGCGGGTGCAAAAGGAAATAGTGCCAAAGCCAAAGGAAGATCATGCCGTCAGCGGCGACGATAGACAGGATAGTCGGAAACAGCCCAAAGACATATGCACATTGAAGGATTGGAATTGCAAGAAGGACAAAATACGGACTCTCATCTCGATTCGTGATGTAGGTCAGAAGCGCGGTGAGTGCGAACGCGGCGGCAATCGAAAAACAACTCTCAAGCTTGACTGGCATACTTTCCGGCACACCTATACAGTGCGTCTTCACGGTTGTTGACCTCACAACCAAGGCTTCACCCGGAAAGGAATTTGCAGTTCTAGGGACTGAGTAGACGAATCGCATTTGCACCTGCCGTCTAAGGTCTTCCTTGGACGCCCCGACCAACTCGTGGTTCACCAGCAGCGGACCGGAGGCCGATAGCGCGTCGGAGGTTGAGTGCGGACTCCTCACCGGCGACCGAAAAAATAGTTTGGGGCTTGTCGCTAAAAACTGCTCAGAAGGACACTATATATATGAAGAATTCAATTGGCGTCGGTGGCGTCCAGAATCATTAGGCGTAACACCCTAGACCGTGGGCTATAGACTTTAAGTCGCCTGTTAAATTCAATTCGCAAGTTGGAGGATTCAATATGTCAGAACCGACAATCGCTCAAAAAAGTCCTTATCCGGTAGAAGTGGAAGCAGGTAAAAGTTACTTCTGGTGCGCGTGCGGCAAGAGCGCCAATCAACCATTCTGCGACGGCAGTCACAAAGGCTCCGATTTCACTCCTGTGAAGTACGAGGCCACAGAATCCAAGATAGTCTATTTCTGCGGCTGCAAGCATACCGCCAGTCAGCCTCTCTGCGACGGTAGCCACAAAAACCTCTAACACTTTTTGTAGGCGCACTCAACGACCGATGGGCAGAACTCATGGACATGTACAGACGGTGAAAACTCCTTAGCCCGTTACGAGGAAGTCACATGCTTAAGAAAGCACCGATGGTCAGCGGCTATGCGAATGTGGCCTCGCGCTGTCTTTTACAACAAAGCGTTGAGTATAGAGAGCGGTCGCGAAAGAAACCTCGCTACGGAGTTGGAATTCCTGCAACGACCGGGAGTTTATGTCCTGTACCCCCGGTCCCTCGCTCTTGGGGACCGGGGAGACTCCGGACCTCAACTAGCAAGAAGAAGCCCACGGTCTAGCAGGATCGGTCCCGGCAAACGCGCATGCCGCAAGCGATGATTCTTGGTTTATGAATAATCGCCGATGCGCCAATCGAGAGTCACGAGCGGGAAGACCCAACTTTCCGCGTTCCGAGTGGATAACCGCCAAACAGGACTTGGGGAAGGATGAGTGACGACGCGCCCGCGGCGACGCAAGCAACTTATACAGCGTGAGGCAGATCACTTTGTTTGGGGGTGTTGCCGAAGCCCCGCACGGCTTTTGGGCAATGGAAATACAGCACTTGTCTCGCGATGACGGCAGCAGCTGTACAATTCAAGCGACTCAGCGCTGAAGATGGAGATGCACGATGCCAGAGGGTTTTGGATTGATACTGTCTTTCTTGATCGTCGTAGCGGTGTTGTCCTTGCTTGCCACTATACTCATGTCGTTCTACAGTATTGGCCCGACCCAGATCGGGCTCGTGCGAAAGAGGTTCGGTAAGAAGCTGCCCGGCAACAACCCCGTAGCCTTTGAAGGAGAAGCCGGTTATCAGGCCGATCTTCTCATGCCTGGGGTGCGCTTCAAATTCAAGCCGATCTTCACAGTGACCAAACACCCGTGGGTGCAGGTGCCGGCGGGACAAATTGGCGTTGTCATCGCACAGGTTGGCAAGCCCGCACCCATCGGCGCCAAATCAGCCAGGTACGATTCAGGCTTCGGCAACTTCACGGACTTTCGAACATTTGTAGAGAAGGGCGGAGAAAAGGGCGTTCAAAGACCGGTTCTTTCCCCGGGCACATTGGCGCCAATTCACCCGGTGGCTTTCCTGGTCATTACAAAGCCACAGGTCTTCGGAGTACCGGTGTCGGACGAGTACAGGAAACTCGCCAGCGGCAACAAGCTGGACTTTCGAGCCTTCGGTCTTGATGACTGGCAACTTGATGTCACGCGCATCTCTCCCAAGCCGACCGGCGAGGGCGGCAAAGTTGTGGACATGATCGGAGTGGTCACAGCCTTGGACGGCGAGCCTTTGCCAGCTGGCGCGATTGCCAGCCGCCTCGGGGGATTCGCAGATGTCAGCGAGTTCGAAGGGCGAGCAGGTGTCACTGATTTCGAGCTGATGGCGTTGATCCTGGGCAGCAAGAATGATCAGCATAACAACTATCAGGACTTCCAGAAGTTCCTGGAGGCTGGCGGGAAGATCGGCCTCCAACACGACCCCCTGCTCTATGGCGCTTACAATCTCAACCCATTCCTGGTTCGTGTGGAAGCGGTACCGATGCTGGTTGTCGAACAGGGTCAGGTCGCCGTGATCAAGGCCTACGTGGGATTGCCGACCCAGGACACATCCGGCGCAAATTTCAAGTTCGGCAGCCTCGTTCGCCCGGGCCACCAAGGCATCTGGCAAGAAGCGCTGCGAACGGGAAAGTACCCGATCAATCCGCGAATTTACGACGCCAAGCTCGTTCTCACAGCAATCCTCAAGCTCGATTGGGCCAAGGACGTAACCGGAGCTCATGGCCTTGATGCGCGCCTTGAACCCATCATTGCCAAAAGCAATGAGGGCTTTGTGTTCAGTATCGATCTGCAGGTCCTCATTCACGTTCCGGATACAAAGGCTCCACGCGTGATTTCCATGGTAGGTTCCATGGAAAACCTGGTGAACGAAGTTCTGCAGGCTGCCGTGGGTAATCTCTTTCGCGACAAGATTGGCGGCATGGAAGCCATTACGTTCATCCAGACGCGCCAGAAGGTCCAGGAACAGGCCTTCAATTACATCCAGGAAAAACTCGCCGAGTACGAAATCGAGACCCGGGGTGTTTATATCCAGGATGTCGTCTACCCCGAACAACTGGTTTCGGTTCTCACGCAGCGGGAGGTCGCGCATCAGGAAGTGGAAACATTCAAGATGCAGCGCCAGGCCCAGGACCAGCGCATCGAGACCGAGAAGGCCCGCGGCACCGCAGACATGCAGGTGGACCTTGCCAAGGCAAAGGTCGGAGTAGACATCCAGACAAACAGAACCGAGGCAAGGATGAAGGAGGCCCAGGGCGAGGCCGCGTACATTGAGCAGACCGGTACCGCCAGGGGAGCCGAAGTTCGCGCAGTGGGTTTGGCGAACGCAGAGGCTTATCAAAGGCAGGTTGAGGCTTTGGGCAAGGGACCTACAGCTCTCGTGAACGCCATCAAGGCGCTCGCAGTCGGAAATAGCGCCTTCGTGCCCAAGATCCTAGTCGTTGGCGGTGGCAACAACCAGGGGGTTCTTGAGAGCCTGGGAGCAATGCTGATGGATAAGCTCGACATCAGCACCCCGGAACCTGGCCCTGGCAGTCTCGCCGCCGTCAAGCCTGACGCGGCTGGTCTGACAAAAAAGACCGCGCCTTCATCAACTGCCTGAGATGATCTCTTTACGGAATGTTCGCCAATGGCGTACCCGGAATCTCTTCTGTGACAAACAATCTCCAGGTGGTTCCACGGCAAGTCTCTCGCGTTTCAAGCAGCTTCCTTAGGGCATGAGGATTCTTCATTGCCATTCAACGTCCATCTTGAAGGCCATGCTTAAAACGTTGATGGCGGAATCGAAGCGGATTAATATCAATAGCGATTAAGTTCACTCTTGCGGTCAAGGATGGAGGGTGGACTAGCAACGAGCGGATCGAGGCGATCTGCCTGCTGCTTCATCCATAGAAGTCTCTTGCTCTTCTCACTTTCAGCGGTGAGGTCATGTCCAAATTCAGCCCAAACCTTCTCGAGGGCAGTGATGAACTCCCTATACTGATTTGCAAGGATCCACGACTTTGCCCAAGAATCGAAATTTGCAACTCTCTTCTCTTCTTCCTGGATCTGATTCGCGAGTTCGTAGCGTTCCATCTCGCGTTGCCTGCGTCGGATCTCCTCTTTTCTTTGCTCTTCAGCACGAATTGATTGCGTTCGGGCTTCCCGCATCAGAGCGCCAAGCATTTTGGATAACTCGTTCTCGAGTCGGCGCAACTTGCCGTCTCCAACCCTGATGCTGCACCATGAGCGATCTCCCACTCGGAATTCGAGCAAGCCCGTAAGCTCGTATTGCATGCTCCGGGACACGTACAGTCCAGGAACTTCTAGGGACCGACGTGCAACGGCTCAATATCAATCAGTTTCGACTGGCTGCCAAAGCTCGACACGATTTCTTTTCTGATCCACTCTTAACAAAACTTTGCACTATCAGGGAAAACTGTCGGTCAAAATCGATTTCAAGCAATATCAGGCACTGTGGAAAGCATCAAGCGAATCCAGCGTGATGGTGAAAACAGTGCGGAGTGATCCGGGAGGAAACTGTGAACTTGAAATCGTATCGGCCCTTTTTGAACCTTGTACTTGGAGTGTTCTGTTTGTTGGGAATGGGAAGTCTTGCTTCGATAGGCGCTCAGGCTCAGGACACTAAACCTGCAATCGACGTTTCTGGAACATGGAGTGCCACAATGAGTTCACCGATGGGTGAGATGGAGATCATCTACAAACTCAAGGTGACCGACGGCAAAATCACAGGGACTGCTACGATGCCTTTCGGTGAGTCGCCAATCGTTGACGGAGCAATAGAGGGCGAGAACATTCATTTTGTTGTGCAGATGGAGGCTTTCGGAAACACCACCAAGGCCGAGGCTAAGGGAAAGATCGTGGGAGATACGCTGGTGCTCACTCCCGCAATGCCTGCGCCACCTGACGCAGGTGATGGCCCAGGTGATTTCAAGGTGGTGCCTCTGACTTTCCATCGCAAGAATGCCTGAAGCATTCCAATCCATGCGCGGGTAAGCTACGCGCATTCTCTGATCGTGACACGGTAAATGCTGGGCTGCCAAGTTGCGTCTGATTGACCTGCGCAGTTCAGAGGGTTAAGAGCGGGAGCGTCAAAACGGCTAGCCGTCAATGCTGTTCTCCGTCGCGATCGCTCATGTTTATAGGTCGTTGCATCGATCCCAAAGGCCTTCGTCGGCATTCCTATTACTGATATCGCCGCGAATGGCTCTTTCATCTTGGCTCATCGTCGAGAGTGTATGTTTGTGTGCCAAATCTCCCTCCATCACAAAGCTAAGTTTGCAAGTCCCGCAATCGAACTGGTTGAGATGCACAAAGCCACGGACGCATTGTTGGATGTCCGTTACAAATCTTTACGTTTCTTTGTAAGCAAAATGAAGCCGGCCGCGTCATACAGTGTGCCCAGGGTTAATAAGCAAGAGAGGCTTAGCGAACATGAGAATCGTCCGCTCTATTTTAGCGATAGCTCTGTTGATCGAGGCTTATGCCAATTGCTATCTCATCGCGCAGCCAGCCCGCAATCGTGTGGTAGAGGAAATCGACACACATTCGTTCACGTCGCTTCGCGGAAGCGTGAATCCGCACGCAGCGGCGAGCTTCGATGTGGGGCGCACGGATAGGGGCACGAGAATTACGGGAATCACGATGTACTTTAAACCGAGCGCAGAACAGAAGGCGGAACTCGATGCACTGGTAAAGACGCAGCAGACTCCCGGCTCTGCCTATTACCACAAATGGCTTACGCCCGAGGAATATGCCAGCCGATTTGGGCTCAGCGATCAGGATCTGGCGAACATTCAAAAGTGGCTTGGGCGGCAGGGATTCTCAATCGATCGCGTAGCCAACAGCCGCAACAGCATCAGCTTTTCAGGCACGGTCGTTCAGGTTGAGTCAGCATTCCAGACGGAAATTCACAACTATAAGGTGGGTGGCACAACTCATTTTGCCAATGCGACGGATGTTTCGATACCTGCGGCGTTGTCAGGTGTCGTGCAATCGGTACGCAATCTGGACGACTTCAGGCCACAACCGCATGTGCGATTTCGAGCGCCGGAAACGACCAAAGTGGCGCCAAATTTTACCTCAAGCCAATCTGGTAGCCATTACCTGACCCCGGCAGATATCGTTACCATCTACGACATCAAAGCAGCATACAGCTCAGGGTATACCGGCACTGGCCAGTCAATCGCTGTGGTTGGTCAGTCGGCTATCGTAGTTTCGGATATCGAAAAGTTCCAAAGCGCGGCAGGTCTAACGGTGAAAGACCCAATTCTCGTGCTTGTGCCAGGCTCAGGGAGTTCCGCCACATCCTCGGGTGACGAGGCGGAATCGGACCTCGATCTCGAGTATTCAGCTGGTATCGGCAAGGGTGCAACCATCTACTTCGTTTATGTAGGTAATAACTCCAACTACAGCGTCTGGGACTCGATGCAATACGCGGTCGATACCAGAATCGCTCCCATCATCAGCATGAGCTATGGCCTTTGCGAACCGGATCTCAGTTCCAGCGACTACTCTACCCTCGAAGCTATCCTGGAACAAGGAGCGAGCCAGGGACAGAGTATTATCGTCGCATCGGGAGACGACGGATCCACTGCCTGTTACTCCGACGTAACCAGCAGCACTACGACAATCACTTCTCAGGAAATGGCGCTCGCAGTCAATTACCCGGCGAGCAGCGCGTATGTCACGGCGCTGGGTGGAACCGAATTCTCTTCAGACGCCGTATCTACTTCGAACACTAGTTACTGGGAATCGACCAGCGGTAGCGATGTTGTTGCTTCGGCCAAATCCTATATTCCAGAACAGGTCTGGAATGATGATTCCGCATCGACGGCTTCACAATATGGCGCGGCATCTGCTCTCTCCTCCGGGGGCGGAGGCACGAGCATTTACACGGCAAGGCCAAGTTGGCAGACCGGCGTGAGTGGGATCCCTTCCGGGAATTATCGGTTAGTGCCCGACATTTCGCTTGATTCTTCGCCGAGCCATGCGGGGTACCTTTACTGCTCAAGCGATTCCAATTCAACCGGCATCACGGGAAGTTGCTCGAACGGCTTTCGTGATTCCAACAGCCAGTATCTGACTGTCGCTGGTGGGACTAGCTTCGCTGCCCCAATATTTGCCGGCATGCTTGCAATCATCAATCAAAAAGAGAACTCGACCGGCCAGGGCGTGGTTAGTTCCGCGCTGTACACAATGGCAGCGAATCCCACGACGTACGCTTCAGCATTTCACGACATTACCAGTGGCAGCAATGCATGCACAGCCGGATCAAGTTATTGCTCCTCGGCCGGCCAGTCACAATACTATGCGGGCGCAGGATACGACGAGGCCAACGGTCTGGGCTCGGTTGATTTTTACAACTTGCTGACGGCCTGGCCTTCAGGCGCCGCTGCCTCGCTGGCAGCTACAACTACCTCGCTTTCTCCCGCGAGCAGTTCACCATCGGCCGGCGCGAACGACGTAATTACCATCACGGTGTCTCCGCAATCGAGTTCTATCGCAACAGTGCCCACCGGAACATTGACAGTCGTTGTCGATGGAACCACCAAGACATCATCCCTGACCCTATCAAACGGAGTAGCTAGCTATACCTTTTCCTCCACGACGTCCGGGACACATGTAATCACTTCCACCTATTCTGGCGATGCCGTCTTTGCAGGTTCCACCGGATCCGCGACTATAACGATCGGCTCATCATCCGGCTCCGGCTCCGGAGGTTCCGGCTCTACAACCGTCACTGTGGCCCCGTCGGGAGGATATACAGGGACAGTTGCGTTCTCACTGTCCACCTCCAGCACATACCTCCAGACCTACGCCTGTTACGACATCTCGAATGCGACCGTTTCAAGCAGCAGCGCAGTCAGCAGCACTCTCACTCTCCACACAGGGACGGCGAATTGTTCGAGTACGTCGCATGGGAATGGAAATGCTCGCGCTTTCCGTATCCTGAACAATCAGACTTCCTCCGATCGAAATCTCCCAGTGGCCACGGGAGCTTTTGTTTCCTTTGGGTGTCTATTGGCCGGGCTGGTTGGATGGCGTTCCAGAAGATTGCGCAGATTTGCCTTTGTATTTGCACTTGTATTTTTGGGGCTGGCAGTTTCAGGCTGTGGTGGGTCTGTTTCCAGTAACAAGGGGTTCTCCGTATCGGTGTCGCCTACCAGCGTTACAGTTTCTGCCGGGACATCTGGAATTCCCACCGGGAGCTATACGCTGCAGATCACGGGTACGGATAGCTCCAATTCCAGTCTGACTGCTAGCACCACCATGACACTCGTTGTTAATTGATTGATTCAGCCCGCAAGAAAGGAGCGGGATTGACTCATCTGAGGGCATCTTCTCAATTACGAGAATTGCAGGGCAGTTCTCGAGCTATGCATTAAGAGTTCCAGCGTCGCGTGGACTTTGGGGGAGGACACGTCTTGACGCGGGATGCTGGCGATACAAATGCACTTTGGTGTCGCCGTCTCTCCATTCACTTATTCCTAGTGAGTGAATGGCCGCTGCCCGCACCGTTGATTGCAGCTGCCTCTCCGTGATGAGGTCTCACGGCAAGTTCAGCAACCGCAAGGCGTACTCCAAAGCCCTTGGTACCGGGCTACTTGCTACCGTTCATTTTTCGCCGTGACGGCGCAAGCACAATTGAAAACCTGGGGACGCGTCTGGTGGAATTGGCCAGAAAGAAGCCCCGCTATGCGCGCCAGTGCAAAACTAGGCCACAGTGCGCCGCGTGAGCGGTGCGCTGCGGCGGAGTAAAAGCAGTCCACCGCCGGATCTTGTTTTCGTGAGCTGTTGCTTTGATGGCATGGTTCATGGAACACCGAAGGGATGTTCCAGGTGGAGATCTACGGACGTGTACGGCGTGCGGTTCGTGTTGAGGGCCGGAGTCAGAGAGCGGTAGCCAGGGAGTTTGGACTTTCGCGAGAGACGGTACGGAAGATGCTGCAGTACGCGGTGCCGCCAGGCTACCAGCGGCAGCAGCCGATCAAGCGGCCCAAGCTTGGGCCGTGGGTGGGCGTGATCGACGCCATTCTGGAAGATGACAAGCAGAGGCCGGCTAAGCAACGGCACACGGCCAAGCGGATCTTCGAGCGGCTAAGAGAAGAACACGGTTTCACCGGTGGCTACACGATCGTAAAGGACTACGGGTCGAGGAAATCCTGGCCCTTCCTTGGGAGAACATCCACTTCGATACTCTCAGCATGCTGGTGGACCGCGCCGTCGTTCACGGCCGAGTCCAGTACGTGAAGACCGAGTATTCGGAGGATGAGCTTCCTCTCGATCCAGACTTTGCAACCGTGCTTCTTGAGTTGAAGGAGCGTTCGAAAGGCTCGGAGCTGCTGTTCACGAGCCCGGTCACCGGCCGCCACTTCCACGCTTCCCCGGCACAGCAGGATTACCTTCGTCCTGCGGGCTGGTGTCTCGTTCCGTGTTCCCAGTGCGGGGCCGCAATCGGCATGCGCTGTACGGACGCGAAGGGCAAGACGACGGCTGTGCACATAGAGCGGCGGGCGCTCGCCAAGAGAAGCAAGCTCGACAACGTAGGCTGGCATACGTTCCGTCACACCTACCGGTCGTGGCTGGACGATGCGGGCGCACCGATCGGCGTGCAGCAGAAACTGATGCGGCACTCCGATATCTCTACCACGGCGAAGTATGGCGATGCGCTTATGGAATCCAAGCGCAAGCACAATTCGATCGTGGCTCGCAGGGCTTTGGGGAATGAGTAATTCGGAGGGAACTGCAGCCAGACACCGGCGCCCTAGGGGCGTTGAAAGCCCGAAATCCTATTATCCATAGGGTTAATTAGGGTTGGCCGGTTGGCTAAATGGTTGCGGGGGCTGGATTTGAACCAGCGACCTTTGGGTTATGAGCCCAACGAGCTACCGGGCTGCTCCACCCCGCAGTTACAGTCTATCAACTGCGAATTGGGGGGTCAAATCGCTCAGCAGGCAAGTTATTGATCGCGCAAGGTATGCCGCCCATCCAGTAAACTCAAGGCGTCCCAAGAAACCGGTTGAGGAAGATTGCGGATGTCGCAACTTTACGTTGTTGTACTTGTTCTGATCGCCGTTACGCTGCTGGCCGTAGCGCTCTACCGCACATCCCAGGTGAAGACCAAGGCCGACTACCTGGTGGCCGGGCGGTCATTGCCTGCGGTGGTGCTGGTGCTTACCCTGCTGACTTCGTGGATTGGCGCCGGATCATTGTTTGCCGGTGCGGAGAATGCGTACAAGAACGGTTTTGCTGCGCTGTGGCAACCCGCGGGTGGCTGGCTGGGTTTGCTGCTCATTTATTTTATTGCTCCGCGCGCGCGCAGGTTTGCCAAGTTTACGCTGCCCGATCTGCTTGAGGCGCGCTACAACCAGACGGCACGCGTACTGGGCACTATCGCGATTCTGTTCGCCTACGTGGGCATTACCAGCTACCAGTTCAAGGGCGGCGGCAATGTGCTGCATCTCATATTTCCTGACACAGTTTCACCGGAACTCGGCACCTACATGATTGCGGCTTTCGTGATTTTGACTACGGCGCTGGCCGGCATGTCGTCTGTGGCTTATATGGATGTGGCGATCGGCTCTATCGTGACGGTGATTTGCGTGATTGCCGCACCGATGCTGCTGGGAAAAGCGGGCGGGTGGGCAGGTGTGCATGCGGCGTTGCCGGCGACACACTTTCAGGTACTCGGCAATCTGACGCTGGTGCGGGCGCTTGAATTTCTGGTGCCGACCATGTTGCTGATGCTGGGCAACCAGGTGATGTACCAGAAGTTTTTCTCGGCAAAAAGCGAGAAGGACGCGCGCATCTCTGTTGTGGGTTGGATATTGGGAACGCTGCTGCTGGAGACGCTGATTGTATCGATCGCGGTGTTCGGTTCGGCACTTTATCCAACGGGCGAAGTGGCTCGCCAGCCGTATGAAATTATTCCGTACACTGCGCGGCATGGATTACCGGCGCTGATTGGCGCGTTGCTTTTGGGAGCAGTGTTTGCGAAGGTAGTGTCGACCGCTTCAAATTTTCTTTTTTCGCCGGCGACTAACCTGGTGAATGACATTTTTGTGCGCTACATTTCGCCGGATGCTTCAAACAAGCGAGTGCTGATTGTGTCGCGGCTGGCGGTTGTGCTGCTTGGAGTGTGGGCTCTGTACCAGGCGATTTATGCGCCAAGCATTCTTGAAAAGATGCTGTGGGCCTACACAATTTATTCGGCAGCGCTGACGCCGGTGGTGCTGGCGGCGTTCTATTCAAAACGCGTGACCGCATGGGGCGCGGTGGCGGCAATTGCGGCAGGAACTGTGGTGACGCTGGTTTGGGATCTGCCCGGCGTGAAGGAACAATTCCCACAAATTCTGGCGGAGCGCGATGCCATTTTTCCGGCGCTGTTTCTCTCCGTGATCGCCATGGTGGTTGTGAGCATGTTTACCAGAGCGCCGCGGGCAGAGCAGCTGGCTCAGTTTGCTGAATAGCGAATGCGGAGCAGAATTAGATGGGCACGGCACATCAACTGCCGTGCCCATTTTTGTTAGGAGCTGGCGCGCTGAGCTACGAGCATGGCGTTCATGATCTGATCGGAAACGTCCCTAACGGTTGAGGGCGAATGCGGCAGAAAGAGCGTGTTGGTTTTGTCGTTTTCGCCGATGGCCTTGAGCGTGTCAAAGTACTGAGTGACCAGCACCAACTGCATGACTTCCATTGCCGAGGCGCCGTCAACTGCTTTTTGGAACTGCTCGACTGAAGTCTGGAGGCCTTCGATGATGGCCTTGCGCTGATTGGCAATGCCCTGGCCCTGAAGCGCCTTGCTTTCGGATTCGGCCTCGGCCTTTTTTACGACTAGGATTTTTTCTGCTTCGCCACGCGCGGCGGCGGCCACTTGCTCTCGCTGTGCCGCGTTGATGTCATTCATGGCGGACTTTACTTTAGCATCGGGAATGATATCGGTAACCAGCACGTTCACGATTTCATAACCGAAGGTGGACATGTCGGCATCGAGTTCCTGCTTTACCGCGGCGGCGATGGATGATTGCGAAGCGAAGACTTCATCGAGGGTCATGCCGGGCACGTGGCCAAGGATGACTTGTTCGACGTAAGACTTAATCTGCGCAACGGGATCTGAAAGCTTGTAATAGGCGTCGTAGACTTTCTCCGGCTTGACGCGGTTTTGCACGGAGATGGGAATGGTGACGAAGACGTTGTCCTTTGTCTTGGTCTCCATGGTCAGAGTGATTTGATTGACGCGCAGGCTGATAACGCCGGTGACGGAATCGATGTATGGAACTTTCCAGTTGAGGCCAGCATCGGCCACACGCAGAAATTTTCCGAAACGTGTGATGACGGCCACTTGGGCCGTATTGACCGTGAAGAAGCTCCCCAGAATAAATGTGAGTGCGATGATGCCGGCAATCACCAGGAAAACAGCCAGAAGCGTATCCATTCATTTCCTCCGATGCCTCCCGAGGAAGCAACGCATGATTATATCGACAAGGTGCGCGCAAGGCCGTTAAATCCTGCACGATTTGGGTACTTTCGAGCGGGTGGGACCGGCTGTGCTCTTGGCGCTCTGCTAAAAAATCCGCGCGTCCGAACGCAAACGGGCTTACACTGGCGGTGATTAATCCAGTAAGCATATGCCTGTTGCGCAGTTGACTCTCGAAGTTCGCATTGAGCACGCCCAGTCGCTGAAGGATCGGAGACAGGTGGTGCGCTCTTTGAAAGACCAGCTTAAACAAGGGTTCAACGTATCAGTGGCGGAGATGGATGACGCAAAATTGTGGCAGACAGCCACCATTTGCGTGGTGGCCGTCTCGCGCTCTCGCGATTATCTGCATGGCCTGATCGAAGAGGTTGAACGCGCCGCCCGGCGCATGCTGAATGAGCTGGGCGCAGAGCTGGCTGACTCGTTCTGGGAGTATCTGGAAAGCTGACCCGTGCTCACAGTGGAGCGGGCAGCATGAATGCGATCAGGCAGGACGCTGCATCGGCTTCTCGTGGAGGATCATCCAGTTGATTCCAAACTTGTCGCGGAACTGTGCGAAGCGCGAGGCAAAAAACGTCTCGGCCATCGGCATGAAGACTTCGCCGCCGTCAGAGAGCGCTTCGTAGATGCGTTCCGCTTCGGCATCGCTTTTGACAGTGAGTGAGAGATACGCGCTGCGCATTGGCTGCACCCGCTCTTTGGGCCCGTCGCTTGCGAGCAGGAACGTCTCGCCGAGTTCCATGCGCGCGTGAAGAACGCCGCTCGGCTCCAGTCCAGGTGGAATGTGTTTCGGATCGGGCTGCTGGTCAAACGTCGAAATCATGACGGTCTTGCCGCCCAAATGCGTTTCGTAGTAGTGGAATGCT
>Ga0265342_10001405_pt1 | contig 22484 bp, 15 predicted proteins | sample 4CB327metaG_FD_203125 | JGI IMG/M metagenome (GOLD analysis project Ga0265342, IMG submission 203125) | Rhizosphere microbial communities from Carex aquatilis grown in University of Washington, Seatle, WA, United States - 4-CB3-27 metaG | ecosystem: Host-associated > Plants > Roots >... | reverse complement strand
GCCCGAGAAATCGAAGATCGGAGTCTCCCCAGGATAGGCAAAATAGTTGATGGGATTTCCAGACGTGCCGCTCTTGCTCAGGACGACCGAGTCGACGGTCGCGGTCGTGCTTCCACCACAGGTCGCCGTCGCAGTCGTAAACGCGTACCGGCCTCCCCGGAAATAGACGGTATCCCCGGCCGACGCGGCCGTTTGCGCCTTGGACCAGGTGGCGAACGGTGCCGTCTCCGAGCCTGGGTTTGTGTCGCTCCCCGTCGTGGCCACGTAGTAGGTGGCCGCCTGCGCCGGGACGGACACCAGTAAAGCTAGACCGACGGTCCAGAACCGCACTCTCACTATCATCCCTAGGGGGTGGTTTGGGAACCCAACATGGCTCATGGAATCGCTCCGCGAACAGGCCGCTCTAGGGTTGCTTATGACACGTGATGCTGGCAAGCTGCTTTCCTCCTGACCATGAACAAAACCTCATTGAAGTCCGCTGTCTTGGCCAGTGCGTTGTCTGCCTTAGGGGCGTGCGCCCATCCGCCGCCCCCTCCGCCGTCGCCTTGCCCAACGCCTGAGCCCATCCGGTTGAGCTTGACTGCTTCGACACGGCTGAATCCGGGCGACAATGGTGAATCGCTCGCGACCACGGTACGCATCTACCAGCTCAAGGATACGGGAAAACTCGTGGAGTCCAGCCTCGATCGCATCCTCGACGGCGATCGAGCGGTGCTTGGTGAGGATTTCGTCTCGGTCCAAGAGCTCACCTTGTATCCGGGCGAGAAGGCCGCGCCGGCCATGGTACGCGGCGAAGGCGTGACCAACCTTGCCGTGGTCGCCATGTTCCGGCGTCCCGTGGGTCCGTCGTGGCGGGCCATCCGCAAGCTGCCGCCGCCGGATCCCCAGCACTGCCACGGCACCGTGGGAACCCCTGCCGCGGTGGCGGCTTCGCAGCTAAAGTTCACGTTGGAAGATAGTCGAGTGGATATGCGATGAGGTCTAGGTCATGAAGGGTCTTCAACGAGTCGTTTGGTCCGAAGGTATGCTGGTTTCGCCCCAGCACTTGCAGCAGGCGGATTTGTATCACGAGCGGATGCTGGACTGCCGGCTGGCGGCGATCACGCCGCTTTCCTGGGGCATCTCGGCGGTGCAGGTTGACGCCGGTGCCCTGGCGGCAGACCAATTTGTGGTCAGCCGGTTCGCGGGCGTTTTGCCCGACGGGCTTCCTCTCGATTTCAAGGCCGGCGATCCCGAAGCGCCGGCCGCGCGGCCCATCGGCGCGAATTTTCCACCCGCTCTGCCCGCTCTCGAAGTGTTCCTGGCCGTGCCCAAGGAGCGCGAGGGGGTGCCGTCGGTGGCGGCCGAGATGGCGAGCGACGGCAAGCCATCCGTCGCCAAGGCCGCGATCCGGACCCGATTCCGCAGTGCCAGTCAGAAGATCGTCGACATGACCGGCGAGGCCGCGGACCTGGCCATGGCCTTCGCCCAGCGCAACCTGACCGTGCTCTTCGGTAACGATGCGCGCGATGACTACGAATCCATCAAGATCGCCGAGGTCGTGCGCGACGCGGGCGGCGCCCTGCTGATCAGCGATGCCTATATTCCCTCGGTGCTGACCATCTCGGCCTCGCCCTTCCTGATGAGCGCGGTCCAGCGACTGCTCGCGCTCATGGTGGCCAAGCAGCGCCAGCTGTCGGCGGAAAGGCAGCAGCGCGACTCGGCGTCCATCGAGTTCGGGGCCAACGACGTGACCCGCTACCTGCAGCTCTCGGCGCTCAACGCCACCATTCCGTTCCTCGTCCACGCGGGCCGCAACGGCGATCTCAGCCCGCGCGAGCTGTACCTGTTTCTCATTCAAAGCGCGGGACAACTGTCGACCTTCTCTGTCGACACCGATCCCTCGGCGTTTCCGCCCTTCATCTACACCGACCTGCGCTCGACGTTCGAGGAGCTATTCGCCCTACTGACCGGGCTTTTGCGCGCGAACCTGCGCGAGCTGTGCGTGCGCGTGCCCATCGAGATCCACGAGGGCATCCACGTTGGCACTCTGAACGACGAGCGCATTCTCAAGTGCCAGCAGTTCGTGCTGGCCGCGGTGTCGTCCATGCCCGTGGAGACGCTGGCCCGCGATCTGGCCAGCCGAACCAAGATTGCGTCGTGGACTCAGCTGCCCTTCCTCATGCGCGCGGCGACCCGCGGCGTCCCGCTGCAGGTCACCCACCGCCCGCCCGCGGAGATCCCGGTACGGCCGGGCGTGGTCTACTTCCTGATGGACACGTCGATCGATCACTGGCGGCACGTGCTGGCGGAGCGGAAGGTTGCCATCTACGCGCCACCGCCGTTCGACCCATCCCAGGTGAAGGTCGAGCTGTACGGCATCCCGAGCAAAGGCTGAGGGCACCCCTATGGCGGACATCGTTCAAGAGTTGACCGGAGAGTGTTTCGGCGCCATTGCGCGCCTACGCGAGCTTGACGGTCCGGTGCCGTCGCCCGAGACCGTACACAGCCGCTTGCGCGGGTTCTTTGAGGCGTTGAAGGATCGCGCACGCACGCACGGCGTTCCCGACAAAGACACGCAAGACATCATGTACGCCCTCGTCGCGCTCACCGACGAGGTTGCCATCAACACGCCCGAACCCCTGCGCTCCTACTGGCAGAGTCAGCCGCTGCAGCTTCACTACTTTGGTGAGAACGTGGCAGGGGAGGGGTTCTTTGCCCGCCTTCAGGCCCTGCTGAGCGACGGTCGCCGCATCGAAGTCCTGCGCGTGTATCACCTGTGTATGCTGTTTGGTTTCCAGGGCAAGTACGGGTTTCCTGGCGGCGAGGTCGAGTTGCTCCGCATCGCCGATGGTGTACGCAACCTGCTTGAACGAAACCTGGAAGTTCCGGACGAGATGGCCCCGGCGGGCGAGCCACCCGACGAGCCCATGGTACGCAGGGCGAGCAGCAATCTGCTGCTCTGGGTTTCCCTGGGCATCTTCGCCCTGGCCCTCGCGGTCTTCGTGGGGTTGCGCGTATCGTTCGATCAACAGGTCTCCGACGTCACCACCCGCGTCGACAAACTAGCCCATTAGAGGTCACGCCGTGCTCAAGTACATCTTCGGGGCCATCTTCATCGCGCTGATTTGGGCGGCCGCCATCGTCTTCCATGGTATCGCGGTGCTGTTCATTGCCGCCATCGTGGTCACCGCCGTAGTGGTCTTGGGCCTGGCGGGCTACGCGATCTACAAGGCCGTGGCTACGCGCAAAGCCGCCAGCGCTATCGAGCAAGGGCTGGGCGATCTGTCGGGCAAGTCGAACATCAGGCCGGATCAACAGGCCGAGATCACGGCCATGCAGGTCGAGTTCCAGAAGGCCATCAACGGGCTCAAGTCCTCGCGCCTTGGGCACAAGGGCCGCGACGCGCTTGGGTTGCTTCCCTGGTACATCATCATTGGCCCTCCTGGTGCGGGCAAGACCACCGCGCTGCGCAGCTCGGGGTTGCAATTCCCGTACGCCAAGGGTGGCAAGGTCAAGGGGGTCGGGGGCACGCGCAACTGTGATTGGTGGCTGACCAATGAGGCCATCATCCTGGATACGGCCGGCCGCTGGTCGACCCAGGACGACGACCACGAGGAATGGCTGGCTTTCCTCGATCTCCTCCGCAAGACCCGCCCCAAGAAGGCGGTCAATGGCATTTTGCTCGCGGTCAGCTTGCTCGATCTCGAGGGCGGCGAAGAGGAAATGTCGGTGCTGGCCAAGGCCCTGCGCGATCGCCTGGACGAGGTCACCGGCCGCCTGGACATGGTGGTGCCGGTGTACTTGTTGGTCACTAAGACCGACCTCGTGCCCGGCTTCGTCGAGATGTTCGGCGATTTGCGCGACAAGGAGCGCGGCCAGATCTGGGGCGTTTCGCTGCCGCTCATGGCCAGTCCCGACGAGCGGGCCGACACCCTCGCGGAGCAGCTTCAGGAGCTGTTCGACATTGCCGGACAGCGGTCGTTCCCGCGCCTCACCGAAGAACGGCGGGTGGACGCACGCTTCAAGATTTTTGAATTCTCGCAGCAGCTTGAAGCCTGCGGGCAGAACCTGACGGCGCTGGTGACCGATCTGTTCGCCGAGAATGTCTACCAGGATGCTCCCATCCTGCGCGGAGTGTATTTTACCAGCGGCACGCAAGAGGGTCGCCCCATCGATCGCATCATGCAGAGCATGGCCGCCGGGTTCGGGATCGCTGGGCGTGCGGGGCCGGCCATTGGCATCACGAAGCCCAAGAGCTACTTCCTGCGCGACGTCTTCACCCATGTGGTTTTCCCGGACCAGCAGGCGGCGGTGCGTAGCACGCGGGTGATGCGCAAGGAAAGGGTTCGCCGTCTCACCATCACCGCGATCGCCTGCGTGCTTGCAGCCGGTTTCCTGTTTCTCCCCATTCGCTCGTACAGCACCAATTCGGGCTATGCCAAGGACGCCTTGCGTGCTGTTGACAAGATGGCTTCCAGCAAGAGCAGCAAGGATAGCGCGGGCCTGGTCTCGGCTGAAGCCCTCGAATCGATCGAGGATTTGGCCAAGGCGCTGGCCGAAGGCGACAGCAGCTCGGCGCTGTTTCCGCGCGCCAGCGTGACCAAGCAATTGCGTACCGCCGTAGAAAGGCTGGTGGTGCGTCCCATCGTGCGTGCCGATCTGGTCAAGGCCGCTTCCCTGGGCGGACTGGGCGCTTCCGACTTGATGGATGCTCTGGTGCTGCACCTGCTGCTCACCCAAGACAAGCAACCCGATGAACCCACGCCACGCACCGATCGTTGGGATGCGGCGGTCAAGCTTGCGGCGGAAAAGGCCTCCGCGCGTTGGGTTGCCCTGACCAACCAACCGGCCGCCGGACGTGCCCCGCGCGTGCTGGAAAACCTGGTCAAGTTCTACGTCTCAGGCATCACGGATCCGGCGGACATGATCGACCGAGACAAGAAGTTCGTGAGCTACGCGCGGACGATCTTGATTGGCTCGGGCGACGATCCCCTGGCCGAAATCATCAACGACCCCAGCATGCCACGCGACCTCAAGTCCATCGATCTGCTGGGCAGCGCGGTGGTTATGTTCACCCCGCCGCAGCAGCAAGGCAAGGGCAGCAAGAAAGAGATCGCCGTGCGGGGTGCCTTCACACCGGATGGCTACGTGGCCGTGAAGAAACGCCTGTCCCAACTCGAAAAGGCCCAGGACGACGACGAAAATTCATGGATCCTGGGCAAAGAGCGCAAGGCCAAGGACGCCCGAGCCATCGCCAAGATCAAGGCAGAGTACTTCGTACAGTACATTGCGGCCTGGAAGCGTTTCCTGCTCACCTTGTCCATGCGCGAGCCCACGTCGCTCGACGAGGCGCGCGCCCTCATCAAGAAGCTCAACAGCGACAAACCCTTCGAGTCGACCTGGAAGAACATCAACGAGAACTTGACCATCAAGGATGAGTCGCTGGCCGACAAGGCCCTGGGCCTGGTTGCCGGAGCGGCTGCCCGGGCTGCCGCGAGCAAAGGCATCCCTGACCCGCGCGGCAGAAGGCGGGGCGATGACGACGACGCCGACAGGGATCCCGGCGCCAAGCAGGTCGAGACGGCGTTCGAAGGGCTGCTTCGCTTCGGCTCGGTCAAGCCCACCGGATTCGAGCAGTACGGGCAAATCCTGACCGAGCTCGCGGGTGCCATGGGCGACCAGGGCATGCCCGACAGCAAGACCTTCCAGACCGCCATACGGACCGGGCGTACCAACCTGTCCAACCTGATTGCCCGTTACGACGACCAGGGCTGGGAGCAGGGCATGCTCGAAAAGATCCTGATGCCGCCCCTGCGTGGCGCCGAGGTCGCCGTCATGGGAGCCAGCGCGGACTCGGCCAATCGCAAATGGTGCGAGACCGTGTTTGTCGCCTTCGATCAACTCTTGGCCGGCAAGTATCCATTTGCCACCGGCAGAGTGGGCGAGGCCAAGATCGCCGATATCGAAAAGTTCTTCCAGCCGTCGACTGGGACCTTGTGGCAGTACTTCAATGACTCGCTGGCCTCGGATATAGAGAGGGTGGGGACGCTGTTCCGGCTGAAAGAAGGTGGCTCGGTTCACTACCGGGATGAATTCCTGAAATTCTTGACCCATGCGGCTGAATTGACCGCTCATGTCTTCGTCAGGGAACCTTCAAAGATTGGCCTTCCGGTGGGCATTCACATTCGCCCTTCGGCCCAGTACTCGAAGATCATCTTCGACCTAGGAACGAAGAAGATTACCGGGCTCAACTCCGTGGATCGTTGGGACGAGTTCGTGTGGCCCATCCGCCGGGCGCAGTTTCGCCTCTTCGTCAAGAACGACGAGGTTGAAACCATCGGGCCGCGCGACGAGGGCGAGTGGGCGTTCTTCTATCTGCTCGCCGCGGGCCAGAATCCATCGAAGAATGGCGACTACGTGACTGTGACCTATACGCCCGCCTATGGCCAGAACCGAGTTCTGGTCGACTTCAAGCCGGACAACCTTCGTGAGATCTTCCAGAAATTTGCGCTGCCGAGGAGCATCACCACGGGCGGCGGTTCGTGCAAGAAATAGGCAGGATCGTCATGTATATCAACACTTTACCTCGCATCCGGGAGCCGGCGGCTGGCCTGTACGGAAAGATTCCGGCCGAGCGCGACTTCGTTCGCATCAACGCAGGAGACTTTCAGCACGCGGCACTCGACCAATGGTTTCAAGAGGGCGTGGAGTGCCTGCATACCGACCGCACCCACCTTTCAAATGAGCCGACGCACTTTCTGCTCGTCGCGCCCGGTGGAGATGCCTTCGTCGGTGGCTTCATGCCCGGCGAGGACGCCGTGGGACGGAACTTCCCGCTGGTCATTTCCGTGCGGCTCGAAGAGCGCAACATGCAGAACATGATCGACGCCTTGCCGCTTCTGCCCTCGATCTTCGGGCCCTTCTACGAAGCGGCGACCACTGTCGCCGAAGCTGCGCGTGGGCTGACGGCCCAGGACCTGGCCGCGCAGGTCGACTGGTTGAAAGAGACGCTGAAGCAAAGTGCCCCGGCACTTCCGCTCAACGAGCTTCTGGCGGGGTCGAGCTTCTTCGAGTTGCGCGTGGCCATCGGCAACTTGAACGAGGGTGGGGGGTACGCGCTTCACACGCTGGCGACCGCTTGCGAACAGGCCTCGACCAAGCCGCCCGAGTCGGCGAAGCAAACCGTGGTGCTCGAATGCCCGACACCGACCGAGGGGATGCGAGCGTTTTGGCTCGAGCTCATCCGGCGCAGGTTGCGCTCTGGCGCGGGCACCCCCTCGGTGATGTGGACCCCGTCGCGCCTGCTGGTGGCGCTCGGCCCGGCGCCAGCCCAGATGCTGGCCTACCTGGCCAATCCCGAGCACAAGGCTCAGCGCTTTTGGCCCCTGCGCACGAGCAGTGTGGCGGCCAACGAAAAGGCCGTGCAGGCACTGACGCCAGCCCAGTCGCAGCTGCTGGCTTCTGGTCAGGCTTCGCTCGCCGATGTCCTGGCGACCTTTGGCGGCGATAGCGAAGCGGCTCCTAGCCATTTGTGAAAGATTTCAAGTACTCACGTTCTGGTTTTGCAGAGACGTCGTCGTGCTTCATCAGGTATGATGAAATCCCGCCCTGCGGGTGTGACGGATTACGCTCTCCAGAAGTTCTTTGATTCTGGCGAGGACTCTGTAAAGTTCCCATGCCACGGTTGTCATGACATACAAGTCCACAGGCAAGACCGGCGCTATGCAAGCGCCGACGCAAGAGGATGAACCGGATCTGCTTTTGGACAAGCGCTACCGCATCATCCGGCTCCTGGGCGAAGGTGGCATGGGGTCGGTGCACCTGGCCGAGCATGTGGGGCTTAACAAGCGGGTGGCCGTGAAGTTCCTGCACCTCGAGCTGGCAGGGCAAGAGGACGTGGTCAAGCGCTTCGAACAGGAGGCCAGGGTCGCAGCCTCGATTCGGCACAAGAACATCATCGAGGTCTACGACGTCGGGCTTTCGGCTGACGGCGATCCCTTTCTGGTCATGGAGTACCTTGAGGGGGAGAGCCTGTCCAGCCTGATGAAGCGCACCGGGCCGATGGACGTGGGTGCCGCCTGCGCGGTGATGGAGCCAACGTTGTTGGCCCTGGCCGCCGCCAACCGCCAGGGAATCATTCATCGCGATCTCAAGCCCGAAAACATCTTCCTTGCCCATTCTCCCGACGAGCCGCCGGTGGTGAAGATCATCGACTTTGGTCTATCCAAGATCACGACCAGCTCGCCGGACATGTCGTGCACCCAGACCGGCTCGATTCTTGGGACGCCAGCGTACATGTCTCCCGAGCAGGCGCGCGGAGGCCCCAACATCGATCACCGCACGGATCTGTACTCGATGGGAACCATCCTGTTCGAGCTCCTGACCGGCGCGCTGCCCTATGCGGGCCAGAATTTTACCGAGTTTTTCGCCAATCTCCTGACCGAGGAGCCGCGCTCCCCGAGCGACATCTACCCGGCGTTTCCCATGGAGGCCGAGCCCATCTTGCGCAAGGCCTTGCGCAAGAATCCCGACGAGCGCTTCCAGAGCGCCACGGAAATGTTGGAAGCCCTCAAGACTCTATCCGGCTTCGACAGACGCGATGAACGCCTGGCTTCGCTCAGCTCCAGCATGAGCAAGAGCACGTTTGCCGCGGGCGATTTAGGTCCTCAAGAATTGACCTCCGCGCGGGTGGGCAACCGGACTTTCAACCGTACCGCCAGCCCCGCCTTCGCCGCTTCGCGCTCCCGGCGCGAATCCAAGGCCCAAAGTCAGGCGCTCAAGCAGGAAACCCAAGAGGCGCATCGTTATTCACGGCGGCTGCTTGTGGCTGGTGCACTCCTGGTCGCGGTTTTGGGGGTGGTCGGCGCTGTCCTGTGGGGACGAAAGGGGCCGACGCCGGGAGCGGTGGTGACCACCCCGACGGGCAAGACGCTTGCCGAGCCAGCGATTCCCGCGAACCCCACGCCCCAAGCCGTCAAGCCACCTAGCGAGCCCGCGCCAGCCCCGGTCGCAGTCGTACCTGCCGAACCTAGGCCTGCGCAGGCCGAACCCGAACCTGCCACGCGCGGCAAGAAGTCGCATTCGGGCGGCAAACGCCTGCGGCGGGGCGGACGGGGAACCGAGATGTCCGAGCAGTTCGAATAGATAACAAGTTCCGATTCTTTAGAGATAGGCAGTAAAAATAATGAAAAAGAGATTGCGGCTCGCCTTGTTGGCGCTGGTCGTGTGCGTAGCCTTCCCGGCCGTGGCCAGCGAGAAAGACGAAGCGAAACAGCTGTTCGAGTCAGGCCTGAAACTGATGAAGCTCGACGACTTCGTGGCAGCCGCGGCCAATTTTCAGCGCTCGACGGCCTTGTTTCCAACGCAGAACAGCTTGTTCAACCTGGCCAATTGCTACCAGGCCATGCGGCGCTACGGGGATGCGCTGACGACCCTCGAACGTCTCGACCACGATTTCGGCAAGTCGCTCAAGCCCGAGATCAAATCGGCGGCGGCACGACGGGAGGCAGAGATTCGCTCGCTTATCGCCCGGCTTACCATTCAGATCGAGCCCAGCGATGCCAGCCTCACCGTCGACGGACAAGACGCGGGAGTTGGCTCCGTGCGAGGCCCCTTGGTGCTAGCACCGGGCGAACACGTGATCGAGGCAGCCCGGGCAGGGTTTCGAACCCAGCGACGGTCTGTCCAGTTGGTTTCGGGGAAGGAACAGTCAGAGTCGCTCAGGCTGGAAGCCGAGCCGCTTCCGACTCCGGTCGCGACCGCCATCCCTGGTCCGTTACCACCGCCAGCGTTCGCACCAACTTCCGACGTCTCCTCTTCTGTCAACCCAGAGCCGAAGTCAGGGTCTCGTGCCTTGCGCATCGTGGCCTGGTCGACCCTCGCTGGCGCCCTGGCAGCAGGGGCAACGGCAGGTACCTTCTGGCTGATCGCCGGCGGGCACTATTCGGACTTCCAAAAGTACAATACGGGAGATTCGAGCGTCGCCGAGAAGCGCAACGCCGCCAAATCCGACACGCAAAGCGCGAGCAACATCGCCATCGGTTGTGGCATCGCCGCCGCCGCGCTGGCAGTCACCGCGGGAATCACGTACTGGCTAGGGCGCGACCATGGTCAGGAAGCCACCAGCAACGTGTCTCTTTCCCCCTTCGGCCTATCGGCGTCGTTCTGAGGACACCATGAATACCCATCTTCGCTTGCGCTACACCCTTGTCTTCATGGCCATCGCGACTCTCTTTGCGGGTTGTTACAACCTCGATGTGAAGGATACCGACGGCGGAGACCGGCCGCAGGGGCTCGATGGCCGGGCAGGGGACACCGCTGGGGTGGATGGCGTGGCTGCCAGTGCCCAGGACGGTGGCAGCGTAGATGGCGCAGTGTCGTTGGATGGCGCGGCGGCACTCGACCTCGGCGAGAATCACGTCGATGCGAGCTCGGGCGAGGCTTCGGCGGGGACCGTGGACATAGGGGCATCCCTCGATGCCTCGGGGTGGGATGCTCCTGTGCAGGATGCCCCTGCGGCCAGCGTAGATGGCACGCCCCCGGACGCCCCCATCCCAACGACCGATACGCCCCTGAGTTGCACGGGTGCGTGTTGCCAGGACAGTGATTGCCCCGGCAGTTGCCAAAGTTGCTCGCTTGCCAGCCATACCTGCGTTGCTGCGGTCAGTAAGGACGACCCGAGCGGCCACTGCTCCGGCACTTGTGACGCCACGGGGGCTTGCAAGAGCAAGAAGGGACAGTCGTGCCTCAATAGTAGCGCGTGCGCCAGTGGAACGACCTGCGCGGATGGCTTCTGTTGTGACAAGGCCTGCACCGGAACCTGCGAAGTCTGCGATGTGACACCCGGCACGTGCACAACCCTGGTGAACAACGCCACACCACGCTCAAGCCGCACTCCTTGCACTACCAGTAATACAACCTGCGCGGGCAAATGCGATGGCAACAGCCCCGCGTGCTTCTACCCCACTGCTACCTGCGGCGTCGCAGCCTCATGCTCGAACGTCACGTATCAGCCACAGGCCTCTTGCAGTGCCGGAGCGTGCATCACGCCCACTTCTCAGGCCTGCCCAACCAACCAGACTTGCTCGTCGATTACCAACGCCTGCGCTTGTCAGTCCCCCATGACGACCTGCGGAGCAGCCTGCGTGAACCCGCAATCCGATCCGGGGAACTGTGGATCGTGTGGCCACAACTGTCTAGGGGGAACCTGCATCGCCGGCCAGTGCCAAGCTGGGGTCGTCTTTAATCCGGCGACTCGCCCATCCGTCTTTGGCCTGGATTCTTCCTTCTTGTACTACCAAGTCGAAATCCCACCGACTCAGCCGGGTAATTATTCGTCCGCCGATGCCTACCAGGTCAACAAGACGGCACTGGGAAGCGGCGGTTCGAGAGTGCTTGTGGGCGCCTCTTATCAAGCGTACGAGGGCATCATAGGAACCAAGATGTTCACGACCGTATACTACGACCAGAGCACATGCGACATCGGTTCGTGTGCGGCAACGATGGCTCGACTCCCAGGAAGCGGAGGCCGAATGTCCCTCATTCCATTCAGGAGCCCTTCTCCTCAGTACTTCGCAGTTTTCGACGCCTTGGCCGCGTCCAGTAGCTTGAGTTTCACTTGGTACACGACCGCCAACGCAGTAGTGAACACCTACAGCGAGTCATTCGAGGGCACATCCGCTACGTACTCTTATCCTTCAATCATCGCATTCGGAGACTTTGTCTATTGGCTCCGCAGCAAGTCCGACGGCGCGACCACCGATACCAGTCTATTCACGGTGAGCGTCTCCAATCTGACACCCGCATACCTGGCAAGCTCCGTATCGAGTTCAATGCAAATTATAGATGCGAATGCGCATTCACTTCTCTTGTTGGATGGTGCTGGCTCGATCTACCGCGTGCCCTTGCCCACCGGACTTGGGGTCAACTCTCCCCAACCTGTCACGACACTATCGAGCAATATCTCAGGCATTGCCTATGCTACAGAGGATACGGCGGGCGTCTTCTTCTTCGATCCGGATGGAACCCTGTACCACTGCGATCCCCTCAACTGCAACGCAACCAGGAGTATCCTCGCCAATGCACAGTCACCAACCGGCCCGATCTACCAAGATGCTTCCGCGCTCTACTGGGCCAATTCGACTCCGTTCGCAGTGATGCGCCTGGCGAAGTAGCGCAGGAAGCGTTCCCCGTCTTCCGCTATTGTCTCTTCGCCTATCTCCCCACCGGTGCCAGCTACCTCTGATCCGTCGGCGGCAACTCGATGAGGGGGATCTCGTCGCGGCGCTTGGGGCTGAGATCTTTGCCGATGAGGGGCGGCAGCTTCAGCTCTTGCGCCAGGGTGGTTGGCGGTTTGGTCCAGTCGAGCAGGGGAACGGATAGGCGCCGGGGCTCGAGGGTGGAATCGGCCAGGGTGTCGCGCGGCCAGGGAATGTCAGTGTGGGTCGCGCGGGCCGCCAGGGTCAGCAGGAAGGTAATGGGATTGTAGGAATAGACAATCTGGTTCTGAGGCAGGCCTGCGTGCTCGGAGAGGGCGTCGTTCCAGAAGACGTAGGGGGCAATGGCAATGGCGTAGAGCCTGCGGCGGTCGGCCTCGGGGATGGCAGCCAGCTCGCGCAGGCCCACGAATTCTTCGAGGGTGGTGCGGTCGCCCCACTCGTGGCGGTGGCGCACGACCGCGCGTCGCAAGGCCTGGCGCTTGGTGATGTCGTTGCCATGGAAAAGGGCGGTGAGCTCTGCCTCGTCCACTTGCCCGTCGCCGTTCTTGTCCATCATGGCCACCAGGGGAGCGCGGCGAGCAATGGGACCGTCGGCACTGGCGTTGAGATAGCGGAAGCCCCGCTCGAGGTCGCCAGGCAGCTTCTCCGTGGTGAAGATCTCGAAGTGTACCTCCGAGCCCTGTTCGGGCCCGCGATTGACCCGTCCGATATGGCCCACGAGGTCGCCGGTCTCGACCCGTTCGTCGAGCAAAGTGACCCGTCCTGCCTCGATCGACCTGCGAGCCGCAGCCCGGTCGGGCTGCATGAGGGCTTGCATCCAGGGCACGGGGTTGTCGGCGCCGAATTCGGGCAGGCCGAGGTGCGCCAGCAACGAGAAGAAGCTGATGTCCTCGCCGTCCACCTCGATCTCGTGCTTGATGAGGACGAACGAGGTGGAGGACCCGTTGCGCTCGCCCTTGCGCGCGGCCACGATGCGCCCGCGCGTCGGCGCCACCACCGACGCGCCTGCTCGGCCATGGAGGTGGACGCCCGAGTGAAAGAGCCGGCCCGGGGCAAGGGGGAAAAAGCCCGTGGCCCGCTCCTCGCTGCTGAAGAAGGCGGCCCGGCGCGCGCTGAGCAGCTCGTCGCGGGTGCGCGGTACCTCGGAGAAGGCGCGCATCTGGATGGGGAACACGAAGCCCTGCAAGGCGCGCAGGATGCGCTTCCAGTCGAGCGCCCCCGGATCCCACTTTTGCTTGTCCAAATCCACGTGCAGGTGGCCGACGATGCCGTGGAAACTCAACGGATCCTCCAGCGTGTCCATGATGACCTCGCCGTTCTTCTCCGGGATCTCGGGCTTCATCTTGGGAAAGATGCGCAAAAGGGTGCGGGTCACCGCCACGATGGATTCGTACTGCTCGGGCCGGAAGTCGTAGGCGTCGTACTTGGCGCCGTTGATGACCACGATCTTGCGCGGGCGCGTGCGCCATTCGGCGGGCAGCTTATTCATCTCGTCGGCCTTGTAGCGGCCGCGGTTGCAGATCTCGACGCCGACCGAGATCGAGTTCTCTTGTTCCGCGTGGTAGGCGCGCTCGGCCAGATCCAGGGTCTGGTAGATGGTGCCGTCGGTGTCGATCATGAAATGCGCGGACAGGCCACAGCCGGTCCCACCGCCAGGGCGGGTGCGGTTGTGCATGGACTTGAAGCACGAGCGTGAATTGACGCATCCGTCAAAGTGCAGCACGAACTGCGAGACGATGGCTTGCAAGCTCTCGAGGGTGCGTTTGGTATAGCCCTTGCGTGTTCCATAGCGAGGCGAGTCGAAGTCGCAGCATCCGCCGGTCTGGTCGATGCAGCGCACCTGGTAGGCATCGAAACCTTGCTCGTCGCTCCACAGCACCACGGTTCGGCCCACGTCGAAGGGCTGGCCGGCAGCGATGATCGAGGTGCCACGGGTAGGCCCAGGTACCCTGGGTGCCGCGGCTCCCACGGGCGTGTTTGGTGCGGCTTCGCTGGCGGGGCCCGCCGCGAGGAACGCTAGGATGAGTTGCGAAAGGAGACTACCCATGAGGTGCCAGATGATACTTCAGGTGCTCGAAATCTTTGCGTAAGGTGTTTGACCATCGTCGCCTGCAAACCTATCATCCCTAGCGCGAGCTTACCGTGTTCGACAAATCCAAAAGAGGGGTCACTTCAAGTCAGAACCAAGGAAAACGCGGTCCTGCGCCCAGGCGCAAGCCGAGCAGCAAGCCTTCGTGGAGCAAGGTCGATGACACCTCCGCACCCGACGATGTTCGGGCTTCCATAGCCGCGCCTGCCCGGACGGAGGAGCAGCCCTGTCCCAATTGCGGCCAGCCCATGCTGGCGGCTTGGGGGTCGACCTGCGGCAACTGCCGGCCGCGCATGGCTTCGCCCAAGACCATGTTTATGTCGACGGTCGACGACAAGGGCATGATGCCCTCGCCCGGCGTCAGCCTGGGCTGGTTCGTCGTGCTTTCCTCGCTCGACAAGCAGCACAATGGCGCGCTGCTGGAGCTCACGACGCCAGTGACCATTCTTTCGCGCGGTGGCCAGGAAAACACCTCGCTCGAGACGTGGTTCGACTTCAACGATAAGTTCATTTCCAATGGCCATGCGCTGATCCACAGACCCACGCGAGATAGTCCGGATGAGGCCTTCACCATCCGCGACCGTGAGGTTCCCGGGCCGTCGGCGAACGGGACCTTTGTCAATTCGCACAAGCTGATGCCAGGCGAGGTCATCGAGCTCTCCGAGGGTGACACCGTTCGGGTCGGCCGAACCGAGCTGATGTTCAAATCGCTGTGGCTTTCCCCGAGCGCAAAGGCGGGAGCGTGAAAGCCCGATCCTTTGGCTACGCGCTGTCCCTGTTGTCGCTAGCCTGGGCAGCGGGCGCTCAGGCCGCGCCCATGTTCCTGGCCTCGCCACCCGAGTTCGAGCGCGACTCGGGCGAGATGGTCCTGCTGGTCGGGGGCATCTCGGAGGATGGCTCCACGTTGAAGCCATCCGCGGTCGAGGTCGAGATCGACGGCCAGCCTGGACCGGTGCCAAAGTCGCTCGAGGTCTTCTCCGAATTCGCGCAGACCGCTGCCGAGGCGAGCCAGTCGTGGAAATCTCCGCTCGCGGTCGGTCTGGTCTATCTGTGGGTCAAGGACGTTCCCGCGGGGATCTCGGACGCTATGCTCGAAGGCGTTGGGGGATTCTTCAGGCGAATTCCTTCGCGCAGCAACGTCTATGCAACCCTTTACGGTCGCAAGCGGCAACCCATTCCCAAGTTGAAGGCCTCCGAGATTGGTGGCCAGCTTCATGACCTCGGGTACCTGTCGGGCGACCGTCCGAATCTGGCGGATGCCATCCGTGTCGACCTCAGGGCTCTATCCAGCGACGAGAGTCCGTTCAAGGTCCTCCTGGTGGTCACGGACGGTCGCGACTTCACCGACTCGTCGGGAGACAGCTCGGCTGACTTCGGCGCGGTGGCCGACGAAATCGCCAAGGCCGGAGTCAAGTTGTTGGTGGTTTCGTTCCCTCCGCCCGAGGCGGACGCCGAACAGAGCACGAAGAACCTTGGCGACCTCGCAGTGTCGGGTGCTTTTCGCCGGGCTACCGAGCAACCCCTGGAGGTCCAGTCCACACTGGATTCGCTGGGACAGGCCATTGCGGACATGCGGCGGGTACGCCTTGAGCTTCCGTGGTCTTGGCGCAATTTCGGGGGCACGCACAAGCTTCGCCTGAATCTCACCAGCGATGGCAAGCGGCGGGCGCTCGAGGTGGGCAAGGTCACCGTGGCCGCCAGCATGACCTGGATGTTGGCGCTACTCGGGATCGTGGTGGGATTGCTGGTGATCGCCGCCATCGTCCTGGTGCTGGTTCGCCGGCGCTCGCCGGGCGAGGAATCCGTCGACGACGAAGACGATCCGCCAGTGGTGAGGGCGGCGCACGCTCTTATCCAACGTGGACTCTCCGCGCAACGTGCGTTGGTCGAGCTCACGCGCAGCTATCCCAACGACGTAGCCACTCTGGCCGAGCTCGATGCCTCGGTCTTCGCGGACGAACGCTATCCTCTGTTCAAGACCAAGGCGGGCCGGCGGCGCTTCGAGGAGCTTCAAGCGCTGCTCTCGCACAAATCCAATGACGACACCATGCTGGGCGCCGACCTTGTCGAGGTGCTGGCGCAATCCATTGCCGGTCAAGCACCGCCGGATCAGGTGGCGGGCAGTATCGCGGCGCGCGTGCCTGAAGATCAGTGGGGCGCGTTCTCGCGTATGAGCCTCGACGAGTTGGCGCGTGCTCTGCGTGCCTCGGGCGGGCGTCATCCGACGCTGGCCACACCGCGCGCCCGTGGCGTGGCCCTGGAGATCCAGGCCGCGCTTCGCAGCGAGAGCCGGAGCACCAACCATTCTCTCGCGGTGGGCTGGCTGGTCCGCGCAGCAGGACAAGGCAAGCGCGGCGAAACGCTACGGCTGGCGAGCGGCCGGGCGATCCTGGGGCGGGGGCCAGGGTGTGAGGTGCGCATCGAGGCCGACGCCCAAGTTGCCGAGCAGCACGCTGCTATCAGTGTGCGGCGTGGGGCTTTCTACATCGAGCCCATGCAGGGAACGATCAAGGTCGAGACCAAGCCGGTCAGCGGCCGCCACCCTCTGGGCGACGGCGACACCATCGAGATCGGCCGGGGCCGCTACGTCTTCAAGTGCGTGTCCACTGGCGGCGTAGAGCAGAGCCGTCCGGGGGCGTGACGGCGCCTGTTGGGTTCAACACAGAGGACTGGCTTCGACAGGAGCTGAGCCAAGGACCCGGTCGTAGGTGGGGGGAGAATATTCAAAACGGGTCCATCGATGGACACATCTTCTGCTCTCTGTGTTCTCTGTGTTTGATTCCTTTTGCTGCGGGCTGAGCGTTAGACTTGCTTCGTGGCTTCCCCTCTCAGCGTCTGTCCTCGCTGCGGCAAGCCCGTGCGCAGTGCGCGGGGGTGTTCCTGCGACCAAGGCACGATGCAGGACACAGCTCCTGCGGCTGCTCCGCTGTCTGCGGGGGGTGACTTTGCAGCGTGGAGGGCAGGGCAACCCAAGGCTACCTGGGGACTGCCGGCTTTCGAAGCCTCCATCGAACGGCGCTTTCGTCAGTTAGCCTTGCCCGTCGCGCTTCTCGTGGCCTGGGCCGTCGTTCACACCGGGTTCCTGCATCTCCTCTTGCGCACCGTGTTGAGCATGTGGGTTCACGAGCTAGGCCACGCCATTGCAGCCTGGATGTGTGGCCGGTTTGCTTTCCCTGGACCGTGGTTCACGCCAGTCGGCGCGCAGCGGAGTTGGATCGTGGTGGCGCTGCTGGCCGCGGGGTTGGGCTACGGCGTCTTTCGCTGCTGGCGCACACGCAAGCCCTGGGCAGCGTTGTTTCTATTGCTCCTGCTAGCCCAAGTGTACTGCGCGTTGGTTCTTTCCGATCGCAAGGCCATGGCTTTCATTGTGTGGAGCGGCGACGGTGGCTGCATGATCCTGGGAACCCTGCTCATGCTCTCCCTGTACGCGCACAAGCGCAGCCAGTTGCGCGTGGGGTGGCTGCGTTGGGGCTTCCTGGTCATCGGTGCAGCGGCGTTTGCCGACGGGTTTGCCACGTGGTGGGCGGCGCGCACGGATCGAGAGGTTATTCCTTTTGGCGAAAACGAAGGTCAGGGCCCGTCCGATCCAACGGTCCTAGTATTCCAGCAAGAGTTTTCCATCCCAGGCCTGGTGAATGGTTACGTGTGGTTGGGGCTCGCGTGCCTGGCTGCGCTCTTGGTTGCGTACCTCTTGGGCTTGCGCCACGAGCGCGACGAACGCGAACCTTCGGCCGAAGAGGGCACGTGAAACGTCGACGCTGGCTGCTAGTCCTGGCTGCAATTCTCCTGATAGGGACGGGGCTTGGGTGTTGGCCGCCCTGGCAGACACGCTTGCAGGTCCTGCGCAAGGGCGGCAAGGGACCGCCCAATTTGGTTCTCCTGCACGGTTACGGTTCCGCGGCCGAACACTGGTTGCCCTATACCCAGACCATTTCCTTCCCGTCGGTTGGGCAATTTTTGTTTCCCCAGGCGCCGGAAATGGTGGCGCGCAAAGATGGTCTGCTGGATGGCCGCGCCTGGTGGCGCCTGGATCTGGCGGCACATCGGAGGGTCGGAAAGCTCGGCGTGGATTTGACCAACGAGGAACCGCGCGGCCTCGAGCGAGCGGCGAAGCTCGTGCGCTGGTCGCTGTCTCGCGAGGGAAACTCCGAGGCACATCCGTTTGTCCTGGGTGGATTTTCCCAAGGCGCCATGGTGGCCTGCGAGGTCGCCTTTGCTTCGCACGAGCCCCTGGCGGCGCTGGTGATTCTTTCTGGGACACCGCTCGATCGGGCCGGCTGGCGACCGCGCATGGCGACGCGAAAGGGAATGCCAGTCTTCATGTCGCACGGTCGCGCCGACAACATCTTGCCCTTCGATTTGGCCGAACGCCTTCGCGCGGATCTTGTTGCCGCAGGGGTGGACGTGACGTTCGTCCCCTTCGACGGCGGTCACGAGATCCCCGAGGTGGTGGTGACGGCCTTGGGCGAGTTCCTGGCGCGCACCGCGCGGTGAACGCATTTCGAGTCTGACCGGCCAATTCCTGCAGTCGGTCGCGTCCGGCCCGCGCTATAAAGGCCCCCATGGCTGCCTCGCTCGATGACCTTGTGGCGCTCGTCAAGGAGCGCGGAACGCCCGAGTCTTTCCCGCAGCGAGAGGAACTGCACGGCCTGCTAGAACCCTTTCGTGCCCTGCGCGACCAGGAATCAGCGCGACTGGCTCTGGCTGCGACCGTGCGCAAGGGCGACCGTCTGGTGGCCCGCGTGGCCTGCGAAGCCTTGGCCTATCTCGGAGGGGATGCGGCGGGCTCGCTCTTGATTGGCATCGCCATGGACGTCTCGCTGGGCACCAGCCAGCGGGCCGCGGCCGTTTGGGCCCTGGAACAGCAAATGCCGAGCTTCCGCGACCGCCTGACGGCCGACGAACAAAGCGCGTGCATGAGCTTGCCAGTCTTCGAAATGCTGGAGGATCCCGAGGCCGATCACGGCTTTGGTCTGCAGGCCATACTTGGCAGCTATCGGAAATTCTCGCCCGACTTCCGCTCTGCGTTTCTTGGCGCCATTGCCGATCTGGCCAGCGAGCGCAAGCACAAGCTGGCCAGTTTGTGCATGCACCTGCTTGGCGCCGAGGAGGACAGCACCCGTCGGACCAGGTTGATCGACCTCGTGGCCACCGATGCCACTCAGGAGGCGGCCGATCTGCTTGCCACCTTTGCCGCGAAGGAGGGCGATCCCCAAGAGACCAAGCTGGCGCGCAAGCATCTTCACATCTTGCGCGCCAAGGGCCTGCGCGGCACCGCGCATCGGGACATGGAAGACGCTCGCGCCTTGGTGACTGCCGTCGACGGTGACGCCTGCTTTGCCATCAACATCATCATCCCCAGGCTGCCGACCTTTGATTTCGCCAATCTGCTTCTTCACTACGGCAATGGCGTGCGCGACGGCTTCGTCATGAAGAACCTACCCAGCCGCAGCGTGGATGAGCTGGTGGAGAAGATCAGGAAGGGCTGCGGGAATCTGGCCGCCTTTGTTCCCATGCCGGTCGCGGCTCGGCTCATCGACGAGGCTGTGCAATCCGCCAAAACCAAGACCCTGTCCGAGAGCGACGTCGCCCTGGCCCTATCTTTCGCCGAGCCCGCCTTGGCCAAGGCCAGGGCGCAGGCCTTCGTCGAGCCCGTGGCCGAGGAGCACGCCGATACCACGCCGGAGGAGGTGGACAGCCTGCTTGACAGCGAGTCCTTCGAATCGTGGTTCTTCGAGGCTCGGGAAAACACTGTGCAGGAATCCCGAGCGCTGCTCGACAAGCCCATTCGCGGCAAGGGCAAGGCAGCCTACAAGGCCGCAGCCACGCGTCTCGCGTCGGCCACCAAGGATCTGTGCAAACGCCTGCGCGCCGACGACGAGCCCGGCCGTCTTTCGCGCATGCTCGTGCATCAGGCCAGGCTGCTCGAGTGCCTGGGCAATGGTGAGCGCGCCAAGTTGTGCCGCAAGCTCGCCGTCGAGGTGAAACAGCCCGAAAGCGTGTTCCTTGCTCAAATGGCGCTCCGCTCGCTGCTCGCGGCGTTGGAGCACCCCTCCGAAGCCGAGCGCGGCCTACGTCTCGTGGAGGCGCGCGAACACCTGCGTGGTCGACTCGCCGGAGACGAGCGCAATCACCGCAAGGTCGACGTCATCCATCTCGACATCGCTGCGGTCGCGCACGTCGAGCTCAACATCCGCAACCGCGAAGAGCCCTCGGCCCGTCGCGCCCCGCTGGCGACCATCGAGTCGGTGGCCATGGCCGTGGGCGATGCCTTCGTCGAAAACGTCATGGGTCCGAGTGGCGGCGCCGGGTTCTCGTTGGCAGTGACCAAGGTCCTGGACCAGCACGACCTCTTTCCTTCCGAGGACCGCGCCACCATCGCGCGCGAGACCATCACCAGCATCGCGGATTTCGTCAAAGGGATCTGCGGCGATCACTGCCCGCACCGCTGCCTCAAAGACCCCCAGGGCGACGGACGCATTCCCTACTACGTGGACGGCTTGCCCTGGGAAGGTCCCGCGCCATCGAACCCGCGGGTGCCCAAGGGAAGGGCGTAGACTCCTATTCCCGTCCGAGGGTACTTTCCTACGGTGGCCTATTCCCGTCCGAGGGTACTTTCCTATTCCCGTCCGATGGTACTTTTCCTATTCCCCGCTATTCCCGTCCGAGGGTACTTCTTTCTATTCCCGTCCGTACCTATTCCCGTCCGAGGGTACTTTTCGCGCAACTTCTTGCCGGCGTGTCCGATAGCTCATGCATGACACTCCCTCGCCAAGTCGTGCCCGGCCTTGACTACATGATAACCCGCCGCTGCTCAGAGCGACGTTTCTTCCTCCGCCCCGACGTGGACACCAACAACGCTTTCATCTACTGCCTGGCTTTAGCGGCCAAGCGCGCGAAAGTCGAAGTGACCTTTTCCGTCGCAATGTCAAACCATCACCATACAGGCATCCACGACTCAGATGGCAATTTCCCCATCTTCACCGAGCACTTCCACGGGCTGCTCGCCCGTTGCCAGAACGCGCACCTCGGCCGTTTCGAGAACTTCTGGTCATCCGAGCCCACCTCCGTGGTCCGCCTAGTAGAGCGCGACGACATCCTCAACAAGATGATCTACGCCTTCACCAATCCTACTGCCTCAGACCTGGTTGACACCATCGAAGAATGGCCTGGCGTCGCCACGCTCCAGGCCAGCATTGAGGGCGGCGCCATCACAGCCACCCGGCCGAAGCACTTCTTCCGCGACGACAGTGGCATGCCTGAGGTCGTCAGTTTGAAATTGGCCCGGCCGCGCGGCTTCGAGGCGCTCGGGCAGAGCGAGTGGGCCCGCCTCATCACCGAGCGCATACGCAGCAAAGAAGCAGAGCACCGGGAACGCCGCGCCGCCCGAGGTATCAACGTGCTCGGACGACTTCGAATCCTTGAGCAGAATCCCTTCCACTGTCCGGAAAGCTCCGCCCCACGATTCCAGATGAGCCCTCGCGTGGCCGCGAAAAGCAAATGGGCCCGCATCGAGGCGCTGTTGCGCAACCGAGGTTTCATCGAGAAGTACCGAGACGCGTTCCGAAACCACATGGCTGGGATCGCGGGAGTCTTGTTCCCGTTCGGCACGTTCTGGATGCATAAGTTCGCCAAGGTTGAGTGCGAGGCTGCCGAAGCAGTCGAGGAACAAGTCCTCGGCCCGCCTATGGCTCCTGCCCCAGCATAGTCGGCTCTGACGGCTCAAACCGTACGTCGACAGGTCCTCGCGCCCAGGAAGGTCGCAGGAAGGTCGGTAGGCGTCTACTCGGCGTTTCCACTGCCGCGCCGCACAGGCTCTCGTCGGATCGAGAAAGACCGGTAGACGGAGTAACCTCCGTGGTCCTGCATGCCTCGCTGGCGCCCAGCAATGCCCCAGCCTCCACTCGTTCGCCGAAGTCCTACCGATCTGGACTATGGCATCTGGTTGACTACCATCGGACCGGATCTCGGAGGAGAGGTCATACACTCGTTCGCCGAAGTCCTACCGATCTGAACTGTGGCTTCTGGTTGACTACCATCGGACCGGATCTCGGGAGGAGCAGTAGAAACGTGGATCTCGTCAGGGGAAAGTTCAGGGTGTGGAGGTTGTCCGGTTTTCGGACGGCCGCATCGATAGGACTACCTTCGGTTGGAGACATACAGATCTGCTGTCAGTAGAGCTGATCAAAATCCCG
>Ga0265342_10001404_pt1 | contig 22487 bp, 28 predicted proteins | sample 4CB327metaG_FD_203125 | JGI IMG/M metagenome (GOLD analysis project Ga0265342, IMG submission 203125) | Rhizosphere microbial communities from Carex aquatilis grown in University of Washington, Seatle, WA, United States - 4-CB3-27 metaG | ecosystem: Host-associated > Plants > Roots >... | reverse complement strand
TTGGTGTATTAAGCGGATCACGTGATCCAGGCGACGCGCCAGCATCTGCAATTTTTACAGCGGGATTCGTCTCCCGTTCCCAGTTACCTGCGCCGTAATATTCCAACCCGGTCGGGTCTATACACGTGAGCGGGTTATTGTTGACATAGGCGAACCAATTCCTGCCATCCCTCGCCGGGTCTTCGGTGATGAATCTGCCGAGTGTTGAGTCATACCAGCGAGCATTGAAGTAGTATTGTCCTGCACCCGAAAACGAATTGCTGCTACAGGACTTAGTCTGTCCAAAATCAGTGAGCTCGCACGACACTGCACCCTCGTCCGTTCGATAGACCAAACGGGAGGCCTGCCTGTCAGCAGAACGTCGCAGTGCCGAAGTCACCATTGGTAAAGACTATACGCGGCCGAATATGGTGTGCGCAAGCACGCGAGTGAGGAGGCGTCTGGGGTGCTTGAACGAGGGATTCGAGCCTTCGGAATGGGGTTCTAGGACGAGGCGTCGGGAGAGAAACGGGCCTTCCAAGCATGGACAGCGCCGAGGTAGACCAGGCTTGCGAGGCCAACGATGACGAGACTCCCGATGATGTCCGTAAGGTGATGAACGCCGACGTAGACCCGAGCGAGGCCGACAAGAACGGCGAGCGCGAGGCCGAGGAATCCGGCGGGACGGCTTGCGACCATGACGATGGCGGCCGTCGTGGCCAAGAGGAGCGTGTGGTCGGACGGAAAGCCGTTGTCGGTCGAGCTGTGGATGAGGGGCTTGAAGCCGCCGACGATGAAGGGCCTCGGGTCTTGAATGAAGTGGTTAGCGACGAGGGACAGGAGGAAGGCGCCGCCGCCGATCATCAAAGTAGCGACGAGAAGCTCTCGAATGCAGTCCCGATGAAAGGCCAGGAGGTAGAGTCCTTCGAGGAGGACGACGGCGATGAACAGGTATGCGGCGACGAAGCTGATAACGGCCTGCATGACGATCTCTACCTTCTGTGCCTTGAACTGAGGTCAGCTTGGAGAGGAGACTCTCTTCTTGCTCAACACGATATGAAGGCCAGCCCCCTCGTCGGGATGTCCATGATGGTAGTACCAATCCAAGACATAGAAGGTCTCGACTCCGTCGCGATGAACGGTGAACTTCATGCCCTTGTACAGGGGAATGGGAAGAAGGATAACATCGTCCCCAATCTTCGTGCCGTCTTCGGTCTCCAGATACGTCACTCGAGTCTCGTCCATGCTTACATCTCCTTTGCCCTAGCCTAAGCCTTCTCGTATGCGGCCAAGAACTCCTCGCGACTAATACGGCTCTGGGTAAGGATAGCCCGGAGCGTCGCGCCTTTGATCGTCGGGTGGTTGGGCATCGTCAGCGGTGTCCGCGTCCCATCGCCGTTCTGCCGTATCATCGCAATATGCTCACGCTCGCGCACGATCTGAAAGCCAAGCGATTCGAGGGCCTTCACGACCTTGCGCTTGGGAGCGTCCTTCGGGAAAGCATCCACCTAGACAACTGCTTCCGCGAGGTACGCCTCCAGAACGGGAGACTGCTCAACGAGCGTCTCCTCGCCAAAGGTCTCGATATGGAACTTGATCGCCGATTGCACGTCGGCGAGCGCCTCGTTGTAGGTATCGCCCTCCCCGACGACTACGCCTTCCATCCCCAGGGGATATGCGACGTAGCAGTCCGGGTGCTTCTCGACCACGATCTTCACGCTCTTCATGCCGTTCACCATGCCTTGAGTATACTTCATCGAATCTCCTTGGGACAGGGAAGTTGTTGCCGTGTCTTGCGTGCTTGAACAACGGCCCGCTTGTGCGCGGCCTTGGTAAGACGCTCCTGGAGCTCGGCGAGATTGGCCCGGTATGCAGCGTCCACGACGGCCCGGTGCTCGTTCTCGCGGGGATGGGCACGGAGGTAGCGGCGGCGAAGGTTCTCGATGTTCTCCTGGGTGTAGCGGACGGTCGTCTGGACCGAGGAATGGCCGAGAAGCTCCTGGACGTAGCGGAGGTCGGCTCCGTGGGCTAGGAGGTGGGTAGCGCAGGCGTGCCGTAGAGCGTGGACGGAGAGGCCTTCACGATCAAGGCCAGCGCGGCGCATGAGCTCCTTGAACCGGCGGGAGATGCCCATACTGGAAACCGACGAGAGAGCGGAGCCCCAGAAGAGCGGCGAGTCAGGCAGGCGGGAGCCGATGAGGTCGGACAGGTAGCTCGCGGCGTTCTCGGTGATGGGCACGATGCGGTCCTTGGAGAACTTGGCCATGCGGACGCGAAGTAGGCGCCCTGAAAGATCGACATCGCCGACGAGGAGTGATGCGGCCTCCCCTGCCCGGAGGCCCGAGGAGTAGATGAGCTCGAAGAGGGCGCGGTCCCGGAGGCCGAGCGTAGTGGCAGGATCGATGCCGTCGAGGAAGCGGGAGACCTCGGCCTCGGAGAGCGTGACGCGTGGGGAATCGAGGACCTCCTTGGCGAGCGAGAGGCCGTGCATTGGGTGCACGAGGATGAGGCCCCGCTCGCAGAGGATGCGGAAGAACTTGCGGGCCGTGGACCAGAACGCGAGGCGGGTACGAGGGGCTATGGGCTCACCCGTCTTAATGTTGATACGCTCCGTGAGGTGGCGCGCGAAGCCGACCATGTCCTGGCGGCGCACGTTCCGCAGGTCAGTGAGACGTAAGCCGTCGAGGTAGGTGAAGAGCTCAGCCAGGTAGACGAGCTTCAAGTGGATGGTGTCCTTGTTGTAGCCTGCCTCGGAGAGGGCCTCCTCGAAGACCTTGCGGCCTCGAGCTGGGTTGAAGCCGCTCATCCGTGCATCCTCGGGTGGCAGGCGTCGAAGACGGCCTTCACGTCGGCGACATCGACCTTGGTGTAGATCTCGGTATTGGCGATGTTCTTGTGCCCGAGGATCGCCTGGATGTAGCGAAGGGGGCAACCGCCGCGAAGAAGATGATAGCCGAGGGCGTGGCGGAAGCCGTGGCTCGTGATCTTGGGCACGCCCGCCGAGGCCGAGGCCCGCAGGAGCTCGTCATTCATGAGGTGCCCGAGGCGGCCGTAGTCCGTGAAGAAGAGGCAGTCGGCATGAGCGCTCTTCTGACCATTGGAAAGAAGCGGACGCATGACGCGGAGGTAGAGCTCCAGGACATCGGCCGCGTAGTCAGTCAGAAAGCCCACGCGTTCGGAGCCCTGCTTGCCACCATGGACGTAGACGAGGGCGCGCTCGACATCGACATCGGCGGGCCTGAGGGCGGCGACCTCGGCGACGCGAAGGCCCGAGGCGTACTGAAGCTCCGCGGCCACGTGGAGCAGATAGCGGCGGCTAGAATCCTTGAGGTTGCCCGAAAGATCCCAGTTGTGAAGCGCATCGAGGAGAGAAGCCATCTGGGACTCGCGGAGGATGCCCGAGGGAAGCTTCTTCGGCATGCGAATGCGGCGGATGTGGGCGAAGGGGTTATCCAGGAGCACGTCGGTCCGCGCGAGGAAGGAGCAGAACGTATGAGCGGCGATGAGGTACGAGAGGACTGTCGTCGCCTCGTAGCTCGTGCCGGCTGAAGTGGTCGAGTCGATGAGGGAGCCCTGGTAGGCGTAGGCGTCCTGGATGCTCGTCTCGGAAACGCGCTTGCCGCGGTCCTCCATGAAGCGGATGAAGCGAGGAGCACGAATGCGAAGATCCTGGACGCCCCGAGGACGACGGCCACGGGAAGCTTCCTCCTCAAGGAAAGAAGCGAAGAGCTCGGCGTGGTAGGGCTCAAGGTTCAGGGCCTTCCGATGAGCGCCACGCCTATGGACCGAAGTGCCGTCTAGGCCGTTTGAAGATGCGGCTGCGGGTGACGAAGTGTCCTCTTTAGGGTGTGTCTCCCGAGAATCCGTGACCCACTTTTGAGGAGTGTTATCCGGTAAGGAGTTAACCCTCGGAAAGTGGGTCTGACCCAGTGGTGACCCACTCTGACCCACTTGACCCACTTTAGAGGTCTTGGAGACTTCGGCCTGGTCATGACGGGAAGACTGCCCATCCTGAGACGAAGTGTCCTCTTTAGGGCCTGTCTCCTCCAGAATCGTGACCCACTTTTGTGGAGCCTTATCGGGTAAGGAGATAAGGGGCAAAAAGTGGGTCAGACCCAGTCGTGACCCACTCTGACCCACTCGACCCACTTTAGACATTCTGGATATCCAGGCCAGCGGCCTTGATTGAAGCGGAAAGCTCCTCAGGGGTCGGGATCGAGGAGAGATCCACAAGGGAAAGCTCCTGGTCCTCAAGTAGACGATAGCCCCGACGAGAGCCGCGTTGGAAGGAGCCAGACTCGACGAGGTACTCGTAGTCGCAAAGGGTGCGGAGGTTGCGCTTCACGGACACCTGAGAGAGCCCCGTCGACTCACGGAGTTCACGCTGAGAGATGACGACCTCGACCGGAAGAAGGCCTTCGGCTTCGGCCTGGAGCTTCACAAGAGCGCGGAAGGAAGCGTAGAGGTCAGAGGCCGAGCGCGGGAAGTTCGAGAGGGTCAAGGGAAGGATTGCGGACATAATGCGATGGGCGATCTCGTAATCGGTAAGGTCGCACAGGGCGTACTCGCGGCCGTGCCCGTCCGACTTCACGTTCTTCTGATACTGACGGAGGAAGCAGACGGAGGCGATGAGGTCGAGGAAGCGCTCGTTGTCGCGGCGGGTACGCATCATACGGGCGGGGAAACCTAAGAGCTGGGCGTAGGGATTCACAATAGCGAGAGGACGCAAGAGCCGCTGGGCGGCGCGGTGGCGAGTGATGATGGCGGGCTTCTCGTCCTCGCGAACGGCGATGCGCTCAAGGGTGTACTTACTTCTCTGGACGCGGTGGACTTCCTTAGTCTGTGATTCGGACTCGTCGGTAGAGACGACGAAAAAGCGGCTTGCGTTCTCGGGGTTCACGTCGGTCGTCGTGGTGCTCATGGCGAGTGACACGAGAACGGGTTTACGGACGAGCTTCGAGGAGAGCTTGCCGGTCTTCTCGTCCTTGACGGCCACGAGGCGGGAGAGCTCCTTGGCGGAGAGCATCTCGCGTATCTGGTGCTCGACGGAATGACTATGAACAGCCTCGCCCATAACGAGGAACTTATGCACGAGGCCGTCTTCGCTCATGTAGTTGAGGGCCTGGTCGGAGAGGCTCGTCATGGAGACGACGTCCTCCTCGGGCATGAGGGCCTTCACGGTGTCGATGAGGTAGCTCTTGCCCGAGGCGGACTGACTGGAGACGATGACGGAAATAGGATCGGGCATCTTGCGGCTCGTGGCGGCGAGATAGAGAAGCAGCTTATTGATCTGCTCACCGACGTAGCCGACGGTCCCGAGATCGGCCTCGATGCGAGAGATGAGGTCGGGGGAGGTGAGAAGCTCAAGGCCTGCCTGGCGTTCCTCCTCGGTGATGATGTGGGGACCGGGGTCGGCGGATGACAAGCGCGCGTCGCGCTCGGCTTCGAGTGCGTCGAGCATGGCAAGGAGGTCGCGCTCGACGTGAGGAGCCTCAAGACCGATCGATGAGGCGGCCTGAGCATACAGAGCACGGGAGCGGGCCGAGTAGAGGTCCACGGTATCGACGTAGGCGCGGGCCTTCTCCTCGCCCTCATGCGTCCCGATGAGCTCGGCGCGCATGCTCACCCTAAGCGAGGCGGAGAAGGTCTCACGGACACCGGTGAGTCGGTAGCGAACCGGCGTGGATACGCCTGTACGCGTGAAGAGGTAGCGACCGGAATCCTTCGTCATCGTGAGGGCGTCGGGCTTCGGTGGTGTAGTGGCGGTCGGCGTCTCGGTCGTCTCGGCTGCTTGAACGCTCTTCGCGGCCGCGAGAAGTGTCTGAAAAGCTTCAGCGGTGCCGCCCGTCGTGAGCCACTCGTTCCAGTCCTTACCCTTGTCGGGCTCCATGGTAGCGACGGCAAGGCCGAGGGACGTGAGGCGACTCGCGAGAGCCTGGGCGCCTGAGCGGCCGGCATCATCGGCATCGAAGGCAATGACGACCTTCTGCACCCGCTCGCCAACGAGAAGCGCCTGGTGTTCAACGGTGAAGCCGTTGGTGCCGTAGCAGGGGATGACGTTGTGGATGCTGAGGGCTTCGAGGGATAGGGCATCGAGAACCGCCTCCGTGAGGACAATGCAGTCCCGGTAGACCTTGACCGCCTCGCGGTTCACGAGGCCCTTGTGCGGCCCCTTGAGATAGAGGTGGGCGGGCTCTGCATCAGGATCGACACGGCGGCCGTAGAATCCCACGACATGGCAATCGGCGTCATAGAGGGGGACGACGATGCAGCGAGAGAAGTGCTCGTGACCATCGGTAACGAGAAGCCCGAGGGCGACAAGGGCATCGTGGTCGGCATCGCCGAGGCGATCGGAGAGCGTGCCGTCGGAGTAGCCGACGTGGTAGCGGCGAAGGACCTCAGGACTCATAAGGTGTCGGCCTTCGAGGTAGGACCGGGCGGCTTCTGATTCGGCGAGGTTCTGCTCGTAGCGACTGGCAACGGTGTCGAGGATGAAGGGCGTAGAGGCTACAGTCTCTGCATCTTCGGCGCTTGAAGAAGAAACTGGCGTAGTGGCCGGGACTGAGATGACGGCCTCGGAGAGCGGCCGCGAGGAGACGTGGAGCATGCTCGCCTCGGCCTTGAGGTAAGACACCGCCTCGCGGAAGGAGACGCTCTTGAGCTTCTTCACAAGCTCGATGGCATCGCCTGATTCACCACAGCCGAAGCAGTGGTAGAGCCCTTTGACTGGATCGACCGAGAGACTGGGATTCGTATCCTTATGGAAGGGACAGAGCCCCATGTAGCTTGCGCCTTTCTTGGTCAGGGAGACGCCAAAGGACTGAAAGAGAGCGACGAGGTCGGTCCTCTTCTTGAGCTCGTCCTTCTCAAGCTCCTCGAGGAAGCCATCTACGGCGAGGGTCGGTCGGCCCTTGAGCTTGCTCATGGCCAGAGCCTCCCGGAGAGCTCCGACGAGACGGCGACGATCTCATCTCGGCACTTCTGCCACTGGGTACCCTTGAGCTCGACGAGGCCCTTGCGTTCGGCGATGGCTTCCTCGATGCGAATGGACTTCGTCACGTAGGATTGAAAGCAGGTAGCACCGAAGGAGGAGCGAATCTCCTGGACAATCTCCTTGACGATAGTCGGCACGGGGTCGTAGGCGTTGATGATGGTCCCGATGATAGAGAGCTCGTCGTTGAGGGTCTCCCGAGACTTGGAGACCGTAGAGAGAAGCTCGTTGGTGCCCTGCATGGTGTACTGCGCGGGACTCATGGGGATCACCAGGCCGTCGGCGGCCGCCAGGGCGTTGACGGTGAGGATGCCCAAGGACGGCGGGGTATCGATAAGCACGAGGTCGTAGGAGCCGAAGAGCTCGCGGGAAAGAAGCTTGTGGAGTCGGTGGTAGCAATCGACCTCGCCGTAGTAGCGGCGCTCAAAGAAGGACAGGGACCGACCACCGGAAAGAAGATCGACATTGGCCCTGAGGCTGTAGGGTTCGGCTTCCTCACCTTCGAGGCCGGCGGCGAGCTCTGCTGAGCCATGCTGGCCGGCGAAGATATCAGGATCATCGGTATCGACGAGGCTCCGGGTGAGGTTGCCCTGAGGATCGGAGTCCACGAGGAGAACTCGGATGCTTGAAGCAGCCAGAGCGAGGCCGAGCTCGCGGGTAAGAGTGGTCTTGCCTACCCCGCCCTTCTGGTTCGTGACGACGACGATACGGCGCTTCATCGGGTGCCCCCTTCGGAAACAGCGCGGGAGCGAAGGCGGCGGGAGAGGACAGCGACGAAGGTCTTGATCTCGGCGAGGGTCACGTCGGGATTGTCCTTGTAGAACTGGTCGGAGAGGGATGTGACCTCGGGACCGCCCGAGAAGACGAAGTTGATGTTGGAAGCCCCACCATGGCCCTCGGGCGAGCGCATCTCGAACGCAGAGAAGCGGAGGCCGTGGGCGTAGTAGAAGGCAGCGCCGACGAGGTCGGAAGTCCTCGTCTCGCGGATGTCCTTGGCGTGGGCGGTCATGACTGGGCCTCCCCTGCACGGCGCGTATCCTCGCGGCGGCGCATGTCGTAGCTCTTCTTGGCCTGGTGAACGAAGCTGTTGATTTGGTTGTAGGCCGAGCGGAAGGCGTAGAGATTGACGACTGCCGCGTGGGCGAAGTAGGCGTCCTGTGCTGAGGCGAGCTCAGGCCCGGAGAAGGTCATGCGGCAGGAGATCGAGCCGCCCGTGGGGATGCACTCGATCGAGTCGAGGGTGCAACCCTGCATGATGAGGTAGGAAGCTTGGTAGAGGTCGGTGACGTCGGCGTGGTCCATGGGTCCTCCTTGTATCTGAGGAGGCTGACGACACGCGGCACTGATGGTAGAATATTCGTGCGACATGACGAGGCCCCCTCGTTGTGTGCCGCCCCTGATAGCCGTCCTTGCCGCCAAGCTAAGGGAACGACTACCAGGGGCTTCTTTGTGCTCGGACAGGTCGGACACGAAAATCCTGTCAAGAGCTTTGTTGGTATCAGTATTGTGTCATCATGTTTGCACTGTCAAGCCCTATGCTATAGTATTCGTATGCCGCAGGTACCAAAACATGAGCTGAAACCTCTCGACCTTGGCGAAGAGTCTATCGGGCAGAGGATAGCCGGCCTGCGTAAGGGACGGGGCCTCAGCCAAGCCGACCTCGCCGAGCGCATCGGGATATCGAGGCAGCTCGTCGCGTCCTACGAGGTCGGGCGGGTCCGACTCTACGACGAGATGGTTGCGCGCTTCGCCCTCGCCCTCGGGGTATCGGCGGATGAGATACTTGGCCTGGACCACGAAGCGGGCGGCAAGGATCAGCCGAGCCTAAGGCTAACACGCCGCTTACGTGAGCTTGAAAACCTATCAGAGCAGAAGAAGAAGAAAATCCTGAGTACCTTGGACGACCTCATCAGAGCGAACAGCTAGGGAAAGCGATGGATCAAAAGTTCGCGTCACACATTAAAGGTCTCGACAAGAGCTACAAGAAGCTACTCGCAATGGAAGCCTGCACCATAAGGGATATCCCGACAGACTGCCCGACGGGAGGGGTCTATCTGTTCTCAGAACGTGGGAAGCCCCTCTACGCTGGCAGAACAAGAAGATCAATCAAGGTCAGGCTGCAAGGCCACGTCACGCCTAACTCCGAAGCCTGTCCGTTCGCGTGGCGGCTAGCGCGGGAGAAGACCGGGCTGGACGGTAGCCGTAAAGTGCTCCTTGCAAATCCAACGTTCTCCACTGCCTTTGAGAACGCGAAGGAGCGGATCAAACTCATGAAGGTGAAATACGTCGCGGAGACCGATCCTACTCGACAGGCCCTGCTTGAAATCTACGTTGCGGTCGCATCGGGCGCAAAGCACAATGACTTCGACACTCATTAGGCATGCATCGTTCGTCTGTCTTGCTTGAACAAGCAAAAAAGAGCCCCAGGATGGTGAGTCCTGGGGCTTATCGCGTTAGGCGGTCTCGGTGACGGTCTGGCCCTCCTTCTGGTCGTGCTCGTCATTGGTGGCATCCACGACGGAGGCGGGCTCGCATGCGGCGGGTAGCTGCAAGGTGCCAGCGACGAGCTCCTTCTCGAGGTCGCGGAAGATCCAATAGACGATGCGGGACTCGTCACGATCGTAGAGGGCGATGAGCTTCATCGCCTCGGCGTGACCGTAGAGCCTGTTATGGCGCATCGTCATGAAGAAGTCGTGAGCCTGCTCGATCTGCTCAGGCGTCACGGGCTGCTGGAACTGCCGCTCGGTGAAGTCGGCGTTCGCGGAGAAGGTCTTGAAGTCCTTCGGGCTCAGGGTGGTGATCGCGTGGCGGATCGCGGCGTAGTTGCCCCTATGAGTCTGCACCGCGCGTTCGAGGTGGGCGACCTTCTTGAAGAAGGCGTCAGAATCGTGGTCGGGAAGATCGGCGACGAGGAAGCGGTACTTCACGAGGGCGCGGCCAATCGCGGCGTAGGCATAGACCTCGGAGCCGATGTCGAGGCGGGCCTCAGAGTAGGCTTGGAGCGAGGTGAAGCCAAGCTCTCGCTGCTGCGCGATGAGGTCGGGCTCGTTGTAGAGCCTGAAACAGATGTGGTACACGGTGCGCTTGCCCTCAGCAATGGAGAGGTTCGCGGCGCGGATGCGGTCCTCCGCCTCGAAAATGGAGCCGATGCTCCCGAGGCCGTCGTGGAGGTTGACCGGGTCGCTGGGGTCGAAGTCCGAGCGGACGAGGGAGTCGGCGACCTGGCGGGTGAGCTTGTCGCGATAGCCGGCGAGGCGCTCTTCGAGATGATCGAGGAAGAAGGCGCGGCCTTCGGGTGCAGTCGCGATAAACGGAACGTAGCCGGCCTGGATGATGCGGACGACGGTGCGTTCATCGTCGTCGAACTGAGCCACCTCTGCGTCGGTGCAGGCCTGTTGCTCGGCTAACGTCTTGCAACGTGCCTCGGCGCGGGCCATGTTGGCGGCCTTGCGGGCATCGGCGACAGCCTGGGCCTTCTCGGCCTCCGCGGCTGCCGAGGCGACCGCCTCCGGTGTGGCCCCATCTGGGTCGCTTGAAGCCTGAGCGGCGGCCGTGGGGAGCTCGTACTTAGTCCAGGTAGAGAAGTCGCGGGAGGAGTCGGCGCGGAAGTGTGCGAGTGCCTCGCGGGAACCGTGGCGTCGCACGGCTTCGGGGAAATCGATCAACTTGGTCCTGTTCCGCGCGATGAACTCCAGCGTGAGGCCGGGAACGCCGTCCGAGGGATTGAGGAGAATGAACTGGAAGTTCTCGAGGACATAGCCTCGGAAGTACCGATTGTGAAGATCGGAGGCCTCGAGCTTGAGCCGTGGAGCGGCGCGGGAGAAGTACTCCTCGCGGGAGGTCTTGGGCGTGTGCCCGTAGAGCTGGCGGCCGTAGAGTACCTTGTCGCAAATCGTGAAGACAAGGAAGTCGATACCGAGCTCGGCGAGGGCCGTGCGCGCGTGGTGGCCAGCGATGAAGGACTCGAAGTCGTCGAGCTTCGTGGCGAAGACGGCCTGCCGTGTCTGTTCGTCGTGGCCGATGACAAGTTCGGTAAGCAGTCTGTCCTTGGCCTCGTCGAGTTGACGCTGTTCGTCCGGCGTGAGAGATGAGCTGTCGGCCGGAAAGTCGGCGGGCAGGTCGTGACGAAGAATGCGGACGAGGTCGAGGGCCTCGTCTCCTGAAGGAATCTTCATAGATAAACCTCATGGCGTCAAAGAGACGCCAGTAGAATCCCGATGCCATGCGGCACCGGGTATGCGTGGAAATCCCATCCTTAGTGCTGTCAATGAAACTGGACGGCCATAGGCCGCGGATGCGATCCCGAAGAACCTGAGAGACCGAACGGCCGCCGCGCGGCCTCATGCTTACGACGTGCCCATGACTTCACCCTCCTCCGAGCTGGCGTGCTTGAACGGATTCACCACGCCCCCCATACCTCAAAGGCCGCGACGAATTGGGTGAAGAATCAGGCGGAAACAGGCATCAGGGCGGCATCTAGGAGGACAAAGCGTTAAGCTAGAGGGGAAACAGGATCGGGGAAGGTGTATGGCGAAGGTGAAGAAGGGATGGCGGAAAGCGGAAGCGGCGCCGAGGCGGCAGAAGTTCAGTGACGACGAGAGCCTTCGGGAAGCGATCCGCGAGATAGCGATCGATACCCTTGGGGGCGCGCGGCGGGTCTGGAAAAACCTAGCCGAGGATGAGAGGCCGTCCTATGTGATTGTGCAGGCGATCTTGAACGAGCTCGGACTCGGGACGAAGGCACAGCGGATCACGGCGAGGAATAAGGAGGGACATGGGGCGGTGCCTCCCGAGGGCGCGATAGGGCCGTGGGAGCATGCGTACCTAGAGACGCAACGGTGGGACTGCGCGGGGAAGAGCTTCTACCTGTGCTTCATCCTTGACCGGGCGACGGCGCGGGCTCGGGTAGGCAAGCTAGTGAAGTTCACGAGCGCCGCCGAGGCGGCCTTCATCGAGCACGTCTGCCAAAGGGAGAAGTACTCGATACAGAAGATCGTGATAGGGCGCGGGGGAATGCGGCGGAGGAAGGTCGGCGAAGAGCTCGAAGCCTACCTCTCGAAGAAGGGAACGACCCATCACCTCGAAGGACGATGGGGAAACATGGGCGTACACCGGACGAGGCTGGTCGGGATCATCGACGCGGAGCTTCGGAGGGTGAAGGATATGCAGGACGTGCGGACTGCCTTGGCGAAGGCAATGAAGGTCTACAACGAGGAAACGAAGTCGGCGGACTATCCCTGCTTCGGCCAGACGCCGGACATGACGTACATCATGCTCAAACACGGCAAGCGACAGGGCGTACCGTGGACAACGAGAGAGGCGAAGCGATCAGGTACGGCATGAAGGGCATGGATACCCCACCATAGAAGAAATGGATATCTGAACATCGATGCGTTCTTGTCTGGACTGTTTGAAAAGTGCCCGATAGCTGGGCTTAGGGACGTCGATAGATTCGATAGCAGGTACAATTTGCACCCTCCCCATATAACTTGGCCCTGAAAGGGTGTCGCGGTATCGGTGTATGAAGCCGTCTCGGGTGCTTGAACAGCCCGCTAGATGCCCGTAGGAGCCCGATAGATCGTCTGGAGCGCTTCCGATGCATACGCCCTATCCGTTTACTTTACCGAGGCCAGGGCGGTATCGCGCGTATATAAGAAAGGCCCACCCCAGTGAAGGAGCGGGCCCACTGATCCGGCGAGGATGCCCTGGTCAGGTGCTACTTGAGGAAGCTGTACCGGGATGAAAGATACATGGCCCAGGGCTCGAGCTCCGGGTAGTCCTTGATGGGAGCGGCCTTGAAGAGCTCCTCGACGGGAAGCGGCACAAAGTCGGAGGGCTCGACGAGGACGTGGCGCCAGATCTCGTAGGCGTCGCGGCCGAACTGCCTGAGGGCCGGCGAGGTGACGGCCGTGAGCTCGCTGTTAGCCTTGGCGTAGACGTGAACGACAAGGGCGCGGTCTACGTCGGGGATGCCCGTCTCGATGATGCGCGTCGCGAGGAGCTGCTGCCTCAGGAGCTGGTAGAACGGCTCGTAGAGGTAGCCCTCGATCTTCGGGGTGACGGTGAGGTCGATCGGCGAGTTGCCCGCATTGAAGAAGTCACGGTACGGTGCGACGCGGTCTGAGCCGTCCGATCTGAAGCGCTTGTAGCTGATGCCGTAGGACTCACTGTACTTCGTCTCGATGAGGAGCATGACACGGCGGCCGTCCGTGGTCTCGTAGAGAACCGCGGCATCGATTGAAGTATTGCCGGCGCCGCGATGGCGATCAGAACCGAGCTTGGGGAGCTCGCCCAAGTAGTTGTAGGGTCCGATCCACTCGAAGCTGACGTAGAGGTCGTCCTCGACAGGGAGCATGCGCGCGAGGTCGGGGAAGTGCGGCCGAAGGAGTGCGGCGAGCGCCTCGGGGCGATGGACGAAGGGGAAGAACAGGTTGACCGCGAAGACCTGCGAGCTGCACAGGTGATTCGACGGGAGCCCTTGGAGGGCCGAGCTGTGCCAGAGGATGCCGAGGTGGGAGAAGACGTCGAGAGCTTCGTCGCGAATCTCGTGGAAGAGGTTGAAGCTGGCGAACTGCAAGGGCAGGCAGAACGGGTACATGCGGGAGCGGTAAAGGCCGGGGCTCTTCGCGAGGCGCGGGAGCGCGTGTGTCGTAAGCTTCCAGGCGGTCTGGAGCTTCTTCTCGGATGCTAGGAATGTCATGGGGTAACCTCGTTAGGGATAGACGTTAGGCGCTCGCTACAGCGCTTGCATTGCGGACGACCTTCTCCGAATAGGCCAGCATCTTGAGGACGCCGTGGCGGTCGCGGGAAGCGTGGGCCTTACTGAGAATCCACTCGCTGTGGCGATCAGTGAATGCCTCAGCGTTGTCGCCCAGGTAGACCGTCAGGCGATCGATGAGGGCGCTCTGCGGCTCGTCGGGATACGGGTCCTGATAGCCGAGGAAGCGGATCGTCGGGGCGGCGGATGAAGGGGCGGCTGAAGCCTCGGGCTGAGACGGCGGCTCGTCTCGCGCGCTTGAAGCGTCTTGAGAAGATGCGGCCTCGGGGTGGGACGCGGGGAGCGGCGACGGCGTAGCGGGTGTGGCAGGAGCGGCGGCCAGGGACTCCGCGTCGGGGAGCTCCGAGGAATCAAACGGGAGCCCACCGAGCTCGTCCGGGAAGCACAGGCGGAAGGCCTGGGAGATGCAGACCTTCTTGAGCTGGAAGCGCGGCATCTTCGACCAGAACGAGGTAGGCGTGCCGTCCTTCTTCCTCTGCACCGCCTCGACGAAGTAGACCTCGTGGACGAGGGGCTCCGACCAGTCGCGGCGATGAATCTCGACGATGGCCTTCATGTCATCGCCTGTGCCCTCGATACGTGAGGACCAGCCGTCGAGCTTGCCTGAGCGATCCGCGCGCTTTAAGTACGTCTCGTAGCCCACGATCACCGAGAAGCGGCGATAGGAGCCCTCGCCGTAGACGGTGGCGTAGACCTCGCGCTTGAAGGGATTAAGGCCGAAGGCCTGGCAGACCGAGACGAACTGAGTACGCTCGGCCTCGGTGAGCTCGGACGAGAGGCCGATGGCGGCGAGGTAGTCGAGGATGGTCTGCTTCGGAATGTCGGGGATGGGCGGCACGATGGGCGACTGAGCGTCGCGGCCGGGAGACGGGAATGTGGAAATCTTGGACATGGGACCTCCTAGGGATGATGGGGATATCCCTAGGAATAGACGATGACGAATGGCGAGCGCAGATAACGGCGCGAGCGTTTGAACATAAGAAAAGCCCCGCCGAAGGCGAGGATGCCTGGCGGGACTAAAGGTTGGGATAGTAGTCAGTTTTACTGCGGCATAACCTTATCGAAGAGGGCATAGACCATGACACTGTCTCTTTTGACACCAGGATTGTTGGGATCGTCGATCGGATCAAGGATGTAGAAATAATCGGTTTGGAGAGCCGCCGCGTAATCCGGATCATAGAGCTTGATGTGGTAGCTGATCCAGTTGGAATAGTCGGTTAGCCCCAGCTTGGAATCGAATACGGGAGTATTGTTCTGGAAACTGCCAGGCATCATGAGCGTGACAAGTTTGCCGTTACTAGGAGCACTGGCTGAATAGAGGATAGTAAAGATCGTCCTTCGCATCGAGGAGACGAAGCTATCAGGCTTTCCTTGGATCGAGTTGGAGAGGAAGCTAGCATACCAGGACTGGACGATGACAAGGGCATCACGAGGGGCGACGAGGGGAAGACCACGCAGACCGGCAGCGTTCGTTGTCGGATGCAAGCTCTTGCCAAGGCCCGAATCGGTGGCATCGAAAGAAACGAGGAAGAGAAGCTCGCCAGTGTTCTGAGGAACGAAGGAGATTGTGAAATCGTCGGCGAGCTTGTAGGTCGTGGACAGTTGAGAAAACCCGTTGGTCAGGACGGATACATCGAAGTACTGAAGAGCGTCCTTTGGGCCGAAGAAGTCGAGCTCCAGCTTCTGGCCATTGGCGAGCGGATACTTTACAACCGTCTGAGGGAAAAGTGGGATAGCGCAAAGGCTAGTAGCGAGCGCGAAGAGACTGAGAAAAAGAACGAGAAGGCGCTTCATAGGGACTCCTTCAGGAGAGGTTTGAACTATGCGGCCGCATAGTAGGCCCTCGAAGCGTCAAAAGCTGGCGCTGTAGGGCCAGCTATAGAAATAGAAAATAGAGCGGAAACATTGAACGCGATCGACATTGTAAAAGCCCCTCAGAATAGGAATGGTGCGCCGTCCTCTTATGCGCTTGAAACGGATCGTCCTCACCTCTCGGACGGAAGTCCTACATGGACGGGAAAGCCCCTCTTGGGCGAAAGCCGGTGGCCACTGCGACCACGTTGTGAAGGCGGTGTACGGGCGCCCTCAGGGAAGAAATAGGACGATCAAAATATGCGTCTGGCGCGCTTGAACATCATGACGACGAGAGGGAACCCGAGTAGAGGTTGGCGAGCTTGAGGGCCTCGTCGCGAAGAGCATCGCGGAGAGAAGGCGGCGAGAGAATCTCGGCGCCGGAGCCGAAGGACAGGAGCCAGCGAAGAAGGTCACGCGTGCCCGAGGTGGAGAGCGAGAGCGTGATGGAGCCATCGGGGTGAGAGACGATAGTCTGGTCGTCGGACCAGTGGCGCTCACGGACGAACGGAGCGTCCTGGGGCGAGAAGCGGATCGAGGCCGAGACGGGGTCGTCGAGGGTGAGGTCGAAGGCGGAAGCGAGGAGGGCCTCGGCGTCGAAGTCCTGCGGGTAGGCAAAGACAGTATCGAGGAGCTTCGCGCCCTTGATCCGATCCACGGCGAGAATGCGGATGATGTCGTGCTTCGGGAGGCGGACGAAGAGGTAGAGGCCGCCGCGGTGCTCGAAGAGCTTCAGGGGGTGGACCACGTAGGACTTGGTCGATGAAGTGCTGGGCGGGCTGTAGGTGATGTGGAGGGCACGGAGCTGTTCGAGGCCATCGAGAAGAATATCAAGGATGGCGTCGTGGCCCGCGTAGGACTTCAGGCCGTTCGGCGAGCAGGTGAAGAGCGAGGAGAGCGGCATGGCGGTGCGGCCGCCCGAGACGGTGGACGAGGGAGACGGAAGGAGCGCGGCGAGCTTGGCCTTGAGCGAGGAAAGGTCGCGCTCGACCTCGGAGTCGGCGAAGATCGCGTCGCGGGCGAGAAGGAAGTAGAGGAACAAGGATTCACGAGGCGTGAGGGCGACCTGGGGCATGGCAAGGTTCGGAAGCTTGCGGACAAAGGATTCGAGGAGGTAGTGGCGGGTCTCGCCGCCGAAGGAATCACGTTCATCGGTGATGGGGAATCCTAAGTCGGATAACGTGCTGAGGAGCCGGAAGACAGAGCGAGACGAGAGGCCGAGGTGGGAGGCAAGCTCCTTGTTCGATGCGCCTTGAGGGCGGGCGAGGAGGTCGATGGCACGAAGAATCTTCGAGATGTTGCGGCCGTAGGTGCTGAAGCTGTACGCCATGGGGAGCCTCCACAGGATGAGCGGCCGACAGCGTGCACGAGGGTAGTGACGATACCTGGCGGTCTAGGGCGGGATGTGGAGATGAATAGGCTCCGGGGGCGGGAGGACTGAACGCGATCGGGCTTCAGTGAGACAGGTCGTAGTGGTCATCGTGCTCGAAGTCCGTCATATCGGCGGGAAGGGAGAAGTACAGGCGAACAAGGTCAGCATGGCTGCTCTGGAAGTAGGAACCGACGTAGACCTTGAAGCGGCCCGAGGGGATGTGGAAGGAAACGAGGCCTCGGGGGACGGCACAGTAGTCATTACGAAGGACGCGGGAGATGCCGACGAACCGAAGGAAGCCTTCGCGATCGAGATGTTCCCAGTGATCGGCATGGGAAGTCGGGAAGATGCGGTAGTCGCAGAAGAGCTCGCCCTCATCAACGGGAAGAGAAGAGCCGCAGAGGATGCCGGATAGGTCGGGTGTGAGCCAGAAGATGCCGACCTGGGGGACGGCCGGGAAAGCATTGAAGCTGGATGCGTTGGGCGTGGTGGGCCTCCGGGGAGAGCGACGACAGCGTAAAGGGGCGAGGTGACGATTACGGGCGGGGATGGAAAGCCTGAAAACATTTGAACGGTTGCCGTAGAGGCCGGCTGAAATCCATCTGACGCGCTTGAACCGTCAGAGGAATGTGCGAGCCAGGAATGCGCGCGAAGTTGCAATGTCCTCGGAGTGTGGGCGAGACAAGAAAGCGCGCCGTCTCGGGTGCTTGAACTAGGTTGAGGTGGCGAGCTGGCCGGTCAATCAGGCACGATATATGGCGTTGTGTCGTCGATAGAATGGCTAGCAGGTACAATATATAGTGTCCCTATAGCTTTACTTGGTGGGTGGCCGTGGTGGTAAAGAGGATCACAAGGGCGGCCCCGCCGGATGAGCGAACCTGGTGAGAAGGACAAGGGACGGGGAACAGGGTGGAACCGTCTCGACTGTTTGAAAACCGGGGAACAGAGGTTAAGGACCTCGGGAGGGCGATGATGAAGGACCACGCCGGGATGGCCTAGGGATCGATGTCCAGGCGGGTCAGGTTGGTGTAGAAGCCGAGGGCCGGTGTTGTCGAAGAGAGCTCCGCGACTATGGCGACCTCGATCTTGTTGTGGTTCGCGGCCTCGGTAGCGCGGGCGACCTTGCGGGCGGAGGCCAGTGTGCCGATGTGGTTCTGGACCCAGTAGCCGGAGATAAGGGGGCCGGAAGACTCGACGATGTTGATGAGGGAAAACTTCATAGGGGCTCCTTCGGGTAATAGAGGGGCCGAGGCGGGCGGTCATCTGGCGTGCTTGAACTCGTGGGGAATGGGGCGGCCTCGGCTAGTAGGGATACGCAGGATAGGGGCTCAGTCCTCCACTTCGAGGAGAATGGTCATCACGGGTTCGCCTTCATCGCCAGGATGACAAAGGGCCTTGAGCGGAACGGGCTCGGGTGGAGATTCGGGGTCGAGTAGGAACAGGACCTTGAAGAGGAGCATGTCCGTAGGCGGCGTGATGGCGATGGTGAAATGAAGGACCTGGAGGAGGTCCCATGCTCGGCCTTGGAAGGACTGGCCCTCTGCGATTAGAACGGGCGACGGGTCCAGGTAGTCCTTGTAGACGGCCTCGGTGACCGCGACGGGAATGCGGAAGCCGGCTTCACGCGCAAGGTCGGCAAGGTCAACGAGCACGCCATCGCGGAGGGCGTCCGCGCGGCTGTAGACCGAAATGAGCTCGAAGCCGGCGAAGGGATCGGTAGGATCGGGGGAATCATTGGACATGGCGGACCTCACTGACGCGGCTTGAGGTAGAGGCTGTCAGAACCCAACTGGGCCTCGACGCCTGGCACGGCCTCACCATCGGTGAAGATCAGCGAGCGGAGAGTAGATAGGCTGATCGTCTTCTTGGTGACCACGGCCGAGGGGTGATTGGATTCCAGGAAGGCCAGGGCCGCCGATTCGTCGAGAACCGAGACGTGATCGGGGGACTTACGAAGAGAGGCCGAGGCCGTAGGAAGGTGGAGCGTCCGGGAGCGGGAATGGGAGCGGGAAAGCTCGGCCTCGATGTAGGGCTTGAGGAGTAGGGAGAGGTAGGCGGCCGAGGCCTCGTCGTGGGCGTTTGAATCTGAAAGCCAAGCATCGATGCGGGCCTTGTAACGGTTGGCCAGCTCGGCGCGTTGCGCGATGCGGGCCTGCGCCGCGAGGACCTTGGCGGCGGCCCAGGAAGCGGTAGAGATGTCCGTGATCTGGAACGGCGCGGCTGCCTGGGCCTCCGTACCTTCGGCGGGCGGAGTAGAGGGGATGTCGATGTCGGTGAAGAGAAGATCGGCGAGGGCGGGCGCGGTACCGCTGGCCGGCGCGAGCGCGGCCTCAGAGCCGGGGGCGAGGTCGGCAAGAGGATCGAGCGGTAGAGGGCTGAGAGCAAGCGCGGCATCGTCGGCGAGCGGGTCGGGCGAAGCCTGACGGGCTGGCCTAGCGAGGGTGAGCGTAGAGGACATAGTGGGCCTCCGAGTGGATGAGGATGGCGGCCTGGGCCTGCCCACGGGACAGGCCCCGATGGCCGCATGTGTAGAAGTAGCGGCCGAGGCCACCGAGAGGAACTTGATGGGAGGTTAGGCGATCGAAAGGTGGGACCGAATGGCGACAGCACAGCCAAGGCCGGAGGCCCTCATCGGGCGCGGTCTGGCGTGCTTGAAATGCGGAACGGGAACGGGGTTGGATAATCGAGGTGGGTAGAGAAGTGGGAGGAAGGATGGAAAGGTAGGTGGAGATTGGAAGGTATAGGGATATGGAGGATAGGATCCTATTCTATCTTTATACCCGGTGGAGGAATATATGAGTCAATACTCTTTCGAGAAGACACCCCTCAATCGATAGATTGAAATTTTGAATGGTCGCGACCATCGCCCTGTATACGGTATTGCGGTGAACTGCCTGGGTATAGAGCATCGCCATCTTGAGCGTTTGAATACGTATCGCAGGAACGCCCATTGGCGCTGATTCCTCGGGCGCCCATGCGCTGATACTGGTGGTCGTCATCGAGGAATGGATACGCGAAGCCGTCATGGCGTGGCAGGATTGCGGAGCTCGAGCCGAGTAGTATTGCGCTCGCGGGCCTTGTCGGCGCGGGCGAGAGTCTTGCAGATTCGACGAGAAGAACGAGATGAAGCACGGCCGTCACTCTGGTGCTTGAATGCTGCCGTATCGAGGAAGTTGTAGCCGTCGCGATGAAGACCGAGTCTACGCATGAGCGCCTCCGATAGAGAATGGAAAGGTCAATCGGGTATCGTGGGCGCGAGGAGACCGCCTTCAACGAAGGAGAAGTAGCCCGTGCGCGAGAACACGAGGCTATCGAGAACGGGGATGCCGATGATGTCGCCCACCTCGCGAAGGCGGTCACTGACTGCCCTATCTTCAACCGACGGGGAGTTGTTGCCCGAGGGATGGCAGTGGGCCACGAGCAGAGCTGTGGCCTGGTCCTTGATCGCGGCGTGAAAGATGTCCCTGGGGACCGCCATGCAGCGGTTCGTTGTCCCGACTGAGACGAGATTGATATGCAGGATGGCGTGCTGGCCGTCGAGCGATAGGGCGAAGAACTTCTCGACCTTTGAAGTCGCATAACGCTTCAAGGCCTCGTAGGCATCGGCGGGGCGAGTGACCTTGTAGGGCGTGCGGGTCGAGCGAACGGAGATGAGGTCGTACTTCATCGTGGGGGCTCCCTTGGCTACTGCGATGAAATAGAAGTAGCCAAGGAACATCGGGCTGTGCAGATTCTCGATAAACAAGAAGGCTTATCCCCGATGCCGGGATCAAGGAGGACTACTAGTCGCTGAACTTAAGATGCTGCTCAAACATGACCTTGAGCATCGCAGCTTCGGATAGAGGTTCATCCCCAGCCGCTGCAATGCGTGCCGGCAAGAAGGTCGAGCCCTCACCGATCAGTGACTTCAGTGTAGGTTCACTCGCGACAGCGAGATTCAGTACATCGATGAAATCAGGATCATTATGGGTGTAGCTTGTCTTGACGATGAAACCCGCTTGAACTGTCTTCGTCTTGCTCGTCGTCTTGGCGATGCACACTGCATATAGATTCGGAAGCTCCTGGTATATAGCGGTGTCGAACTCATGCATGAAGTGAGTAATTGATTCATCACCATTGAAGAAGCAGTGGAACAGAGATATCGTGGCTCCGCCCTTCACCTTGCCCTCAGTACTATAAACCGCCATATTGCCTCCGTCTGGACTGCTTGAAAAGTTATTAGAAAGCCCGGCCTTGTGGGCCGGGCTCCCTAGTTATAGATTACGATAGTTCAATCTTGTATCACTTCCTTCTAAAGCAGACCCAACCTTACGAAAGAAAGCAAGCGCCTCAGGGCAGAAAGGGTACTGGGCAACGATGTCATAGACTATTCTCTTGCCCACCGCATTCGGGTACTGCTCCATGAGCTCCCCGCTATCAACAAAGTTGAAATAAGCGTTCAGCTTGGCTTGTAAAAGCAGGAGGTGCTCGTTGATGTTGCTCCAATCGAGGTGATCGCTAATTGTTAGCATTACATCACCAGAGATCTTATCAACACCAATTGCATCCACCACATCTTCTTGCTCGACAGACATACTCCCACCTTCTATATCTATTCAAGTGGACGCTTCACACTAACCTTGGTCGGAGGAATTACTGTCCCTCCTGGAACTCCTGGTTTGCCAGCTCCTACAACAACACCACCGGACTCCTGAAGTTCAGGGAAAGCAGCAGTCTGCCCCTTCGTAAGCGGTGCTGTTGCAGAACTCTTAGCTTCAGTCAGGGCATATGCACCGGTGTCAGCATCCTTCCCAACAAAATCTAGTCTGGTCTTCGCACCACTCTTGGTCTTGATAGTAACTTGCCGAACGACGTCGGACTGGGTGCCTTGAAGTTGATCAAATACTTGATCTTCATAAGCTGCGCCCTTCGCTGCATTGGCCCGGATAAGCGCAGCCGCACAGGTCTCTCCAGCTTCTCCTGCTGCAAGACCAACCCTTGCATAGGTGATGGCCTCTGAGGCCATCTTCCCGACAGCGCCAGCGGGATATCCAGCTGACTGAATTGCATTAGCAGCTGCGACAGTATCGAGAGCCATGTCACGGCCACCAGTTGCGGCGGAGTATCCTCTATCTGCTAGCCCTAGAAAGTTCAGCGCCGCGTTGATAGGGCTCAAAACAACATTGCCAGCACCAGCTAATCCGCCGAGGGCGTAGTTGGCGACGTTGTTGCCAGTATCGAATGTCTTGAAGGCTACTGGACCAGAGTCAGCCCCGAGAGGCTTAAACGGAGCAAGGCCGGAAGGATCTATGAACGACATCGGGTTGTTCCCGACATAGGCAAACCAATTCCCGCCATCGCGAACCGGGTCTTCGGTGATGAATCTGCCGAGTGTTGAGTCATACCAGCGAGCATTGAAGTAAGAAAGCCATTCTCAGGTTTCGCGGCCTAGTTTCTGCACCGGGCCTTTCTGTCAAAGATCGTCGCCGCCGCGAATAGCCGGCCTATGAAAAAGGCACCCACTGCTCAGGGTGCCC
>Ga0265342_10001399_pt1 | contig 22555 bp, 24 predicted proteins | sample 4CB327metaG_FD_203125 | JGI IMG/M metagenome (GOLD analysis project Ga0265342, IMG submission 203125) | Rhizosphere microbial communities from Carex aquatilis grown in University of Washington, Seatle, WA, United States - 4-CB3-27 metaG | ecosystem: Host-associated > Plants > Roots >... | reverse complement strand
GACCCTCTTGGGCCCCAGCTTCTCTCGTAGAACCAGATTCTCTGCCTTCAGGTAATCGACTTGCTCCTGGAGAACCCGGCCGAGCCACACCGCGAGCCACGCCGCCAGAAACTGGAGCGGCAACGGAAGCTCGAGACCTGTTCTTCGTGCGGCCATTGGAGTGCCAAATCCCCGGTTCCCACGCTTCACCCCGCCTTGCGAACCAGGAGAAAACGCTCGATATCACGACGGTTTTGCGCGATCCACTTTTCGCACAGGACCGGGTACTGGACGCCGTCAGAGGCCGAGGCAGAATCCTTCCGATTGCCACGACTGGAGCGTGCTTAGACATGTGGATCCGGTTGCGGATCTTGTTAGACCTACACAATTCGTCGCTGTTGGGATTGCCCCCTCGCTGACCAAGGCATAGCAACACGTGCCCATTCGGTCGCACTCCTGCGGCCCCACGCAGGCGCCTGCGGTGCAGGTCGCGTTGGCGTCGCACGCACTGGGTGAAGCCCATGTCCCATCGGTGGAGCACTGTTGCAGTCCTCCAGATACGCACTGAGCATCGCCGTAGTTGCATTCGCTCCCCGAAACGCAATGCCCTGCGACGCACGCTGACGGGCAGGGCGAACCATTCACGTAGATGCCGGAGTCATCGCAGGATTGCAGCGTGATCCCGCTGCACTTCGTGTCGCCCGATTCGCAATCGCGACACTTGGCGCTGCCGTTGGGTCGGCAGCCGAGCGAGCAAGCCGTCGTCAGCGACCACTGGCCCGAGGTGCTGCAGGTCTCCACCCCGCTCGCATCGCAACGCACCGCGACTGGAGCACAGACGCCGGTGCACGCTCCGCCAACGCACGCCTGGTTGGGACAGTCGGCGTTTTGGGAACACGAGCAAAGGCCGCTCTTGCAGGTGAGCGGAGCCGAGCACAGTGCTCCACAGGCGCCGCAGTTGGCCGAGTCGCTGCTGGTATCGATGCAGCTGCTGCCGCAGTGGACCTGTCCTCCCGGGCACATACAGACGCTGTTCCGACATCCCACGGTCATCACGCCAGTGTCAGTGGCAAAGTAGAAGCTCCCGGAGTTGACCAGGATCGCCTTGGGATTGGACTGCCCGGAAGCAATCGCCGTCGGGTTACCCCCCACGAGCGGCGCTTCCATAACGGCGCCGACATAGGGGTCGGTCCAATAGACGTTCGCTGAGTCCACGGCAATTCCGTTCGAAGGATAGTTCCGACTAGTGGAATACGAAATCCCACTCTCGGGATGCGCCAGCACCGTGGCCGTGCCGCCGGCGGTGGGTACCTGCATCAGCGCGCCGAGGCCGTCGTCCATCCAGTAAACGTTCTTGGCGTCGACCGCGATGCCCTCGGGCCCGCGGCCCGTCGCCAGCGTGGTGGGGGCGCCGCCGGCAAGGGGCACCTTCATCACCGTACCGAGTGCCGTGGTGCCCCAGTTCGTCCAGTAGACGTTGCCCGCGTCCAGGGCGATGGCCGCCGGCGTGTCTTGGTTCGAAGCGATGGGAGTCGACGGGCCTCCCGCGAGCGGCGCCTTCATGACCGCGCCGTCGCCCCAATTGTTTTTGAGGGTCCCCTTGTTCGTCCAGTACACGTTCGTGGCATCGACGGCGATGGCGTTCGGGTTTGCCTGTCCCGAGGCGAGCGCCGTCGGTGTGCCACCGCCGAGAGGGACGGTCATCACGGTGCCACCGTTCGAGTTCGTCCAGTACACGTTCGTGGCATCGACGGCGATGGCGCTAGGGGAGGACTGGCCCGAGGCAAGCGTCGTGGGCTTGCCACCGGCGAGCGGCACTTTCATCACCGTGCTGCCCGTGGGACTGGTCCAGTAGATGTTCGTGCCGTCGACAGCGATGCCGAGGGCAATGGTTTGCGCCACCCGTCCCGCAGGGCACACGTTCCCACACGCGCCGCAGTTGGCTGGATCGTTGCTCGTTCCGAGGAGCGAACAACTGGCGCCACCGTCGATTCCGACGCTGGCGCCGCCATCGTTCGATGTTGGTGCCCCGAAGGGTAGGTCGATCGTGAAGGCATCGGGCACAAAGAGCAAGGCATCGGGCGGGTGCGAAAGCAAAACGTCGGGTGGGGACGGAAACACAACGTCGGGTGGGGACGGAAACACAACGTCGGGTGGGGAGGGTAACAAGGCATCTGGCAACTCGCCAGGCACACAGCTTCCGTTGTTGCAGGTCTGTCCGATCACACCACGAGCGTCTGGGGGTTGAGCGTCCGTTGGGATGCTGGCGTTCCCGGTCAAATCGTTGGCGGCCCCGTCCTGAAGCTTCACCTTTCCAGCCGAGGATCTGCAGCCGACCTGCAGAAGAGCTACAGTCAGAGCAACGAAAGGAAGCGACGAACTCGAAAATGCGACGCTCTTGAGCATGTTGCTGGCCTCGCTTGGCCGGCGCGAGGTACAAGCCACCGGCGGTTTGGGTTGGCTAAGAAGCTACGATTTCTGAAACTGAATACGAAGGTTGTGTTTGGGAATCAGGTCGCCACTGGCAGGACGGTAGATTCTTCGTTCGTAGATTCTTCCTCCGTAGATTCTTCGTTTTTCGCGAAGAAGTTTCGCTTTCCACCCCCGCCGCGCCTGCCATCCTACGCCTCCAAAGACAAGCGATCAAATGAGGGTGTCCGTGTTCGGATTGCTCTCGCTGGCTCGCGGAAAATGTCCTCATGCGGGTCGACGGCCGCAGGTCCTCGCGGGGCCCGGGGCGGAGCTCCGCTTTGGTTGCGGCCAAAGGCCGCGGTAGGAATTTGAAGCGGCATTTTCGGATCGGTCTACCACGACGCAGAAGCGCCGATAATGCCCAATCTGTCAACTGCGTCGCACGAGCCACCCTATAACCCGGCGTCTGGTGCTCGAACATGCTCACGCCCGATCCGCCGATTCTCGATGACGAGCAGTGGCCGATCCCACACCTCACGATGGGCGTCGCTCTCCCCTGCCCTACATAGCCGCTTCCACTCACGCAGCTGCGGCGTCGCCAAACAGCGCAGCAGCGTCGTCGGCTCCGAGATGCCTGAGGTAGCGACCGAGCGCCCCTCGGAAGAACTCCGTCCGGCTCTTGATGCCACGAGAACGCCACGCCTCGTCCAGCTTGTCGACGACGGTGGTCTCCATCCGCATGGGCAGGACCTTGAACGTGACGCCCTCACGCCGGGCGTTCTTCCGAGGCCCAACCGGAATGCGCCCCTTCTTCGCCTCGCGGATCTTCCAGATCAGGTAGGACTTGTTGGTCGAGCCCGTGGGGCGACCGACAAGCTCAAGGTAGCGCGCCTGCAGTTCGGGCACGTCCAGCCTGGTCAGCCTTTCGCTGGCGGGACCGTCTTGCCGGCCGGCTCCCTTTGTTGCCGCCTTCGCGCCGGGGGTGCTGGCGTCGTTTGAGGCCGTGGCCTGCATCGCCTCGGTGATCCTGCGAATCAGGAACGTCTTATTCGGGCTGCGGGTCTTCTCGCCCGTCACCTCGGCGTACTTCGCCTGCAGCTCGTTGACCTTCATCTTGCCCAGTTTCGCGGTCTCCTTCTTCGTGCTCATGTGGTCTCCTCTCGTTGGTTGGGCCGGCGAGGAATTTCCCTGCCGGCGCGTCTGCATCAGTTCGCCTTCGTGAGCCCACGGAAGCAGGCCAGGTCGATCGCCCGTGGGTCGCTCGTCACGAAACTCCAGCGTTGGGCCTCCGCGATCCAGGGTTGCACCTCGACGCGGTCATCGGCAGTAACGCCGCCCGCGCCGGCGATCTCGTCGTCATCGCGCAGGCACGAACCGTCCCGGTCGGGGTCGTAGTCGGAAGCCGCCGCTCTCTTCATCACCGCCACGATGCGGACCTTGCAGCCGCGCAGGTAGGGGTGCTTCCGTGGTAGGTCGTCGTGCTGCCTAGAATCTTCGCCATCGCTATCTCCGGGTTTGCGACCGGGTTCGTTCCGATCGATGACCACATACAGCCGTGGGGTGGCGCAGACATCAAGTCGAATACGAGTGAATTCGACCGTGCAAATGCACATCACAAACCCCGGCTGACCGACTTGCCTCGTGGCCGAATCCGAGCGTCTATGTACCCATCATGAGCTTCTACGCCAGCAACATCTCCACGCCACACCGCACCCTGACCGAAAGCGAACAGCGCCGGCTGCTTTCAGTCACCAGCGAACGGCGCGACGGGTACCGCGACCACGTCCTCTACTCGATGGCCCTGGCCACGGGCCTACGTGAGCACGAGCTCGCCGGCCTCGAGGTGGGCGATGTCTTCGAACCGGACGGCAAGGCACGCAAACGAATCCTGCTCCGCGTGTTCAAGCGCAGCAGTGACTCCCCTGCCCAGCAAGACGTCATGGTCCCCGAGGCGCTACGGGCAAAGCTCGAGAAGTTCTGGGGGTGGAAGACCTGGGAGCGCGAAAGCCTCGCACCAAGCGCCCCGCTGTTCGCCAGCAACCGCGGTACACGCATGTCTACACGGCAGCTTCGCCACGGCTTCGCTGTCTGGCAGCGACGGGCGGGATTCGACCGCCATGTGAGCTTCCACGTTTTGCGCCACTCGGCCTGCTCGGCCGTCTACCACAAAACCAAGGACATCCGCCTCACCCAGCGGTTTGCCCGGCATAAGTCGATCTTGACCACAGCGGTCTACTCCCATCCCACCGACGAAGACTTGGTCCGCGCGGTTACCGGGCTGACCTGCTGAATCTAGGCGAGGACGTGCTGTCCAAGCACCCATTGTCCCCGCCAGGGCGCGATTCTGTGGCACTATGGCTTGGCTTCAGATGGCAGAAGGGCAGTCTTTCGCAATCGATCTCGAGCCGTTGGTTCGAGAAAACCGCCCGGCGCTCGTGCGCTACCTTGGGCGTCTCGTAGGCGAGGCGGACGCAGAAGACGTGGCCCAGATCGCCCTCGCGAAGGCCGCCGCCTCGGTGGACGGCTTTCGTGGAGAAGCCAGCCCTCGCAGCTGGTTCTTCCGGATAGCTACCAATGCCGCCCATGATTGGAACCGTAGCCGCCAAGGCGCGATGTCCGACCCACTGCCGGCGGAAGATGAAGAGACGCCCGAAGGCCTTTTTGAGTTAGCGCCCCAGGAGCGACAGCTCGTCCGGGAGCAGATGAGCCGATGTGTCGGCGAAATCCTGGGGCGATTGCCCGAGCCATACCAAACGGTGCTCGCCTTGAGCGACTGCGAAGAGCTCTCCGACCGGGAGATCGCCGAGGTGCTCGGCCTCACCGTGGGAGCCGCGAAGATCCGGCTGCATCGGGCGCGTGCCCGGCTCAAGGAAGAGCTTGAGCGAGAGTGCTCCTTCTATCGCGACACCGAGAACGTCTTGTGTTGTGACAGGAGGCAGCGGGACCCTGCCGAAGAGCGCGCGGGCAAGAAGAAATCTTCTGAGAACGCGTATCGTTTCGACCACGGGCTCCGTCATCAGGTCGAGGGCCGCGCAGATCGCGGCACCTCCGAAAACCTGAAACAGGAGCCATCCGTGACCGTCGAGACACTCCCCACCAAACAGAAACATCTCATCGGAGTTGGCGCAGCGATCGCCGCGGGCTGCGAGCCTTGTACGTCCTCGTTCGTGGCAGCCGCCCACGCTGCCGGAGCCTGCGATAGGGGCGTCAGATTGGCCATCGAAGCGGGCCTGAAAGCGCGAGAGGCGGCCGGCGAGTCGATAGCGATGTTCGCCGACAAAATGTTCGCCAAGCCCGAGATGGACGCTGCCTTTCGGGCCGAGAGGAGGCAGCTCGAAGCGTTAATCGGCGTGGCGGCAGCCGTGGCAAGTAATGCGGCGACGCTTCTCGAGGCGCAGGTGCGCGCCGCGCGGGGGCTGGGAGCGACCGATGAGCAGATCCGTTTCGCCGGCCAGATCGGCGTCACCGCCCGGCGAGGCGCCGAAAAAGAGGCTGACGCCGCTCTCGCGCGCACCCTCGGCGACGTCACCCACGAGAGCTGCCGACCGCCGAAGGATGTTGCCCAGCACTGCGGGGCCGCCGACGGTGGACAGGCTGCACTCTGCGGCTGTTCACAGACGACCCGAATGTGAGCCTAGATCTTCCAGTCGGAAAACGAAGACCATGAAACGGAACCGCAAGCTCCTACTGGCCATTGCCGTTGTTGCTGTCTGCGGAGCCCTCGTCGCGACCTACGATTTCGTCGCCCGCATGCTGCGCATCCCTTTGTATTGTCCCTTTGCAGGGAATGGCTGCGACATCGTCCAGGACAGTCCCTATGCCGTCGTGCTCGGCGTCCCTCTTTCCTTCCTGGGGATCATCGGGTTCGCATCCTATGTGCTGTTCTCGTGCCTGGCCACACGCTCAGGCGCGAACCAGCGTCGGCACGTTGTGATCCTGGCGGTGTCGGGCTCCCTTCAGCTGACCGGCATGGCGTACTTCTCATATATCGAGCTGACCGTCATCCGCGCGGTCTGCTCAATCTGCGTGTTCTCCGCCGCGCTCCACCTTGCGATTGCCGTGCTGATCATCGGTGCAATCCGGAGAGGATCCGCCGAGTCGCGTGCGACATAGCCTCAGGAGTGCGCCACGGGACGAGAGTCGGTTGCCGCCCGGAGCCTGCTGGGGCACGTCGACGGCTGTCCCCGCACAGCTGCGTCCGTCAAGGCGCGCCGCGAATGGAAATCTTCTACCCGTTTACGAACTGGAGAGCTCCTTCGGGATAGCGCGTGCCTGATGCCGCGCCCCCCCCGGAAACTCGTCCCAAGGAAAGCGGCAATTCCGCACCGTGGCACAGATCGCTGAAATTCGGCCGAATTTCGCCAATCGGCCCTCTTGGAATTGCCGCTTTTGAGCAATTCCGGCAATCGACATTGTCCCAGCCCTGATAGCTCGGTTCACACGGGCCAATTCCTCGGGAATTCCGGCAATCCCAACGTCTCTCGCTAGATCCACCGGCTCGGATCGCTGATAGACCCGCGCCTCACAGGGACGCGATGCCGGATCAACGGCAACAACCCGTACCTGGCGGCGTCCCAGCAGTGATTGTGTCGGTCGATGATTTCGGGGAGCACGTCGCCGGTCAGCTTGTCGGTCTTGTAGCTGTAGAGCCGTGCCTCCTGGATCATGTTCTTGCAGCGAGGGTGGATGACGATCTTCTCGAACGACCGGAGGAGGGCAATGCCATCCTCGACCGACTTCGGCCACTTGGTGGCAGCCTCGATGCGAAAGCCTGCGCGCCCCACGTGATTGATGGTCTCGGGGCGCGCGCAATCGGCGCGGATCAGGTATCGCCGCGAGCCCTGCACCGTATCGAATAGCTTGGGTGTATCCACGATGTCGCAACCGACCTTGTAGGCCTCGTGCTCGACATAGAGCCGCTCGTTGTGAACCCACATCTTCAAGAGCACCGTCGGGTCGGTCGAGAACCCCCAGTCGGCGCCGAGGTACGGGCCGGCCCAATTCTCACCCGGGCGCGAGCTCGCGTACACCGGCTCGAAGTCGTCGATGACCCACCGGCCGTTGAAGATCTGAGCATCGCTACGACTCCAGCACCCGCCCTCCCACACATGCGCGTAAGCGTCGGGGTCGGTGCGACGAAGATGCTCGAGCTCGTCCTTCAGGACGTCGGGAAGATCTGGATTGTCTCGCCAGGAGACCATCACCGACTTGCACTTCGGCGGCGGGTTCACGATGAACCGCTGGTAGGTCGGGTCGCTCTCCTGGTCTGGATTGAAGGTGATCCAAATTTCCGAGCCGGACTTGCGGATGGTCGGGATCAGGTTCTCCCAGGAGTTGTCGCTGACGGCTTCGGCCTCCTCAACCCAGCAAACGTCGATTCCCTCGGAGGACTTGAGCGACTTGATGTTGTGCTTGAGGCCCGCAAAGATGAACTCGCTGCCAGTCTGCCTGCACGTGATCGATGTGTTGTGGACGTCGAAGGCCGGCGTGAGCCCCAGCCGATCTATCTGGGTTTCCAGCAAGTGATGGACGGAATCGGCGATCGAACGCTGGAATTCGCGAGCGCACAAAATACGCTGTGGGCGATTGGCTGCTCGCAGGATGAGCGCGTCTGCTACGGTCCAGCTCTTGGCAGATCCACGGCCACCGTACGCGACCTTGTAGCGCCACTCCTCGGTGTGGAAGAAGAGCAGCTTCTCGGGAACTGCGACGTCAACTCCCATCGCTGGCCCCTATCGCCTCGGCCGCCAGCCACCGTGGAACGACTCGTACCTGGGAGGTGGATGCCTCCTCCGGATCATTGGCTGAAGCCCGTACCTGACGGCATCCCAGCAGTGGTCGTGCCCCAGCTTGAGGTCCGGGAGGACGTCGCCCGTGAGCTTGTCCACCTTGTAGCGGTAGAGCCGCGCCTCTTCGGCGGTGTGCTTGCACCGCGGGTGGATCACGATCTTCTCGAAGCCACGGAGGAACGAAATTCCATCTTCGACTGAGTTGCTCCACTTGTCGGCGGCCTCGCAGCGAAACCCGGCGCCGCAGACGTGGTTGATTGTCTCCGGGCGCGAGTTGTCCGCTCGAATGCAATGGGAGCGGGCGCCGGGCACGCGGTCGAACAGCTTCGGCGTGTCCGCGATGTCACAACCAACCTTGTAGGCCTCGTGCTCGATATAGAGACGTGTATCGTGGACCCACATTCTCAGCAGCACCGTGGGGTCGGTCGAGAATCCCCAATCGGCGCCGTAGTAGGGGCCATTCCAGCCTTCAGGCCCAGGCTCGAAGTCATCGAGCACCCACTTGCCGTTGAAGACCTGAGCATCACTCCGGGTCCACGTGCTGCCTTCCCACACGTGCTGATAGGCATCCGGATCTGTCCGCCGCAGATGCTTGAGCTCGGCCTTGAGAACGTCGGGAAGACAAGGGTTATCCCGCCAGCTCACCTGTACGGACTTTGTGCGTGCCGGATCAAACTCTGGCTGGCCAGGAACGAAGCGTCGGTAGGTTGGATCGGCCTCCTGGTCTGGGTTGAACGTCACCCAAATCTCGCTGCCCGGTTTGCGAATGGTCGGGATGAGCACCGACCATGACGAGTCGCTGACTGCCTCGGCCTCCTCGACCCAGCACTTGTCCACGCCCTCCAGCGACTTCAGCGAGGAGATGTTGTGCCTCAGCCCGGCGAAGATGAACTCGCTGCCGGTTGGCTTGCACGTGATGGAGGTGTTGCGAACGTCGAACGCTGGCGCAAGGCCCAGCCGGTCGATCTGGGTCTCGAGCAGGTGGTGAACTGAGTCCGCGATGGAGCGCTGGAATTCGCGCGCGCAGAGAATGCGCTGCGAGCTCTCAACAGCGCAAAGGATGAGCGTGTCGGCGATCGTCCAGCTCTTGGCAGACCCACGACCGCCATAGGCAACCTTGTAGCGCCACGCTTCGTCTCGGAAGAAGAGCAGCTTCTCCGGGATGGCGATCTCAACTTCCATTGCCCTCCGCGGGCATCGGCTTTACTACGAAGCAACTTCGGTCGTCGTCTTCGTCGACCACGGAATCCACGAGTCGTGGGTTCGGACCACGGCCGTTGTCGGGCAAGTAGACGATCACCTTCCTCTGCGGGCTCGTGCTCGAGTGATCGACCTGCAGCGCCTGTGAAGGAAGACCGAGGTCGTAGGCCAGAATCACTCGAACGGCCGCAATCTGGTCCCGCCGGCGCTGGTCAACTGCTGTGGCGTACAACGCGAGCAGGACATTCTCTCGGCGCGTGCGTGGACTCGATGGGTCGGCCTTCGCGCTCAGGTATTCGCGAAATTGCTCAAGTCGCGCTTTTCCAGTCACCCTCGATTGCTCCCTTCATCGCCGGGCGGCGTCTCGATGGGCGTGGTTTCGTCGGCTCCGTCGTCCTTCGGTTTCACCGCGTAGACCCGGATCACGGCGGGAGGCATGCTGCCGTCGGTGTTCGAGTGGTCCACCTGCAGTGCCTGGGCGGGCAGGCCCAAGTCATACGCGAGCAGCACACGCGCAGCTGCAACGTGGTCGCGACGACGGCGATCGATGCTCGTCGTGTAGAGTGCGAGCAGAATGTTTTGCCGTCGAGTGTGGGGACTCGAGGGCTCGGCCTTCCCGCTCAGATACTTCCTCAGCTCGTCGATATTGAACTTGCCGTTGCGCCCCGACGGGTTCCTCACCTCGCCTTTCTGGATTGGCCGCAAGCCAGCGTAGCGAGGGACCAGCGCCTTCGACTCCTCATCAGCCATTGGTGCCCTCGACCTTCACCGCCTTCTTGCCGACGAACTGCTCCCACCTGGCCACGGCGATGTCCACGTACTGGGGCTCGATCTCGATCGCGAACACCCGCCGCCCCAACATCTCGCCGGCGATGATGGTGGTGCCCGAGCCGGAGAATGGCTCGTAGATGGCGTCCCCTCGCCTGCTGTTGTTGCGCATGGGCCGCGCCATGCACTCGACAGGCTTCTGCGTTCCGTGGCCGAAGCCATCGTCCTCGCGGGCCGGGATGTCCCACCGGGTGGACTGCGAACGATCGCCGTTCCAGTGACCGGTGCTGCCTTCGCGTACGCAGTACCAGGCAGGCTCGTGGTGCCAGTGGTAGTCGCCCCTCGAAAGCGCAAACCTGTCCTTGACCCAGATGATCTGGCTGCGCATCTGGAAGCCCACGCTCTCCAGCGACGCCTGCACCTCGGCGGCGTGCAACCCCGCGTGCCAGACGTAGGCCACATCCCCCAGGAACAGCGACCAGGCTTCACGCCAGTCGGCGCGGTCGTCGTTGACCACCTTGCCGAGCTTCTTTTCATTGACGGTGAAACCCGCTCTCTCGCGCCACGAAGGGTCGTACCGAACGCCGTACGGCGGGTCGGTGACCATCAGGTGCGGATTCTCAGTGCCCAGCAGCCGCGCCACGTCCGCAGCCTTCGTCGCGTCCCCGCAGAGCAACCTGTGGTCGCCCAAGATCCACAGGTCGCCCAGCCGCGAAATCGGCTCGGCTGGCGCCTCGGGCACGTCGTCGGGGTCGCACTGCCCTTCTTTGCCCTCCTCAACCGGCCCCAGCTCCGCTTCAAGCTGCGCCACCAGTCTGTCGAGTCCCAGAGCACCGAAGTTGGCGTCGTTCTCAAGGGCGCGAAGTTGGTCGATGGCGGTCTCGCTGAACTCGCCCTGCAAGTGGGGAGAGTTAGCGGCGAGGTTGGCCATCCGCTGCTTGACCGGGTCCCAGCGCACGAAGCGCACCGGGAAACGCTCGCCGGTCTTGGGATGCACGATGTGGCCCCAGTCGCCCTCGCGCACCAGCTCAGTGGCGCCGGCCGCCTTCAGCCCGTCTAGTCGCTGGTGCCCTGATACCAGCTCGCCGGTCTCGTCGTTGAAGACGATGTCCAAGGCGCCGAAGGTCTCCAGCGACACCGCCAGCCCCGCCCTCGCCTCGTCGGACATGGTCCGCGGGTTTGCCGGGTCGGGCGCCAGTATGGCGATCGGCAGCTTGACGCGCTTTTCCTGGACTTTGCCTACGGAGGTTTCGAGGGGGTCCGGATCATGGGTCTGTCCTGCAAGCATCTGTCGTCTCCTCAGGGCGCGATGGCGCCGTCACGGAGGAAACGCGGGCCCGGTCAACGAACTGGGACAGGCCTCGTGACGATTTCGGCGGAGACCGCCGCTGCGAGCATGAGCAAACAGAATGCCGCCGAGAGGACCACGGCCAACCAGCACCAGCCCTTGTCGCCGTTAGTTGCCATAGAGGCACCTCCTGCAGTAGCGCCCGACGTCGGTCACCACGGTGATCCGGACGACCCGACCACAGTCGTCACACCGGTTGCCTTCTCCCCCGCCCTGACCTTCAAGACTTCTGGCAGTTCTGTCAGTGGCCTCTTCCCTATATTCCTCTCCACGCTGGCCAGGACGGCCTCGGCTTCTGTCGGTTCTGTCAGTTGCTTGGGATAAGAAATCCCGTGATGGAGGGGATGAACTGGACAGAAAAGAAGTAAGATATTTCATTACATACTCTTTATCTGGGCCGCGGGAGAGGCTCCCTCTGTTTGGATATTCTTTGGTTCAGGCACTGACAGAACTGACAAAAGGGGTGTCCCCTCCCCGAGCAGACTGGGATGCATCACGTATTCGGCGCGCGGGCGCCCGGAGGTTTCCACGACCCTGTCGATCAGCCACCCGTAGTCGACAAGCATGTTCAGCGCCTCCGACACGACGTCCCGATCGGACAGACCGGTCCATGCAGCTCGATACACGTCGCGCGCCGTGAACGGAGAGCCGAGCTTGCCTGCCTTGAGCTTCGCCAACAGCGACTTGGCGGCCCGCATCTTCTCCGCGGTCACGCACGAATAGACGCGCCTGGCATGCGTCTCAAGGAAATCGCACCACGCTGCCGCACGCTGGGCACATGGCAAGGCAATTGCGCCCGAGCCGCCATCCACGAGATGGAAGATGAGCGACAGGGCGGGCATCAGCTTGCTGTACTTGACCAAGTGAGCCTCCACCGCCGGGTGCTCCTCGCCCTTGCGCAGGCGCCCCATCAGGTCGGCACGCCAACCGTCGAATAGCTCCTGCGCGTCTGGGGTAAACCTGAGATACGGCAGCTCGCCCTCCTCTTCGGTGGCCCCGACCATGGACGGTGTCAGCTGGGCCAGGTGCTGGAACACCTCGAATGCCCGGTTTCGAGCAGGGCTGTCCGGCCAACGGTCTACATTTCGCCATTCCCGGGGTGGGTCCGGGTAGACCATCACCTGGAACCGTTGCATCAGCCCGTCGTCTCCGACTCCTCCGCGGACCGCGGCGCTCAAATACTGCGCCAGCACGCCCGGCTGGATGCCGCCGAAGAGGGATATGCAGACGGCGGGGATGTGTCGGGTTCCCCGTCCGATCCGGTCCTGCGTGTAGCCGTGGGTTCCATCCCAGCCCTCGAGCAGGAATGCTCGGTCGTTCTCATGCCCATCTCGGTCCAGCGTGGCCAACTGGCCGGCCAGCTCGTCTCGATTGAGCAGAACCCCGTTAGGATTCTCGATCAGCAGCTCGCCCAGCTTCTCAATCGTGACGTCGTTGACCATGTAGCGGCGTTCTGTCGGCTTCTCCGGGTCAGCCGCCGCGTTGTACTCCTCGATCAACCCCTCGGTGTCGGCCCCCTTGTCGGCGGACTTCCTCATCCTTCCCTTGACGCTGCTCCGCCGGGCGTCTGCGAGCGCGCACTCGGCTTCGTAGTTTCCAAGCCGCGACTCGTAGTCTCTGGCCGCTTCGGCCATCAAGCGACGCAGAGGGCGTTGGGCTTCGGCGATCGCGGGAGACTTCATCGCGGCAGGCGGCCCGATGATTGCCCCCCAAGGATTGGGCACCACGGTCCAGTCGTCGCAACTCTTCGGCCGTATCGCGCAACGACGTCCCACGAGTGACCCCGCACTTACAATCACGGCAGCCGCCAAGTAGTCGCCAGGGCACTGCAGACGTTCGGCTGTGTCAACCAACCACGGACGCAGCCGGTCCGGCAGCAAACGCTCGTCGAATGCCGGCACGGGCGGCAAGCCATCCGGCAACGGCTCAGGAACCGGCCACGATTCGGTCGACGCGTTCAAGCCCGGGGAGGCCACAGTCACTTCGTGCTTTGCCGTGCGTGGCTTGAGGCTCCCCGCCCGCCACGCGGACTCGACCGTCCGCCGCGCCTCAGCCTCCGGCAAGCCAATCTCCACTGCCGCACGAACAAGATCTTCTCGAACATCACCAATCTCGCCTCCGGAGTGGAGTTGGGACAAGGAAAAGGCGGCCTGGTTCAGCGTGTTGTTGCGTTCGCCCTCGACCGCGGAGCGCAGCTTACCCAGCTCCGACTCGATTGCGACCCGTCCGTAGGGGCTGTCCAAATCGAACCGGGCGACAGGCGGCTTCACCAACGAGATCTCCACGGTCTCTGCCGCCTTCCGCAGCCGTCTGGCCCAGGTGTCGGGCAACTCGGCGGGCTCCACTTCAAGCGGCGATCTGATCCACCTGTACACTCCACCCGACGGGTGGACCGATGGCTCGACCAGGATGTAGCCCTCATGCTTGACATCGACACCTGGGCCGAGGCCGCCGACCAGCGGCCCTTGAGGTGCCCGAAAAATGAGATGCCTGCCACCGTCGGGGCCCCCCGTGGCCGATTCGACCGTCTCGGGTAGCCCACCCAGCTCCTCGAAGAGCCGAGCCATCGTCGCTTCCCCTCCGTGTCGAGGATCCACGTCGATCGCGACCACGCCCGAAGCGCTGCAGGACAGCGCGACGTTGGCGTTCTCCTCCGACGTCCACCACTCGCAGAGCTGCGTCTCGTCCACCGTCGCGTCGTGGAAACCGTGTCCACCGGCAATCGGGACCTTGCTGCCGCCAGCACATGGAAAGACTCGATAGCCCTTCGCAGCAAGCGCAAGTGCAGACTCAAGCAGGGGATTGCCCATGTTCATCGCCTCCTTCTGTCGTTCGCGCTGCAGGGTTCAGGGCCGCTCCACCCTTGAAAAGACGTTGTCCGTAGGCCTTCAACACGGGTCTTCCCCGCGCTCTCGCCAATAGACGACGAAGAGCTGGGTGCCGTCCGCGGCCTCACCCGCCTCTTCGATGTGGAAGTCCCTGCCCGGCTCGATCACGCGTTCGAGCTCCCACCGCCGATACAACCCCGGCAGCCGGAGGTAGGTCTCGCTGCTGCCCATAGTGGATGGATTGCTGCTCATGCTCAGTCCTTTGCATCTGCCAGTCGCAGCAGAGCGACAAGCGCCGGGTGAAGTGCCCGGTTGTCAATCGCACTGCCCAAGCGTGCGTGGGCTCGGCCCCAGGCGCGTGCAAGTGCGATGGCGATCTGTCGAACCAGCTCGTCATCCACACGGCTGTCGCGGAGAAGACACCCCAGAGCCCAGACCACCTCGCTGAACAGCGCACTGCTCGACGGGGCTTCTTGATTGCTGATCATGCGAAGTAAACGCGGTTTCGCTGGGCAGACTGGGACAGTGCCCTCGATGCCTTCTCCAGCTGTTCGCGAATACGCACGACCGCACGCTGGTATCGTTTCCGGGCGGCTTCGTGCCCGATCCCGAGGTAGTCCGCCATCTCGTGCAGGTCGAAGCCGAACAGGGCGACGCCAACGACAAGCTCCGCGTCCGTTCCACAGACTTGGGAGAGCCAATCCCGAACGGCGACAACGTCCCCAGTATCGACAGGGAGCGCTCGTTCTGCCACCGACGGAAGCAACAGGAGGCAAGGCTCCGTGCTGCAAACGACCGGGTCTTCGACGTCGACAGCTTGGGCGTTGTCGCTCCACCGCCGCTTCAGCCGCTCGCGGACATCCCGCTCGACGTTGCGAACTAAGGTCGCCGCCACCCGATTCACACCCGCCAAGTCGATGCGAGCGACCGTGTCTGAGAACACGAAGCTGATCTCCGTGACTAACTCGTCGACCATCCCGGCGAAGTCTCCTTGCCGGTGCCGAAACACGGCGTCCAGCCCGGGCCACAGGCCAAGCCACAGAATGGCCGTCGCGAGCTCGACCTGGACGCCCTTCGCCTGTACCAGATGAACGAGGTTGCGATAGATGCGGTCCTTGCGATCGAGCACCCGACTTAGGTTCTCTGCCTCGTCGACGTCGGTAGTCAGGAACGCTACCAGCGCATCCGAGCCCGAAAACGCCGATAGGTTGGCGTGGTTTCCCCTGATATGGTGAAATTGGACATCAGCTTTCAACGTGGACAAGAATCGGACGAAGGACTGCCTGAGGCCCTCCCAACGTGCGCGCATTGGCGCCCGCCTTTCGGCCGGGCGTCACGCGCCTCCTGGTGGCCACTCTCAGGGCGTCAGGCGCCTCTGGGTTTGTGGTCTAGATCAAGCGCTTCACAGTGCCCCGGCCGCCTCCTTGGGAATCGGGCGGGGGATCTGAGAGTCGCTCAGCTCATTCAAGGTCCGGCAACCGCGACACACGCTAGTTGCAGGGAACCCGACCAGGTACTCGTGGCCGCGGGCGAACCGCAGGTGCAGTCGTCCGTCATGAAGAATGCCCAGGAGCTTCTTGCACCGGGCGCAGCGCCATTCTCTTTCCATCTTCAGCCTCCTTGAGCCGTTGCCGACTCGCGAAGCTCAATTTGGACGATGGCTCTGTACGCCAAGCGGATGCGGTCTGTATGCGGTCTGTATCGATGAGGAAACCGTCGCGGACGGTTACGGCCGCGGCGCAAAGATAAGCGCGAAGGTCACGTTCGCGTCGGGATCGAAGCGATAGGTCGCTTGATTGTCGGCGATGTCCGTCTTGAACAACGACCACCTGTTGCCCGAACCAAGATCGACGGCTTGGCGGGCCCGCTGGAAAATCTGCTTTCCCGATACACCGTCCTCCGACGGCCCGTCGGTGGCGGGATCGAAGTTGGACCGGTGGTCTGCCGCGGCGCGAATCATCCTGAAGTGAGAGGCCTTCACGCGGGTCTGTTGCTTGCGGTCCCTGCCGCGTCCCTTGGTGACCGACATCGTCATCTCGTTGGCAAAGATGTCGTATTGGCCGGCGATCGCGACCAAGCGATCGTACGCGGCTTGCTCAAGGTCGTGCCACTGGGCGCTGCCGCCGCCGGAGCGAATCAGTGCGCGAGCGACGATCGACGGCGCGGTCGCTAGCGGCCCGGGGCCGTGCCGACCGATAGCGTCGAAGAGTTTCAGCGGATCGACCAACGCCGTCAGGCCACCGTCGGCGCCAAGGTCGATGGCGTCGACGAGTGCCACCACAGCCGCTCCGACGGTCGCCATGCTGCGCTTGGTCTCCTCGCTGATGAACCTCTCGGTAGGCACGAGCACGGCGAAGGTCCGCCCCTCGGCCTGCGCCCTCAAGGCATCCAGGCATTCAGTGTAGTCGCGCTCGTTGCAGCGAACGGCCAAGTAGATCGTATGTCTGATGCCGGCATCGGGGACGAACGAGCCGACGCGGAGGACATGTCGGTGCCCGGGAAGAGATTCGACGGCGGCACAGATCTGCAGCGCCCTGGCAAGAACCGCGCAGAGGTCCTCGGGCACAACGGCAAGGAAGTCGAGGTCAGCTCTCCCAAGAAGCAGGTTGGAGCACTCGGGTGGCGTATTGCCACAGATGGCCTCGTACCGACCTTCCTGAAGCTCGACGACTTGTCTGGGGCAGCCTTCACCGCCGGGTTTCGGACACGGGTACCTATCTGCGACGCGTTGATACTTCAGAACGCCAGCGGCCTCCAAGGGGCCCACCACTTCGTTGCCAAGCAGTTCGCCGAGTCGCCGTCGAGGCCCACCGAGGGGGAAGTTCGTCTCCAGCTCAGCCCAGAAGGCAGCAAGCCTTGAAGCCATCCGCTACCCAACCTTGAGAAAGCCGTTCGTCCTCATGAATGCCTCGGTGACGACGCCATCGCGGTCACGATCGTACACTGCCACCCGCGGTGGACGCAGCTCAAGTTTACGGCCGCGCCCCCCCGCCTTGTACTTGACCACCATTCCGGCGCGAACAATTGTCCCCTGCTGAAAGTTGGGTTGGCCGTATCGGGCTGCAGCTTCAATGAGATCATGGGCCTTCGAGACTTGTGCGAAGCCCTCGTCGTTGTCGACGGCAATGGAAATCTCGGTTAGCCGAACCGATTCAATACCAGGAACCACCGCCAGCGCCGCCTTACCATTGCGCAGCGGGTCCAGGGTATAGATTTCTCCGCCTGGAAAGTATTCCGGGTCGCCGAAGAGAACCTTGCCAAACGTCCTCCGGTAGAGATCCCGCTCACCGACCGACTGTGCGTTCACTTTCAGCACGCCGCTACCGGTGTCGTAAATCACCGAGTCGTGTTTCTGCGGCCGCAACCCAGTTCTTCCACGTTCAAGCATTCTGTTGAGACAAGGTTCCACCCGGAACGGTCTTCCGTGTGTGATCTGGAACATGACCTCCTGCCCCTTCTGGTACACATAAATTTCGCATGCTCGACTGCGGTCCTTGGCCTCGAACCAAGGGGCCATCTCGCTCTCCATCACCGTCGTCTTTTCCTTGGCGAGCTCCAAGGTCAGGTTCTCCCTCTGACGAGCCTGATACTCTTCGTAGTTCCTCACCTTTCGGCACTGCATCTTGTCGTGGCATATGGTGAGTATCCGAGGATGGGCAAGGTGAACCGCGATTGCGAACTCACCGGCTGTTAGATCCTGACCAACGATCCCATCCAGGCTGAGGCTCTGTTTTTCGGCCTCCTCCAGAATCAGGTCACGCCCGTCGTCTTCTGCCAGATCATCCAGAACATAAAGGTCATTCAGCAGCTTCGGTGGGAAGTCCCCATCAGAGGTCGTAAACGCATCGAGCAGCATTTTGTCGAAGGCGTTGTCATTTCCGAGGTGGCCGACATCTAGCCCCAGAGCAGCGAAATAGGCCGTGTAGGGAAAGAGAAGCTTCGACATGAAACGTGGCTTGTCGATTCTCTGGATGAAATCCATATCACTGAAGTTCTTTAGCGCGCTTCTTCTCATGTGGAATGCCTCGACTAGCTGGCCAGTGCCTCTGCACAGCAACACTCGGGTCAGAGCTTCCCTCACGCTGGTGGCCGGCCGGATTGTCGACAACACAGCCCCGGAAGCCTCAGTAGGTCTGCAGGTGATGTCTTTTCTAGACTACAGTGTCCCTTTTGACCGCTGCGAGCGCCACAGTCAACAGGAAATGACAAAATGGCACACAAAGAAGGTGTCCCATTTCGCCTAATCCGACCGCGTTTCCCGCTTAGATGCTAACAACGACAATTGGGGCAGGCCAGCTAGACCATCAACAACAGGCCGTCACATCGACCAGGACTGCTTCGGAGGCCGCCAAATCGGGATACAAAGAGCAGGTTATCGATGTCCTGGCCACCGCCATCGTTGATCTCCTGCTCAAAGAACGATCGCGTGTCCGAGGTAAACATGAAGCCACAACCTGTTGAATTGAGAGCGATTCATGACTTGCCTTCATCGAGAGTCGACGCGTTCATAGACACCGGCGACGGCAGAAATCGCGGTCGCGACGGAGACATCGACATGCACACCAAAGCGCAGCTGAGGCAGGACCGCGCCGCCATGGCCACGGTCTCCCAGCAACTGGCCTCACTCGAAAGCATGACGGTGGGCGAGCTAGCCGAGAAGTTCCGCGAGGTCTTTGGCTTCCCGACCAAAACCCGCAACAAGCCCTACTTGCGCAAGCGGGTTGCCTGGCAAATCCAAGCGCTGGCCGAAGGCGGACTATCGCCCCGCGCGCTGGCCAAGATCGAGGAGTTGGCGCCGCTGGCACCAGTTCGCTGGCGGCCCGACATGACGGCATTCACCGGTGCAGGCCCCCTGCCCCGAACCCGCGACCCACGCCTGCCCATGCCGGGTACGGTCCTCGTCCGCACCCACAAGGGCGTCGAGCATCAGGTGTCGATCCTCGCCGACGGCTTCGAATACCAAGGCCAGCGACACGCCAGCCTGTCTCAAATCGCCCGGCTGATCACCGGCACCCCATGGAACGGCTTCCTCTTCTTCGGCCTCCAACGCCGCACTCGAGCCTGCCAACCCGAGGAGGCACGTGGATGAGCAAACGCCGACAATCCACGACTACGCCGTCCGCGCTCACGGAGACCAAGCGGTGCGCCATCTACACCCGCAAGTCGACCACCGCCGGCCTGGAGCAGGATTTCAACTCCCTGGATGCCCAGCGCGAGGCCTGCGAGCAGTACATCCGAAGCCAGGCATCCCTCGGGTGGCAGATAATCCCGGAGGCATACGACGACGGCGGGTTCAGCGGCGCCAACGTGCAGCGGCCAGCATTCCAACGCCTGATGCAGGACGTGGAGGCCGGCAAGATCGACATCGTTGTCGTCTACAAGGTCGACAGGCTGAGCCGCTCCCTGCTGGACTTCGCCAAGCTGATGGATCGTTTCAACCGCATGAACGTCGCATTCGTCAGCGTGACCCAGAATTTCTCGACGGCCGATGCCATGGGCAGGCTCACCTTGAACGTGCTGATGAGCTTCGCCGAGTTCGAGCGTGAGATGATCGCCGAACGCACGCGTGACAAGATGGCCGCCGCCCGCCGAAAGGGAAAGTGGACCGGCGGGCCCCCACCCCTCGGGTACAACGTCGTCGACCGCAAGCTGGTCGTCAACGAAGCCGAGGCCGCCCTCGTGCGCCGGCTCTTCGACCTGTACTTGGACCTGCGCTCGGCAGTCTCTGTCGCCCGAACGCTCAATGCCGAATGCCGCACCACCAAGCATCGGGTGTCGGCCAACGGGACCAGCCGCGGTGCCCGCAAATGGGACAAGCAGTCCGTTCTGCACGTCCTCCGCAATCCCATCCCGGCCGGCCTCGTGCCCTGCCATGACGAGGTCCACGAAGGTCAGCACCAGGCCATCATCGATCAGGTCACCTACCGCCGGGTCCAGAGCCTGCTGGATGAGCGCCGTGGGCAGAGCACGCGCCACGGCCGCAATCCCGACTACGTCCTGACCGGCATCATCCACTGCGCCCTCTGCGGCTCAGCATATGCGCCCGGGTCAACGCGCAAGGGCAACCGCGAGTATCGCTACTATCGCTGCTCCAAACGCGACAAGGGAGGCATCGCCGCCTGCCCAGCCGGTCCCCTACCCGCTCAGGCAATTGAGGGCTTTGTCGTGGAGCGCGTCCGCGATGCCTTGGCCGACGGCAAGCTGGCAGCCGACGTCACCCGGACCGTGAAGGAACGCCTGGCCGGCGAACGCACCGCCCTCCTGGCCGAACGCCGCGACCTGCCTTCCAAGATCGCCGCCCTTTCCAGCGAGGGCAAGCGCCTGGTCGATTCAGTCAGTAACGTCAATGGCGCCGGCCAGCGGCTACTCGACGCCAAGCTTCAGGAGGTCGGAGACCAACTCGGGCGGCTCGAAGCACGCCTCCGCGAGGTCGAGCACCGCCTCTCGCTCCTGGACGCCTGCGAGGTCGAAGCCGGATGGGTCGAGCGGTGCCTCGCCAGTTTCGAAAAGGTCTGGGACACCCTCAGCGCCCAGAACCGAGGACGGTTGGTCCGCGCCGTCATCGAGCGGGTCGAAGTCGACGAGCCCAAGGGCGACGTGCGAGCCTTCATCGCCGACCTGGGGTCCATGCCCGAGATGACGACCGTCGCCAAGGCCAGCGCATGAGCGCTCCAGCTCTGCTCCCCAGCGCTGGCACGGTGGTCACCGGCAGGCTCCACGGCGTACGCAAGGGCCACACGAAGAGGTTTGTCGATGCACCACCGACGGCGCCCGAGCCGGTTCGCCGCCCCGCACGCGTAGCCATCATGTTGGCGCTGGCACACAAGATTCAGCAGGCGATCGATCGTGGTGTCGTCCGTGACCGGGCAGAGGTGGCGCGGAGGCTCGGGCTCACGCGGGCGAGAGTGACACAGCTGCTCGCCCTGCCCCTGCTCGCGCCGGACATTCAAGAGACAATCCTGTTTGCCGAGGCGACTGACGGGAAAGAGCCGATGGCAGAGCGGCAGCTGCGATGCATCACCAAGACCGCAGATTGGACCGCGCAGCGGGTGCCAGCCCGCCCGGGCCACTGATCTCCGAACTCGGTCTGGAGCATCCTGCCGCCAACATTCAAGTTACGGTGCGAGTTGCCTTGGTTCGACGAAACCGATCACCTGCCAGTCGCCTATTCACCCGTCGCATCAACCTGCGTGGCCTATGGTTGATCCGGTCACGAAAGCGAATCTCGGACCAACACACCATCAGCAGTCTTACGTGGCCTCCCCGAAGCATCACACCTCCCCCTACATCTTGTAGACTGGCCCTTGTTTCGCCATGCCCCAGCTTCATCTATAGTCGTCACGTGCTCCGAAGCCGTCTCTCCAGCCTCCTTAACCCGCTTCTTATCGCACCTTGGAGTGCCTAGTGACATCCTCCTTCGGTATTTCTCTCAAAATTCTCGTTTTTGGCCCCAATCCCTCTGCCACAGCCAGTTCCGGCTATCTCGGCGATCTCTTGCGCAAGCGAAACGAGATCCGGGACGCCCTCCAGTCTGATGGCCACACCGCCGTATTTCCTGAGGACCTTGGTTCCATTCCCGATCCTGCGTTGAACGGCAACGCATGGCTCTGGGAGCGGCAGCTCGTTCTCGACTACGACATGGTTGTAAACCTTGTTGCGAGTCCAGGAACGATAGCCGAGTTGCCCCTCTTTGAACACACGCCAATCACGGCAAAAGCCGCGTTCTTCTTCGATGAGGCCCAGCAAGGTGGGTTGACTTTCCAGTACGCTCAGACCCTTGAAGCACGTGGCGCTACTCTCCACACGTACAAGTATCCCGACGACCTCACCATGTGTTGCTTGCTCAAGCACATTCGCCAGATGGTATGGAAAATCCGCGTAGCGAAGTTCCTTGTGCCCTAGGACCGAACATGAGCACTGACGTACTACAAAACACCAATCGGCTCCTCTCTGATGCCCAACCCATTCTCGACCTGCTTGAAGCGGTAGACCTGCCGACTCTCCGAGATACCACCGATGTTGACTGGCCCAACAGCCGTCTTATCCGCTGCCATCCCCAACTACTCCAAATACTGCTAAGTAAGGAACTCGTTCATCCATCTCCACAGGATGCTCTGGTTTTCGAAGGCCGCGGTCGGGCCTTCCTAGGAAAACTCCTACTGGACATTGAGGGGCAGCTCGACCGCACTGCGATGGTCGCTGACCGATACACCATCTCCAACCGCCTCGCA
>Ga0265342_10001393_pt1 | contig 22613 bp, 20 predicted proteins | sample 4CB327metaG_FD_203125 | JGI IMG/M metagenome (GOLD analysis project Ga0265342, IMG submission 203125) | Rhizosphere microbial communities from Carex aquatilis grown in University of Washington, Seatle, WA, United States - 4-CB3-27 metaG | ecosystem: Host-associated > Plants > Roots >... | reverse complement strand
TGGCACAAAGCCGGACGGCACCACGGCTTGCGTATTCGCGTAGTCGAATCGCGTGAAGGCGTTCAAGGCCTGTTCCGAGCTGGGAGCGATGAATCGAAGCACATCGTACCCGACCTCCGCATATCCACCGCGCGATTGGGACGCTACCGGGCCCGCGGCTTGCTGCTCGGATGTTCCCGCCGAAAGCGCCTGATTGAGCTTGCCGGCGTCGCCAATGAGCAGAAGCGCTACTTCCGCTCGAGCAGTGAAGCCCCCTTTGTGGAAGCGAGCATCGACGTCGAAGAGGCCGACGGGAACGCGGCCGACCGTGGATTTCAGGGTGTTCCCCGAGCTTGCGCCATAGGCGGACGCGCCGATGACGGTTCCCAGAACGGGTTCGTAGTCGATGCGTGCGATGCCACCATAGTCGCCGGCGTAAGCAAGCTGCGCCTCTTGGTGTCCCTCGTGGATGGCGGACTCGGCGGTGAAGCCATTCGCGTTGAATCCGTTCACAAAGTAGAGCTGGTAGCGCAGTCCCTCGGCGAGCTCGCCGAAGATTCCGATGCCTGGCTCCCGCCACGTGCTTGGGATGACGAGCTGATCTACATCGGGTCGATCCACGCCGTTGAAGCTTGGCGGCTCGTGGTACACGTTGACGATGCCCATGGGCATCAGAATGAGACCGCCGCGCAGATTAACCCGTTGAGAAAGTAGCCCGTCGAGGTAGGCCTGTTCGACCTCCGCTTCCCCTTGGTCGCTGGACGAGGCGACGGCGTGCTCCACCTCGAATTCCGAGTAGAAACGGATGCGATCGGTAAAGTTGTGGCCGAAGAATAGGACCAATCGCCGCATGTCCACGACGCTGGGGGCATTGCTGGGAGCATTCAGGGTCAGCTCGCCATAGCCGCCGAAAGCGCTTCCCGAGATGACCGGTGCGCGTCCTAGGGCATTTTCGATCGCGCTCTCGCGCGGCAGCTCCGTCTCGGCTGCCTTCTCGTCATGGAAGGCGGCGGAAGCTGGCTGCTTCTCGGGGCTTGGCGCGGGCACCGTCGCAACCGGGGGCTCGGCCGGTGCGGGCGCAGCCTGTTCGGGGGCATCTTCGGGTAAGGCATGAGCGATCCGGGCCCATCCGGCCGAGAGCAAGACGAGCCACCCAACCGCGGATTGAACGTGAACCCCTATTCCTGCCTGCAGTCGCATCGTGAGCTCCTTCCCGTATGGAGACTGAGAACGAGGAACCATTCCTCGTCTCCGGGCTCTGGGTTCACCGACCGCTGGCCGCTGCCTACCTTGAATCGTTCGAACGGCACGAGCCGCCCCTGGTTCCGGCTCAAGTATCACTGCTGATTCCGACCTCCGTGATCGCCACCTGCCTCGAGAGGCAACATCACCGTCCGCTTGCACCGTCGGCACTTGAGCTCGACGCCTCCGGAAACCAATCGCGCCAGCAGACTGCCGCATCCGCAACGCAGGTCGCAGGCGGCCGGCTGCTCGAGGTGAGCTTCATCCGAATCTATTTGCATGTGGGCCTCATGGATCTCGCCATGCACGATTACCGCCGCAACGTCACGAGCGGTGTCGGTGCCTTGCTTGGGCAGCTGCAACCTGCGCAGCCGGAACTACACGAGGCCGTCTTTCGCTTGCGCAAGAGGCGAAAGGCGCCCCAGGCGCCAGCCGCGGCCACGATGACAAATACGATGAGGTTCTCCATGAACTTATTCCTCGCTACATGAACAGGTGCCCGACCTGGTACACCACCAACGACAAGCCATAGGCAATGCCCGTCAAGCCGCCCAGTTGCAGCAAGGCGTAGCTCCACTTGCCCGACTCCCGCCGCGTGACGACCACGGTCGCCATACACGGGGTTCCGATGAGCAGGAAGATCATCATGCTCAAACCCACGAGTGGGCTGTAGGTACGAGCCAGGGTCGCACGCAAACTCTCGGTGCCCTTGTCAGCGTCGGCGATGGAATACACGATGCCCATCTGGGCCACGAAGATCTCCTTGGCGGCGAAGGCACCGATCATGGCGGTCAGGATCTTCCAGTCGAAACCGAGCGGCCGAAACGCAGGTTCGAGGGCATGCCCAATGCGGCCAGCGACCGAGTGTTCCAGATTCTCGGCAGCGCGCCGACCGGCTACCTCCTGTTCGCTGAGCCGCGATTGCCCATCGCTTGCAACGCCCGGCGCAGACACAGTGATGCGGCCCGAGGCGATCTGAGCATCGACCTCGTAGTGCGACGGCTTGGGAAACGAGGTCGCCGCCCAGAGCAGGATCGAGATGCCAAGAATCGTGGTGCCCGCCTTGCGCAGGTAGAGCCCCGCTCGTTCGGTCATCTTGATGACCACGCTGCGCGGGGTGGGCAGGCGATAGGGCGGCAGCTCCATCACGAAGGGGGCGTCTTCCCCGCGCAACAGGGTCTTACGCAAAAGCAGCGCCAGAAGAAGGGCCATGGCAATGCCCACGGCATAGATGAACCACAACATCGGCGCTCGCCAGGCTGGCGGGAAGAAAGCAGGAATCAGCAGCATCCAGATGGTGAGCCGCGCGCCACACGACATCAGCGGCAGCACCAGCATGGTCACGATGCGATCGCGGGGATTCTCCAGCGTGCGGGTGGCCAGAATCCCTGGAACCGAGCAGCCGAATCCGGAAAGCATGGGGATGAAGCTCTTGCCGTGGAGCCCAAATCGGTGCATGAGCCGGTCGGTTAGAAAGGCGGCGCGGGCCATGTAGCCCGTGTCTTCCAGAAACGCCAGGCCCAGGAACAACAAGACGATGTTGGGCAAGAACACGATGACCCCGCCGACCCCGCCCACCACGCCATCGACGAGCAGCGAGCGCAGCAGCGACGACGAGCCCGCGGGCCACAGCGCCGCAAGATGGACCGAGATGAAGTGCACGCCCGCTTCGATCCAGTTCATGGGCACCTCGCCAACCTTGAAGGTCAGCCAGAAGATGGCGTACATGACCAGGGCGAAAATGGGCAGCCCGAAAAGACGGTGAACCAGCACCGCGTCGATTTTGTCGGTGAGCTGGCGCGCATCGAGGCGCGAGCTGTGGGTGCGTACCTCGCGCAAGAGCCCGTCGACGAAACCGAAGTAGCGCTCGGTCACGAACACAGCGATGTCCGCGTTGGTGCGTGCCTCGATGCGACCACGCTGGCGTTCGGCCTCCTTGAGAGCCGCCGGTCCGCCTGGCATGGCCGCTACGCGCGGGCCGTATTCGGGATCGCCGACGAGAAGGCGGGTGGCTATCCAGTCGCTACGAAAGATCTCTTGAGCCTGGCTGGGCAGAAGCCGCCGGATCGTTGCCACGGCCGTATCCATGGTTTCTCCCAGCACGAGGCGGCTGGGCCCGGCCGGCTGGGCCGCGGCCCGGGCAATGGCCAGTTTCAATTCGGCCACGCCTTGCGCGCGATGCCCGACCGTCTCGACCACGGGAAAGCCGAGCAGTTTCTCCATCATCGCAACATCGATGCGCTGCCCCGCGGCCTGCGCCTCGTCGGACATATTCAGGCACAGGACCGGGTTCGCGCCTGTTTGCATGATCTGGGCGAGCAGAACCAGGTTGCGTTCAAGCTGCGTGGAGTCCGCCACCACCACCACCACATCGGGTGCGTCCGTCAGCTCGTCCTGCGCCACCCGCTCGTCCGGGGAAAAGGAGCTCAGGCTGTACGTACCAGGCAGATCGATGACGTTCACGGCGAAGGGCTCGATATCGCAGCGGCCGGTACGGCGCTCGACCGTGACCCCAGGATAGTTGGCCACGTGCTGCCGCGCCCCCGTCAGGGCGTTGAACAGAGAGGTCTTACCGCAATTGGGATTGCCCGCGAGCGCGACACGGATTTCGGTCGCTGGTGTTACGGTCAGTGCGGAGCTTTCGGTGGGAGACATGGAACGATGAACCTACTGCTTGGGACAACCTAATCGGGGGTGCGGACCAGAATGGAATTCGCCTCGGAGCGGCGCAGGGCCAGGCGCGCCCCCTGACAACGCACCCAGAACGGATCGCCGCCCAGTCCGACGCGTTCGATATCGATGGTGGTTTCGGGAAGGACACCCATGTCGAGCAAACGCTGCCGGAGGGCGCCGACCGCGTCGATTTTGGTGACCACAGCGCTGTGGCCCGGTTTTATGTCGGCCAAACTCATGGACTGGAACTCCTTCTTCTTTGCGCAAACCGAGCACCACTGCGGCATCCGGACGTGGGCAGTGGATTTGCGATCTTGCACCATCGGACACTGGCGAAAACTCTCGATGACGGATGGGCAGGCGCCCAGGAACTCGAAAAAGCGCACCATACGAACCATGGCCTCATCGGTCAGGCTGTGCTCCATGGCGCAGGCCTGCTCGCTGGCGGCCTCGGCCGGCATGCTCAGAACCTCCTCGAAAAATCGCGTCAGCAAACGATGGCGTGAGAAGACCCGTCGCCCGGCCTTTTCCCCTTCGGGCGTGAGCGCGATGTACTCGCGCCGCTCGTAACGCACCAGATCGAGCTCGGCCAGCTTGCGAAGCGCAATGGACACCGAGGCGGCCTTCACGTTCCGCGCGCGTGCTACGTCCTTGACGCGGGCAAAGCCCTGCTCCTGGACGAGCAGGTAGATGGTTTCAAGGTAGTCCTCCAGCGACGAGCTGATCTCGCCATCGGCCGCTGCACTAGACGCTTGAGTCATTGTTAGCTAAGACTAACAACTGCAGCGTGCGCTGTCAATCCGATTTGCCGATTTGCCGATTTGCCGATTTAGGGGCGCACTGCGTGGCCAAAAAGACCACGCCGTTTGATGAGCTCTGCGACTTCCTCGGGAACCATGGTTTCCCATGAGGAATCGCCGGTCTTGAGCCGCCGAAAGACCTCGCGTGAAAGGATGGGAAGCACACTGGGGTCGTAGTTTTCCAGCGCGACGAGTGAACCACGATCGAGAAGGTAGCCGTGGAGCTTGGCGAGCCCCTCGGGCACCTGCATGCTGGACACTGTGGCGAGCTTACCCGTGGCCGCGTCCAGCATGGGATACACGTAGAGTTTCACGTCCTTGCTGAACAGTCGGCCGAAGGCTTCCATGATACCGCCGTCGAGCCCGGCGTAGTATTTCTCGTCCAGCAGTTGGTCGAGCGCTCCTGTGCCGAGAACGATGGCGATGGCGCTGCTGGTACAGCGACGCAAGTAGCCTGCCAGCCGGTAGTACTCGAAGTAGTCGGAGACGAGCACCGTCTTGCCGGCCGCACCCAGAACGTCCGCGCGGGCCAAGAAGTCACGCGGGTCGAGCGCGCCCCCCTCGCTGAGGAGGTTGCTCATCGTGATCTCCATGATCTCGACGATCGCATCCTCTGACGTGCCCTGCGCCTGAGCAAAGGCAGTCCGCGCGCAGCGCAACATATCGATGTTCACCTTGGTCACCGGGCGGAAGGTCCCGCGAAGAACCAAGACGGGCTTGTGATGCAGCACCTCGCTGGGCTGCAAAACCTCGCCCTGGGCGTCGAACATGGCGGCCTGGGACAGGCCAAGTTGCACCAGCTTGAGACTCATCAGGCGGTTGTCCACGTGGCGAAATTCGATGCCTGAGAACTCGATCATGTCGATCTCGAGGCGCTCGGTGGACAGGTTGTCGAGCAAGGACTCCACGAGCTGCTCGGGCTCGTGGTGTAGGAAGAACGCACCGTAAAGGAGGTTGACGCCCACGATGCCCAAGGCTTCCTGCTGCAGACTGGTTTCGCGATCGAGCATGCGCACGTGCAGCACAATCTGGCTTTCGTCGTCGCGCGGGTGGGCCTGGAACTTCAGCCCCATCCAGCCGTGGGACTCGGACGTGTTGCGAAAACCCTTGGCTGCCACGGTGTCGGCGAACACGAAGAACGAGGTGGTGTCTCCGCGCGCGGCGCTCAGACGCTTGACATTCTTTTCGTGCTCGTAGTCGAGCATGTTCTGCAGCCGATCGCGCGATACGTAGCGCTCGGTATGGCCGTAGATGGCATCGCTGACCGCCATGTCGTAGGCCGACATGCTCTTGGCGATGGTTCCGGCGGCACCGCCGACTCGGAAAAACCAGCGGGCGACCTCCTGGCCCGCGCCGATCTCGGCGAAGGTGCCGTAGCATCGCTCGTCCAAGTTGATGGCCAAGGCCTTGCGGTGCGTATCGAGAACCTCGTGACGGGGCATACCTGGGTTGGGTGTGAGCATGGCTGGCCGCTTTCTGGGCGGCCTCCCAATCATTGACGCCCTAGGCGGGAAGTCAAGACCCAGCGACGCCGAGCGAAGCCACGCCGTGCTCCGCGTTGGCGGAGCCCGGGCTTTGCCCAGCGAAGCCAGAGCGCGGGATTACAATTGCACTAAAAGAACATGTCCTTGATGAAGTAGATGAATCGCGCGGAGTAGCGCGAGTAGCCTCCGCGGCACATCTCGCCGAGAGTCCACACCACACGATTCCATCGCGACGAAGCCTCGGCAATAGCCAGCCGACGCCGCAGGTGGGCGACTTTGCCATCGACCATTCGCAAGAAGCGAGGCTCGCGCACGCGCGATGCGATCGACTGCAAACGTTCCCGCGCCAGCACAAAGCGCTCGTACGCCTGCCGATAATGCATCGGTCCCACTTCGCGCGCTAGGTCATAGAGCTCGCGCCAGTTGAGCTTCTTGCCCCCGATTTGTTGTGACGAATGTTGCCGATACTTCACGGTGGACCGTTCCACACTGCCAACGGGCGCCAAGGCGCCAATGATGATGGCGATCCAGCCGTCGTGGATCCAGCTCACTGGGATGGGCAGGATGAGCGGTCGATACTCGGAGCGGAACATCATGGTCGCGCCGGTGACCAGCCACTGCCGCAACAATACCTCGAACGCGTGGCCGCGACGCACACGCCACCGGGTCCAAAAACCGACCTGGATTGCGTCCCACATCTTGTGACCGATGGGCTGCAGCTCTTCATCGACGACATCGGCATTGGTGTAGATCAAGCCGCGACTCGGCTCGGTTTCGAACGCTGCCTCGCTAAGTGCCAGCTTCTCCGGCACCCAAACGTCGTCCTGGTCGCTGGTTGCGATCAGATCACCCGTGCACAGACCAATAGCCTTCTCGAAATTCTTGGTGGAGCCGAGTCTTCCTTCGCCACGCACGATAGAAACCGGAAAAGGCGCACGCTTTTCGAACCTTTCGAGCATGGCAACCGTGCCGTCGGTCGACCCGTCGTCGCACGCCACGATCTCATCCGGAAGGCGCGTCTGCGCTAAAAAGCTATCCAGCTGGGCTTGGAGGAAGCGTGCGCCGTTGTAGGTGCAAAGCGCGATGGAAATCGACGCCCTCTTCGTCGCGGGCGCGGTCTGGGCCAGGTCATGTGCCGGAATGGATGACGACGGTCGCATCAGTCAGATCCTCGGCGCGATGATACACGGAAGCACCGCCCCCGTCCCACACTCCCCACTGGTTGCACCCCGGAGTCCTACGGAAATTGGGACAAGGCGGGAGCACCCCGGCTTCCTGTAGGCGCGGTGCATATCACCCGCGCAGCCTACGAGGCTGGGCAGGCGACGATTCAGGCGACGATTCATGGCCCGGACGCGGACTTGGGATGACGCCTATGCTACGCGCCCGTGGATCTCCCGAGGAACTCGCGACATGCCAAGGACCATCACTCGACCGCCCGGATACACACGGGGATGCATTAGGGGCCGGATTGGGCTATCCCTTCTTCTGAAGGATGACGGCATCCTGATTCGAACAGATCCCGCGATCTACTAGACGCACAACTTTGAAGAATCGTGACCACTGCTGGTTCACGTACTCCTGTGTGTGATAGGCCGTCTGATAGTAATCTGGGAGGCCGTCCAGCTTGAGCCTTCCGGTTTGGTCCACTTTGTACAGAAAGCCCTTTTCTTCGAGGGTCTTTCGTTCACTTCCCTTGAGGGATCCGTAGAGGGACTTTCCGTGGACGGTGAGGATCGCCCACCCGCCTGGCCTCAGGATCCGTCTCAGCTCTTCGAGCCAAGCAAACTGAAAGGTCTCGTCCAGGTGAGTGAATACCGAGATGGCGTAGATGAAATCAAAGGAGGCATCCTCATAGCGCGTTGGTGGGAGATCCCGGTTCACATCCCACTTAGCAATCTTCAGGTTCTCGCGACACCACGCGATGGCCTCCGAGTCGATGTCGGTTCCCGTGAGACGGCTAACGCCACGCTCGTCACGGAAGAAACGCAAGACCCTTCCGCAGCCGCATCCGAAATCGAGGACGTCTTCGAACCGCCCCATGTCCTGGCCAACGGATGCTAGTAGGCCTTCGATATCGCCACGGCACCGTCGGCCAATCGACAGGAAACTAGCACGATCGAGCGCCCCGTGGACACGGTGGCGGAGTTGCGGAGCAGGCACCGGCAGTCCGTCTACGGCCTTGCCCAATCGGGACTCGTCCCAATTCGCCTTTGCGAGGTCAAGTCGAAACCGCGCGTACATGGCCAGCCCATGCACCCGAGTAACCAGAGGCACTCGCTTGAGAACCTGTTTTGCGAATTCAAGATCGATCATAGTCTTCCATAGGAGACAGGACGAAGCCCACCGCAGCAAGCAAACAACTCTATATGTCACCGGGACGGACACTGTCAACCGACGCAGGCCTCGGGGAGCCAATCCAATGTCGCGAACGCCAAGCTTGCGAAGTCGCTTCACGTTCTCTGTGCTGTACCCACCCCGGTCGTACGCGTAGGCACGCGGTGCCTTCCCGAACAGTCCTGCGAGATCTTCGACTGCGCGCACTGCACAGCTTGCATCCGTGAGCTCGGTTTTCGCCCGTCCATGGTCGCAAGCACGAAGCCACCGCGCAGTCGTGTGATTCCCCACGACAGACCGAACTCGACCGACTTGCCCACTTTGCCGCGCACGATCCGGTTCAGCCCAGACCCGGCCAGCGTGAGCGATCGCGGTAGCGTGAGCGCCCAGCGTGTCGCGGCTCGCGTGCGCGATTTGCGTGAGCGTGCGCGGCCCGCGTCCCGCGGAGCGCTCCCGCCACACGCCTTCCACCTCCCGCGTACCCCACACGGGCACGCTCACGCCCTCGCTCACGCGCCCAGCGAGTCGCCAGCCGCGTGCCGGTCCTTCGGGCGGCACGCAATTACCCGACAATCTCTAGTTACTGGTGGCCGGAGGCCACATTCGACGGTGCCCACCATAAAAAAGCACATTGTACCGAATGCGACGTCAAGGCTGATAGCCGCGCGGTGCAAACAGGTAGTTTAGCCAAGGTGCGCCAGTCGCACCGGCGGTGACCCAGCGATCGACATCCTCGCGGCCCACCCGCTGACCCAATTCCCCGTGCCCGCCATCGGACAAAGAATCACTTTCTGGTCAGGATGGCAAAACAGCCGAGCCCGCGGTCCGGAATAGTGCATTCATAGCGTCTCGCGCTTGAGTTCTTCTCGGCAACGAACTCGTCGACCGCGGTCTTCACCCCGGTCGAGAAGAAGTCGTAGTCGTCCACGATCGTGATCGATCCCGGTGAGGTCGTTTGGTGCAGAAATTCGAGAGTGACCTTGATGGGTGCGTAGAAGTCGAAGTCAACGTAGGCAAAACTCACCTTGCTTGGTAAGGATCGGTCGTTCCGCAGCACCTGGTCCACGAATCCCTTATGGATGACGAATCGGTGTGGTGGGAAGGAAATCGCCTGGAGACGATTGCGGACCATATCCTCTGGGCAAGACATCGTCCCCGCATAGGCCGCCATGCTGCCCAGCTTGAAGATGTCGTCCTTCAGCCGATCCTCCTGCGTAGGCTCGGGAAGCCCCTCGAAAGAGTCGAACAAGTGGAGGATGGCATCACGCGACCGCATTTCGTTGGCGATGAGCGCCGACGTCTCCCCCTGCGCCACCCCGAATTCACAAACGTCACCAGCAACGCTTCGGCTTTTGGCCAATCCCTGCACGATGAAATAGGCTTCGGAGGGCGGCGTACCCAGCAGCCGCCCGAGTAGTTTCGGACGCAGCTCGTCCACCGCGATCAGATTCTCCGATTCGTTGAGACGTTCTTCATAGGCTCGCGCAAGGTTCGCGAAGTTGCCGAAGCTCACCGTGGGCTCGGAACGACTGCGAAGCTCATAGCCCAAGGAGCCGAGGGCTTGGTGGATGGCCTTCTTCAAGACCCTCATTTGATCTCCAAGCAAGTTCCAACTCTCCATCGGAGGTTGGGTCGAGAATCCGGAAGTCTCCTGACCACTTTATCGCCGCGTAGATTCTTTGCGAACACGAAAGGACTTTTGCACAAAAACAGGGAAAGGAGCAGCTTGAACCGGCATACGCGAACCAGTAGGCTGGCGGTCTATGGCTTCGCCGACATTCGACTTCGCCATCGCGATGGTTCCCGGGTGCCGAGTTCGAACGCGATGAGGGTTCTCTTCGACACAGAAGCGTTCCGCCTTCAACAAGTCGGGGGCATTTCGCGCTACTTCGCCGAGCTCATCCGCCGACTTCCAGCGTACAACGTGAAACCCGTGCTGCACATGCCGTTGATGGCCAACGAACATGCCTTCCAGGCAGGCCTTTCGCACAGAATACCGAGGCCAGTGCCCCTTCGTGTCATCTACAACGCGCTTGCGTTGGGCGAACGAATGTTGTGCGCCCTCGGTCGGTTCGACGTCCTTCACCGAACCTACTACTCCGAGCCACGCGCCGTGCGCCGGCCTGCCGTGTGCACCGTCCACGACATGATCCCCGAGCTGTTTTCGCACTACTTCCCTGGTGGCAACCCACATCTCAAGAAGCGCGAGGTCGTGCAACGTTCCGAGCTCGTGCTTTCCGTCTCGGAGTCCACCAAACGCGATCTCGTGCACCTGTATGGGTGCGCCCCCGAGAAGGTCGTGACGACTCCACTCGGGATCGACCTGCCCTTTTTCGCGGGTTCACCCGCTTTGTCCAACCCATTCCGGGTGCCCTACATACTCTTCGTGGGGCAGCGAAGCGGGTACAAGAACTTTCTCCGCTTCAGTAGCGCCGTCATCGGTGTACTCGCATCCCACGCGGATCTCTCGTTGGCCGTGCTGGGCGGCGGCACGCTTACGCAGGAGGAGCGCGACGTGTTTTCGCGGTCAGGGGTCGCCCATCGCGTGCATCAAGCCAGCACTCAGGACGCCGTGCTGCCGACCATCTATCGCGAGGCCGAGCTCTTCGTCTTCCCCTCGGAATATGAGGGATTCGGCCTGCCGCTCTTGGAAAGCTTCGCCTGCAACTGTCCCGTGGCCGCCAGCCGCACGAGCTCGCTGCCCGAGGTCGGCGGCGAAGCCATCGAATACTTCGACCCCACCTCCAGTGACGAAATCGCACACGCCATGGAACGCGTGCTCGGATCGTCGACGCGGGCGAACGAATTGCGACGCTTGGGCAAGGAAAGGGTCAAGCTCTTCACCTGGGAGCGCACTGCGGAGCTCACGGCGGCAGCCTATGGCCGTCTTTGCTGAACCCGCCCATGCCCCTCATGCGCCTTGATTCGGCAGCCTAAATCGGCAATTCTCCTCGGGTTATTCCACGATGACCGAACTTCCCCCACACCATCCGACGCTGGTCCTACGCCCCGCGATGGCCCTGTCTTGGCAGGACATTCGTGACATCTGGGACTATCGCGAGCTGCTTTGGATCCTGGCCCTGCGCGACGTGAGAGTGCGTTACAAGCAGGCCTCGCTGGGCATCGCCTGGGCCCTGCTGCAGCCTCTTGTCCAGATGGTCGTGTTCACGGTTCTTTTCAACCGACTGGCGGGGATGGGAAGCGACGGCGCGATACCGTATCCCGTGTTTTGCCTAGCAGGTCTGACGGTGTGGGGACTGTTCGCCAGCGGACTCTCGAACGCCAGCGAGAGCCTCCTCAACAGCGCCAACCTCGTGACCAAGGTCTACTTTCCTCGCGTGCTCATTCCACTGGCGACCATCCTCACCGCAGTCATTGACTGCCTGCTCAGCGGGGTCCTGCTGGCAGGGATGATGATCCTCATGCACGTGCCCCTACACGCAACCGCTTTTCTGGCCCTGCCAATCGCTGTCATCGCCGCCTTGTGTGCGGCATCCTTGGGTCTTTGGGCGTCGGCCCTCAATCTACAATATCGCGACGTGCGCTACGCGTTGCCATTCTTCATCCAGATCCTGGTGTACTTAACGCCGGTCTTCTACTCAGCCTCGGTGGTGCCCGATAGATACCGTCCGTTCCTGGCGCTCAATCCGATGGTGGCCGTGGTCAACGGTTTCCGCGCCGCCTTGTTCGGCCTTCCCATTCCCTATGGAGCCCTTGGGCTTTCCCTTGCGTTCTCGCTCTTGGTGGGCCTGTTCGGCTTCATCCGTTTTCGCCACCTCGAGCAAACCTTCGCGGATCGGATCTGATGGCGCCGCCCATCATCCAGGCTCGAGGTCTGGGCAAGCGCTACGTCCTTGGCACCGGCGGCAGTCGAACCTTGCGTGAGACAATCGTCAGCGGCTTTGCGGCCCCCTTCCGGTATCTCTCTGGGCAAAGGGCGCCGCAGGAGATCTTTTGGGCCCTGAAGGACGTCGTATTTGATATTGCGGCAGGTGAGGCCGTCGGAATCATCGGCCGCAACGGCGCGGGCAAGTCGACCTTGCTCAAGATCCTTTCACGCATCACGACACCCACGACGGGCGAGGTGCGGATGTATGGCAAGGTAGCGTCGTTGCTGGAAGTGGGAACGGGATTTCACCCTGAGCTCAGCGGACGGGAGAACATCTTTCTCAACGGTGCCATCATGGGAATGACACGCGCGGAGGTGCGCGCTCGCTTCGACGAGATCGTCGCATTCGCCGAGGTGGACAGGTTTCTCGATACTCCAGTCAAGCGTTACTCGTCCGGAATGTACGTGCGGCTGGCCTTTGCCGTTGCCGCGCATCTGCAACCCGAAATCCTCGTCGTAGACGAGGTGCTCGCTGTCGGCGACGCATCGTTCCAGAGGAAGTGCCTGGGCAAGATGCAGACCGTAGCGTCGGGAGGACGCACGGTCCTGTTCGTTAGCCACAACATGGCGGCCATCACGCGCCTGTGCAGTCGCGCGATTCTGCTCAGCAACGGCCAGGTGGCCGCGGATGGGCCGGTCGCAAAGGTTGCCGGCATCTACGCGGGTGGCGCCGAGGGCGTGAGCCCGACGGAAGTCGACTTTCGAAAGATCGGAAAGCCACCAGCGTCGGAGCACGTTCGGTTGCTAGCAGCACGCCTGATTGGCGACCAGCCCGGATCGCCCATCGTGGATATCAGGCGACCGTTTTCGTTTCAGCTGGAGTTCGAAGTGCTGGACGATCGCTATCCACTGCATCCCAACGTCCACATATTCAACGAAGAGGGCAGCTGCGTCTTCATCACCAGCGACGGATTTGTACGCGAGTATCAGCAGCCCAAGTCGCCCGGGCTCTATCGCTCGACGGTGACCATTCCAGGAAATTTCATGGCCGAGGGTTTGTTCTCCCTGGATCTTGCCATCTCCACGCTCGACCCTGCTATCATTCACGTTCACGAGCGCGGCTTGTTCACGTTTAGCATCAACGACCCGGCAGAGGGGGACTCGGCGCGCGGCCTGTACGCGGGACCCATGGGGGGGGCTGTAAGACCGATACTACCGTGGAAGACCGAGGCACTTGACGCGGGCTTCAGCCTGCGAGGACAAGGCGAGGCATGAAGGCAGTCATTCTGGCAGGCGGCATGGGAACCCGGATCAGCGAGGAGACCCAGATCCGACCTAAACCCATGGTGGAGATCGGCGGACGACCAGTCCTCTGGCACATCATGAAGCTCTACGCGCACCATGGCGTGCGCGAATTCATCGTGTGCCTCGGTTACAAGGGGTACGTGATCAAAGAGTACTTCGCGAACTACTTCATCCACAACTCGGACGTCACCTTCCACCTCGCCGAAAACCGCATCGATGTCCATGAGCGCAAAGCGGAACCTTGGCACGTGACCTTGGTCGATACGGGGGAGAAGACCCAAACCGGCGGGCGTTTGAAGCGTGTGCAGTCCTATGTTGGCAAGGAGACCTTCTGTATGACCTACGGAGACGGACTCGCGAACGTCGATATCGCCAAGAGCATCCGATTTCACGAAACCCAAGCCCGACTGGCTACGGTCACAGCCGTAACTCCGCCTGGACGGTTCGGCATGCTGACCGTCGAGGATCGACTCATCACCGGATTTTCCGAGAAGCCGCCTGGGGATGGCGCACGGATCAATGGGGGATTCTTCGTGCTTTCTCCGAAAGTGTTTGAGTACATCGCGGGAGACAACTCCATGTGGGAGCGCGAGCCCCTTGAACGCCTGGCAGGCGACGGACAACTTTCGGCCTTCATGCACGAGGGATTCTGGCAGCCCATGGACCACCTCAGGGACAAAGTGCTGCTTGAAGAGCTCTGGAATTCTGGCGCTGCTCCATGGAAGGTTTGGGAGTGAATCGAGCTTTTTGGCAGGGCCGACGCGTGTTCTTGACGGGACACACCGGCTTCAAGGGAAGCTGGCTCTGCCTCATCCTCAAACGATTGGGTGCGGTGGTGACCGGCTACGCACTCGCGCCCCAGGAGCAGCAGAGTCTATTCGAATCGGCACGCGTCGCTCGGCATGTGACCTCGGTCATTGGCGATATTCGCGACCTAGGGGCGTTAAAAGCAGCGGCCGCTGCCGCACAACCAGAGATCATCTTACATCTCGCGGCCCAATCCCTGGTTCTGACCTCCTACGAGGCGCCCCTGGAGACGTTCTCAACCAACGTCATGGGAACTGCAAACGTCTTGGAGACAGCCCGGTCATTGTCTGCCGTGCAGGCGGTTGTCGTCGTGACGACGGACAAAGTCTATAAGAACCGAGAGTGGCTGTGGCCCTACCGCGAGAACGACGAACTGGGCGGACGCGATCCTTATGCAAGTAGCAAAGCATGCGCGGAGCTGGTTTCGTCGGCGTACCGTGAATCCTTCCTGACCGCGCAGGGGATCGCCTGCGCAACTGCGCGGGCCGGTAACGTGATAGGAGGCGGCGACTGGTCCGCCAACCGGATCGTCCCGGACTTCGTGCGTGCGGCCCTCGCGAAGCGACCCCTGACAGTCCGAAATCCGGACAGCACCCGCCCCTGGCAGCACTTGCTAGAGCCACTGGAGGGGTACCTCATGCTGGCCGAAAAACTCGTGACTGAGCCCACCCGGGTAGGAGGCGCGTGGAATTTCGGTCCGCCGGCAGATGGTGTGCAGCCGGTGCGACGCCTCGTCGATGATCTGGTTGCGGCCTGGGGCAGCGGTGCCACGTGGACGCACGAGCCAACGCCTCAGCCTCATGAGGCCTCGCTTCTGACGCTCGACTCTGCCAAGGCAAGACATGCTCTCGGCTGGGCGCCGCGCCTGGGCTACGCACTGGGTGTGCAGCTCACTATCCAGTGGTACAAGGCCTTCGCTCGACACGACGACCTTGAAGCGGTCACGCTTGGACAAATAGACGCCCATCTGCCGAGCTCTGCCGGTTGCTAGAGCGATGCCTCAGCCTACGAGGCGAATCCAATGAAAATATTTGTCACGGGAGCAACGGGTTTTGTGGGCCGTGCCTTTTGCCAAGCAGCCCTGGCCCACGGTCACGAGGTCTTGGGGCTATGCCTCGAGGGAGACACACACCTACCAGAGGGGTGCACGCCGGTCACTGGTTCCCTAGAACACTTCCCATGGAAGGAGATCGAAGCTTTCGCGCCTGAAGCAGCGTTGCACCTGGCCTGGATTGCGACACCCGGAATCTATCTGACTTCACCCGACAATGCGGTGTTCGTGGAGCAGAGCAAGGCCGTGCTCGCAGGCCTCATGGATCGAGGCGTGAGGCACGTCGCCGGAGTCGGCACCTGCATCGAATACGCTCCTTCCACGCAGCCATTGCGTGAAACCGAGTCCCCACTGGCGCCTTCATTCCCGTATTCGCGTGCCAAAGTGCAGCTGTTCGAATGGTTGCGCGACGAATGTAAGAAGCGCGCCACCGCGTGGACCTGGTTCCGCATCTTCTATCCCTATGGCGTTGGCGAACATGCGAGCCGACTTCCGAGTCACATCATCCGTCAACTTCAACGACGCGAATATGTTGACTTGAGGACGCCGAATAGCATCAAGGACTACGTGTATGTTTCAGATGTGGCAGAAGCCCTTTGCTACGGACTGGAGTCGGCGATCGCTGGCCCTATCAATTTGGGCTCAGGACAGGGTACCTCGGTCTGGGACCTGGCCCAAACCATCGCTGGGCTGCTCCACGTCGACCCAGCTCTCATTCGCGCCGCTGAGGTCCCAGGTGCCGATCCCACACCCGTCGTCGTGGCGGATGTCTCCAGAATTCGTTCAACTGGCTGGACGCCTTCGACAACCCTGGGTCAAGGGTTGCAGAAGCTGATTGCCTTTCTCTCTAGCCAAGACCGAAGATACGGCCATCCAAATGCCAGAACCTAGCTTCATCTCCTACTGCATTGCCACGTACAAGCGGCCCGAGCTCCTAGGACAGACGCTGCGGTCCATCCTTGAGCAGGACGAACGGAGCATCGAGGTCATCGTCAGTGACAACGATCCGGAAGGAAGCTCGGAGCCAGTTGTGGCAGCGCTGCGCGACCCTCGGCTTCGCTACTCGCGCAACGAGACCAACCTCGGGATGGTGCGAAACTTCAATCAAGCCCTTTCCCTGGCCAGCGGCACGTTCGTCGTCATGGTTACAGATGACGACCCGATCACGCGGGATCATGGCAGCACCCTAAGAGCGCTTTCGTCCGAGCATCCTGGGCATGGCGCCTACTTCGGAGTCGGCTATTCCTACACGGAAGATGCTGATCTGGCCCGCGCCTACGGCCTGACCATCGGCGATCCGACGCCGGTTGGAACGGGGGAAGTAAGTATCCACGACGGCCCTAAATGGGTCCGCATGCTCCTGCGTCGGGAGGTCCGTCGATACATGCTCTGGTCGTGCGGTATGGTGCGTCGCGAGATCGCCCAGCAGGTGCAAATGCCTGACTACGGGAGTCCCTTTCTTACGGACTTCGCTTACGTGGCACTGGTCGGTCAAGCGGCCGGAATCGTCGTCAAGGACGTCTACCTTGGCAAGCAGCGCATCCACCTGCTCAACTTTGGCCGCGCCGAGATAGGCGAGCTCGGAAAGGCCATCGACGGATTCAGCCGTCTCTTCGAGAAAGCTTGGCCTGAGCACCCCGAGATCCAGTCCGATGCACGAGCCTTCTGCAGCATGTGGGCCAAAGACCACTTGACCTTCCTACTCAAGTACCGAGGAACGCTGCAGGGCAAGCTCGCCGTGCTTCGGGTCGCACGACAACTCGAACGCACAGCATCTCAACGCGGACTCACCGTCACTGTCCTCGGCAGGGCGGCGCTCCAGCTAACGCAAGGCAGCGTCATTTGGCCCATGCTGACTCGGACCATGGCCCTGCTCCGGCGCGTGACGAACTCCGCGTAGGCACTCAGAAATGCCACCAAACCCCAAGTTCCTCGTCATTCTGCCGGTCCGAGACGGTGAACGGTATGTCACCCAAGCAGTGGCAAGCGTACTGGCGCAGACCGAGTCGAACCTTCGCCTCTTTGTCCTCGACAACGTGAGCCGCGACGGGACCCTCGCGGCCGTGCGGGCATTCCACGATCCGCGCATCGTGATCCGAGAGTCGCCCATCTCCTTGTCCATTGAGCAGAGCTGGACTCGCATCCTGGACCTTGTCCGAGCCGAGGCCGACCCCAGCAGCATGATGACGCTGATCGGCCACGACGACCTCCTGTATCCGGAGTTCCTTGGCGAGATCGGCAGACTCGCCGCAGCTCACCCCCAGGCGTCGCTCTTTCAGACCCACTTTCACCTCATTGACCATGCGGGCCGGACCATCCGTCCGTGCACCCCAATCCCGGCGGTGGAAACGGCGAGTGAGTATTTCCGCATCCGGGCGTGGGGATCCCGTGACTCCTACGGCACAGGTCATGCGTTCACGGTCCGTGACTACCTAGCGGTGGGAGGGATTCCGGACTTTCCGCGCCTGCTCTTCGCCGACGACGCCCTCTTCTTCCGCCTGGCGAGCCTCGGCTACAAGGCAACATCGCGTGCCGTCGCGTTCGCCTATAGGCTCCACGCGACCAGCGCCTCCGTCAACGTCTCGCTCGCCCGGAACTCCGACCTCGTACGAGCGCTCGATCGCTGGAGCAAGGAGATTGTGGAGAGACATCCGACGCTGATCGCTGACGAGGTGGGCGAGGTGGCGCTGGGCAGGATGATGGTGAACGCGCTTGAAGCGACCGACCTCGGCCTGACCGAATGGCGCTACGAGCCGGAGATCCGGGAACTGAAGCGACGGCTCGCCTCAGCGGCAAAGACCCACCTGCGCGGTGTCCACTATCCGGAACGGAACTGGAAGGGCGAGGTCACGCGCACCTTCCTCATGAGCGTTGATAGCGCGCGGATGCTATTGCGAGACGCACTCGCCCGGAGGTATGGTGACAAAGAAGGCAAGAATCGATGAGCGACGAAGTAGCACGTTTTGCAGATGAACGTCGCCGAGAAGCGGCGGCAATGAGCGAAGACCCTGAGCTCAAACACCTTGCGCGCGAGTGGTTTGACAGGAGCTTTCAATATCGATACTCGTACAACTTCACTTGGCTCGGACGGCCAATCATTCAGTATCCGGAAGACATCGTCGCCGTTCAGGAATTGCTGTGGCGAGTCCGGCCGGATCTGGTCGTCGAAACCGGTGTGGCGCATGGTGGATCCCTCATGCTGTCGGCGTCGATTCTGGAGCTACTGGGACACGGCTCGGTTATCGGAATCGACGTGGATATTCGCCGTCACAATCGGACGGCCATCGAGGAACACCCGATGTCCAAGCGGATTCAGCTCATCGAAGGATCCTCCACGGATGACAAGGTCCTCGCCGAGGTCTTCCAACGCGCCGCGAACTTGAAACGCATCGTTGTGTTCCTGGATTCAAACCACACCCACGAACATGTGATCCGCGAGCTCGATCTGTACTCACCGCTCGTGCGCAAAGGTTCCTATCTCGTCGTTTTCGATACCGTCATAGAAAAGATGCCCAACACGGCCTCCTCCAACCGACCTTGGGCGCGAGGGGACAATCCGATGACTGCGGTCAAAGAATTCCTCGGTCGAAACCAACGCTTCGAAGTAGACAAGGAGCTCGAACAGAGATTGGCGTTCAGTGTTGCGCCCTCGGGATATCTCCGTTGTATCGAAGATCCGGCACATAAATGATCCAGGATCCTATGCGGGAGGGCCAGATGGACGCCTGGTCGAAAACTCTGGCCACGATGCAGGCCGATTGCCGCGTGATGCCGGAGATCTACCGGCCTTCCAAATTCTGGGAGCGGCTCAATGCTCTCAATGAGTCCTGGCTTGACGCGGAGGGGGTGGCCCACTTCAAGCGGACCGTCAACAACAACTACTTTAACTGGGCTGTCAGTCTCCGCTCAGACTACTTTCAGAGAGTCCTGCGCTATTCGCTTCGGACGCTTTTGTCGAATCCTGCCTCGACGGCCCAGGCGCTGCTCACCGATTTTCGAGCGATCAGCCTAAAGACCTATGTCGACGAACACGTTACCTTGTCAGGAGCCAATCTCGCTCTCTACCGACTTTACGTATTGGGGCTGGCCGTGTTCGTCGAAAAGCAAGACACACTGGGGCTCTTTTCGTCCATTGAAGAACCGACCTATGGTGACCCCATCACCGTTAAGTTCAAGGGCCGCAACATCAGTCAGGACATCTGCAATTCATACCTCGAATATCTCTTTGTCTCCAAGACCCTCCAGTGGAAACCCAATCAACGTCGTCTTACTATCATCGAGCTGGGGGCCGGCTACGGACGTTTCGTCCACATGCTATTTATGCTGGGGCAGAGGGGGCAAGGTCGTCCGAAATTGATTGTCGTCGATATTCCGCCGGCCTTGGCAATTTCACAGTGGTATCTCTCTCTCACCTGCTCGGATGCTGTTCTCTTTGAATATCGAGACTTCTCGAGGTTCGAGACGGTTCAGACGGAGTTCGAGGCTGCGGACATCTGTTTCCTTCTTCCTCATCAACTCGAGCTTCTCCCGGACAAGACGGCTGATGTCTTCGTGAATATCAGCAGCTTACAAGAGATGTCGTTTAAGCAAATCAATCGCTACTATGAGCTCATCGACCGTCTGGCCTTAGCGTTCTATACCAAGCAATGGTTGTTCTGGACGAACCCCGAGGATCAGCAAGTTGTGCCTGCAGTGATGTATCCTACAAGGCCCCACTGGACCCTTTTGGCTGGACGACGGCATCCGATCCACAACGAATTTTTCGAGGCAGTTTTTCGCCTTTGAATCGCTCCCTTCACTTACCCGGATGGACGAGTCGCATTTCTCATCCCACGGCACTCGCCTTCTCAGGAGCGGTCTTGAGAAAAGCATGACCTCAGCACTGCTGAGGAAACACGCACGCCTTGCCCATTCCACCCGGAGTGATCTAAAGGTAGCCTATGGATATGAAGACATCGTGCCGCTCCTGCGGAAGTTTTGGGCTTGAGCTGGTACTCTCCTTGGGCTCTACGCCCTTGGCGAACTCCCTGGTCCGCGACCCTGGCCAAGGCGCGGAACCTCGCTATCCCCTCGATCTCGTCTTCTGTCCGGCCTGCACGCTGGTGCAGATCACGGAAACGGTTCCGCCCGAAGAGCTCTTCAGCGAGTACCTCTACTTCTCCTCCTTCTCCGACACCATGCTGGCGCACGCCAAAGACTTGGTCGGGCGGTTCGTCGCAGCAGGGCACCTCGGTCCCACCTCCCTGGCCATGGAGATCGCTAGCAACGACGGCTACCTCTTGCAGTACTACAAGAGCGCTGGGATTCCGGTGCTTGGGATCGAACCGGCACAGAATGTGGCGCGCGTTGCGGTCGAAGAGCGAGGGATCCCTACGCTCGCCGAGTTCTTCGACCTCGCCGTGGCCAAGAGACTGTGCGCCGAAGGGAAACGTGCCGACGTCGTGCACGCGAACAACGTTCTGGCGCACGTTGCAGATCTGAATGGCTTCGTGGCAGGCATCCGGGAGCTCCTCAAGCCAGAGGGCATCGCGGCGCTGGAATTTCCGTATCTCGGAGACATGATCGAGCGCTGCGAATTCGACACCATCTACCATGAACACCTCTGCTACTACTCGCTTGGCGCCCTGAACCACCTTTTCGAGCGGCACGGCCTCAAAATCGTCGAGGTCGAGCGCATCCCCATCCACGGCGGCTCCCTTCTTCTGCAGGCCAGCCGGGCCGAGTCCACGCGCGCCGCCGGACCGTCCGTTGCTGCGCTGCTTGCCGAAGAACATACCCGTGGCATGGCTTCCATCGATTTCTATCGGGCCTTTGCCCGGCGCGTATTCGAGCTCAAAGACGAGCTCGTCGCCCTCCTCGGGCGACTCAAAGGCGAGGGAAAACGCATTGCTGCGTATGGCGCGGCAGCCAAGGGAAGCACGCTCCTGAACGTCTTCGGAATCGGCAAGGACACGCTCGACTTCGTGGCCGACCGAAGCACCTACAAGCAGGGGCGCTTGATGCCGGGAGTCCGAATTCCCATCGTCGCGCCGGAGCGACTGCGCGAGGCCATGCCTGACTACACCTTGCTGCTCACCTGGAACTTCGCGGACGAGATTTTCCGCCAGCAGGCCGAGTACCGTCGTTTGGGAGGGCGATTCATCCTGCCCCTCCCGGAAGTGAAGATCGTTTGATCTTCGCAGAGACCGCCGTGGCCGGTGCGTTCCTGATCCGGCCGGAGCGCCTGGAGGATGAGAGGGGCTTTTTCGCCCGCACGTACTGCGTCCGGGAGCTCGCGGAGCACGGAATCGATCCCCAAATCGTCCAGCGTAGCGTCTCCTACAACCGTCTTCGTGGAACCCTGCGCGGCATGCATTTTCAGGTAGAACCTCACCAGGAGAACAAATTCGTTTCCTGCATTCGCGGATCGATTCACGATGTCATCATCGACCTGCGCCCGGATTCCCCGACCTACCGAGCTTGGCTCGCGGCGACCTTGACCGACCTGGGGTTCGAGACCCTTTTCGTCCCCAAGGGCTGCGCCCACGGGTTCATGACTCTCGCGGACGACACGGTCGTGCAATACGATATTTCCGATTCTCACCACCCAGAGTCGGCCCGCGGCCTTCGTTTCGACGATCCCAGTTTCGACCTCGAATGGCCCATGAAGCCCGTCGTCATCAACCCGCGCGATCTGGGATTTCCGCCTTACGGTCGATTGTGATGGGAACCCTGGGAGGGTTCCCAAACCCTCCTGCGCTCTGGCGGGGCCGGGCAAAGCCCGGCTCCGCCTACGCAATCATGGGAACCCTGACCTGAAAACACCTCGCCCCGCGCAGCGGGCGAGGGCGCGGCGAAGCCGCGGGATGGGGAGGCAGGTGTGGTGGTCCCGAAGTGCCCCAGGGCTGAGAGGTCGCCGAGCGCAGCGAGGCGGGTGAGGGGCTGCCACGTTTCATGCCTGAAGCGGCAGCGGCACTGGGAGGGTTCCGCCGAGGGCACTCGGCACCTCCCAGTCCGCCCTGCCACCCCTCGCTTCGCTCGGCCTCGCCAAACCCTCGGCCCCTACCGCCCCCCACACCCACCACCCCGCTCGCTTCGCTCGGCCTCGCGCGCCCTGGCGTTGGCGG
>Ga0265342_10001392_pt1 | contig 22621 bp, 13 predicted proteins | sample 4CB327metaG_FD_203125 | JGI IMG/M metagenome (GOLD analysis project Ga0265342, IMG submission 203125) | Rhizosphere microbial communities from Carex aquatilis grown in University of Washington, Seatle, WA, United States - 4-CB3-27 metaG | ecosystem: Host-associated > Plants > Roots >... | reverse complement strand
TGTCTCCGCTGCCGGACGACATCACGTACGGTGGCGCGACGCTCGTTCCCGATTCGATCGATCTCGACCCGGCGACGACGGGCCAGCAGACCCAATTCGCGACCGATTTCGGTACCTATGCTCTCCAGCCGGGGGGAAGCGTGCTCTTCACGCCCGCGACCGGCTTCTCGGGTACGGCGAGCACACCCTACGTCGTGAGCGACACCCGGGGCCGGGTCTCTCATCCCGCGAGCCTGGTGGTGACGGTTCAGGGGCCTGCGCTCTACAGCTTCGAAGACGGCACCGACGGATGGGGGCCCGCTTCATTCAACGCCGGCGCCGGAGCGGTCGAGCAGAGCACGCTGTTCGCAACGGAGGGCCCACACAGCCTGCGCGTCGACGCGACCACCGCGGGGGGCTGGTTCGGTCCGGCCCTGACGCCTCCATTGCCGCTCTCGCTCGCGAATGTGGGCCACGTCCTCATCGACATCACGGCGGCGACCGCGGGAACGTCGCAGTCGGTGGCGCTGCAGGTCGGCAGCGACTTTCATTGGTGCCAGACCGATTTTGGATTCATCAACGCCGGCACCAGCACGACCGTCGACGTCAACCTGGCCACGCTTCTGAGCTCGGTTACGTCGTGCCTGGGATCGTTGCCCGGTGACACCAGTTCGGTGCAAAGGATCTGGGTGTTCTTCAACGGCGGCGGCACGTCCTATCTCGACAACGTCCGGGTCACGCCCAAGGCGCCGGCTGGCGCCGCGATCTACGGGTTCGAAGACGGCGCCGACTCCTGGGCGGCGGCGTCCTTCAACGCGGGGGCGGGGACGACGGTGCAGAGCACCAGTTTCGCAACCGAAGGCACGCACAGCCTGCGCATCGACGCCAGCGCCGCCGGTGGTTGGTTCGGTCCCGCTCCGGTGCCGCCGTTGCCGCTCGCCTTGGCCGGCGTCGGGCACATGTTGTTCGACATCACCACCACGACCGCCGGCACATCTCAATCCGTGGCGCTGCAGGTCGGCAGTGACTTCCACTGGTGTCAGACCGACTTCGGCTTCATCAACGCCAACACCAGCACCACCGTCGACGTCAACCTGGCGACGCTCTTCGCTTCAACGACCGGTTGCTTGGGGTCGCTGCCGGCCGACACCAGCAGTGCGCAGGCAATCTGGGTCTTCTTCAACGGTGGAGGCACATCGTACCTCGACAACGTGCGCACCACTCCTTGAAGTCCGCGCGAAAATCTGCGCGCGCCTACCAAATTCGGCTCATCTTTTTCCACAACGTTCGTCGCCGAGCGTCTACTATTCCGGACGCACGATGCTCAGCCGAGGGTCGTCCTACCTGGCCGTTTCTCTCACGGTGATCTCGCTGGCTTGCGGGAAGCGCTCGTCGTCCGGTATCGACGCGACCGCGGGCGTCGGCGGGGCGGGAGGTTCCGTCCCTCCGGTCGCGTGCGAAGCGGCCGTGGTGGATGGGACCGCGACCAGCATCTCGCTCGACGGCAACGACATCGCGAGCGGCAACGTGAACGGTCTCACCTTCAAGGGCTTCGGTGTGCTCAGCGCCAACGGCACCAGTGAGCTGCTGATGGACTACAAGTCCGAACACCCGGACCAGTACGCCCAGTTGCTGAAGATCCTGTTCGGCGGCAGCAACCCGATCATGACGCACGTCAAGATCGAGATGGGGAACGATCGGAACAACTCCACCGGCCCCGACCCGGCCACGATGCGGTTGGCGAGCGAACCGGCGAACGTGAAGCGGGATCCCGGCTTCCAGCTCGCCGCCGACGCCAAGAAGGTCAACCCCAACGTCAAGGTGAGCATCCTGCGCTGGAACGCGCCGGCCTGGGCGAGCAACAACGATCAGATCTACACCTGGTACAAGCACACGATCCTGGCGGCGTATCGCGACTACGGGTACATGGTCGACTACGTCAACCCCGGGGTCAACGAGAGCGCCGCCGATCTGATCTGGACCGAGCAATACGCGGCTCGCGTGCAGGCGGACACCACGGGCTTCGACAGCGCGGACGAGCAAGCGCTCTACAACGGCATCAAGGTCGTGATCTCCGACGAGGCCGGGATTGGAACCTTCGGCGACGAGATGGTCAGCGACGCCACTTTGCGGAGCGCCGTCTCGGTCGCTGGCTACCACTACAACACCGACGACGACGGCGCCGGGGACTTCAAGACGCTGGCGGAGCGGCTCGACATGCAGGTCTGGAACAGCGAGGCGCAGGCCACCTTCGGCAACACGGCCTTCCGTCCCTTCAACAACACGAAGGATCCCACGGTCGCGGGCACGGGAATCGGTGGAGCCGGGAGCCCACTCGAGATGGGCAACACGATCATCAAGGGCTTCGTCGATTCGCGGCGGACCCATTTCGTCTACCAGCCCGCCATCGGCTCGTTTTACGAGGGCGGGCAATTCTCGTTCAAGGAGCTGCTCAGCGCGCGCGATCCCTGGTCGGGCTGGATTCACTATGACGCCGGCCTCGACGTCCTCAGGCACTTCAGCTGGTTCGCGAAGACCGGCTGGGAGAGCCCGGACAACACCGCGGGAATCTGGCGGGTCGTCCCCCAGTCCAGCTATACGGGCGCGGCGGGCACCAACCCGGTCAACGGGCGGAACGGCACGCCCAGCTACATGACGCTCGCTGCGCCCGACAAGAGCCAGTTCTCCGTCGTCTTGATGAACGACAGCGAGACCGCGCGAACCTACTCGGTCCAGACCGCCAACATGGCCTATTCGGGCGCACCGAGCCTCGAGCTGTGGGAAACCCGGGCGGCCGATACGGGGACGGCGTTCAACAGCAACTACATGAGGTATTTCTGCACGCTGTCTCCCGACGCGAGCGGCGTCTACACCATCACCGTCAAGCCGTACTCGGTCATGACGGCCACGACGCTGGTCAATCACGCGAACCAGGACTTCAACGCCCCGCTGCCCGTCGAGGGCGCGCGCACCGTCCTCGACACCGACGCCACCGGCGCGGGCCACGACGACTCGGACACGATCCTCTACGCCGATGACTTCGACTACTCCGCCCGGACCGTCCCCGTCATCGGAGCGGGCGCGCAGATCACCGGGACCGAAGATTATGTGGCGTCTCGCGGCGGGACGCAGAGCGTGATTCCGCGCTACGTGTGCGATCGCAACGGCGCCTTCGAAGCCTATCTCCCGAGCGGCTCCAGCAACTACGTCCTGCGCCAGCAACTGGATCAATCGGTCATGGGGCTCGGCGGCACCTGGAACAGCGGCGATCCCATCACCGGCATCGGCGACAACCGCTGGCTCAATTACAAGGCCAGCGTCGACGTCTCATTCGAGAACGACAGCACCCAGAACGGGGGCAACTACGCCGCGCTCGGCGTCCGGCAGCAGGGCGGTGCGAGCTCGCACAACATGAACGGCACCCCCTACTTTCTGAAGTTCTCGTTCGACGGGAGCTGGCAGCTGCTCGTCGACGGCAGCGCGGTGGCGAGCGGAAACGTCGTCAGCGGTTCGGGCGGCGTGACGCTCTCGGGATTCAACGCCGCCTTCGACACCTGGCACACGCTGGCTCTCCAGGCCGTTGACGCGGAGGTGACGGCCTATCTGGACGGCGTGACGCTCGCGACCTTCACCGATCCGAGGCCCAGGTTGTCGGGTCGGGTCGATCTGGCCAGCGGCTACTACTTCACGCGCTTCGACAACTTGAAGGTCGAGACGATTGCCGGATCTCCCTCGTATTACTCCGAGCTCGTCGACGACCTGGAGATGATGGACCTGTCCACGGTCCCCGCGGCAAAGCTCATTTATGGCGGCGCCTGGGCGCACCAGAACGGCCAGAGCATGTATGACTACCAGCGCTCTCTGTCGACCAGCCAGGGAGCTGGCGCCACGCTCCAGTACACGTTCACGGGCAGCGGTTTCGACATCCTGGGGCCGAACGGCGGGACGGCGAAGCTCGAAGTCACGGTCGACGGTCAGATCGTCAATTCATCGGCCAGCACCGTGGCGTCGGCGGAGCTCTATCAAACGTTCACGCTTCGTGGGCTCGGCGCCGGCTCACACACCGTCCAGGTGAAGGTGGTCAGCGGCACCTTGGTGGTGGACGCGGTCGGCGTCGTTCCGTAAAGGGGCGGTTTCGGCGCGCGAGCGAAGGTCACGTCCGTCGATCGCGCTATCGTACCGGCGATGTGACGCGGAAGGCCTCCCCGAAACGGAGGCATCGTATCGCCGTCGTGAGATGACGCGAGTTTGCGTGCGCCGCCCATCCAGCGCGGATCGGATCGATCAACCGCGTCGAAGAGCCCGCCAGCAGCGTCGAACGAAAAGTAGACGTGTTTGAAAAAATAAGCCGGCAACCGCGATGTCGTTCTCTTAATGTGGTGCCCCTATGCGCCTTGGCCAAATGAACATCTTCCAGTGTCTCCGCGCGGCGGCCGTCGTCGCGTTGCTCCCAATGCCGATGGTCCTGCTGTCGGGCTGCGGCGACAGCAGCCACGGTGCTCCGTCCAAGGACGCAACGGCTGGCGTCGATGGTGGCGATGCGCCTGGCGCGGATCGCGCCGGTCCCGACGCCGCCACGGATGTACCGGTCGACGGCGCAGCGGACAACGCCGGCGGTGACGCGGCGTCCGACGTCGATGGAACCCGCGACGCCGTGAACGGCGACACCGCACGAGTGGACAGCGGAGGTGGCGAGGCCGCGGTCGGCTCGCCCGACGCGGCGACGGCCGACGCGGCGACGCCCGATGCCGAGCCTCCCGTGCGCACGCTGCAGATCCTGGCCGGCACGGTGGGCGGGCCGGGAAATGCCGACGGTGTGGGCGCCGAGGCGCGGTTCGCGCTGCTCCAGCGGGTGGCTACCGACGGGATGGGAAACCTCTTCGTGGAGGATGGCTCCGCCATTCGCAAGATGGAGCTGGCGACCGCACGCGTGACCACCATCGCCGGCTCGCCCACGGAGTCGGGCAACGCCGACGGGACCGGCTCGGCTGCGCGCTTCTCCTTCACCGAGGGCCTGGTGGTCGACCATGGCGCCCTCTACGTCGGCGACGGCGGCAACTTGGTCCGGCGGGTGGATCTGTCAACCGGCGCCGTGACCACTCTGGCCGGCAGCGCCGGTTGCGCCACGCCGCAGGATGGGACCGGCGCGGGCGCCTGCTTCGGGTTCACGGCCGCGCTCACCGGCAATGGTCAGGGGACGCTGCTGCTCACCGACAGCGCTGGTCTCCGCAAGGTGACCACCGCCGGCGTGGTCACCACGCTGCCGGTGACCACGGCGCGACCCTTGAGGACCCTCGGCATGGGGCCCGGGTCCACAGTGTTTGCCAGCGACGGCAACCTGGTCATGGCGGTCGACATCACCACCGGCGCGGTGACGCCCATCGCGGGCGGCGCCGTTGCTACCGGTGACGGCGTGGGAGCCGCGGCGGGCTTCTTCTCTGTCAACGCCCTCGCCTACGACGGCACCGGGGTGCTGTACGTCGCCGACGACTCCTCGCTGCGGTCGATCGTGCTCTCGAGCGTGGTGGTCACCACGCTCGCCGGATCGCCCGGTACGACAGGAACCACCGGCGGCTCCGGCGCTGCCGTACGCTTCACCAACCTCGCCAGCGTGGTCTGGGTGGCGAGCGGAGGTTCGACCGGGCTCTATCTCACCGACGTCACGCGTGTCCGCTTGCTCAACCCCGCGACCGGCAGCGTCACCTCGATCGCCGGGACCGCGCCCACCACCGGCGGCACCGACGGAGCCGGCAGCGCCGCGCTGTTCAAGAGTCCGTCCGGCCTGTCGAGCGACGGCGCCGGTTCCGTCTACCTCGCCGACGCCGGAAACCAGACGCTGCGAAAGATCGACCTCACCAGCGGCATGGTCAGCACCCTCGCCGGTACGGCAGGCATGTCCGGCAGCGACGATGGCGTGGGCGCAGCAGCGCGCTTCGATTTCCGGGTGGCGGGTGGCTACCCCGTCTGCGGGCCGGCATTGGATGGTGCTGGCAACCTCTTCGTCACCGACGCCTTCAACAACACCATCCGGAAGGTCGCACTCTCCACGCGCCTGGTCAGCCTGTTCGCGGGTGCTGTCAGGACGGCCGGCGCCGTCGACGGGCCGGCGACCACCGCCCGCTTCAGCTTCCCGACCTCCGCCCTGGTGAAAGACGGCTTTTTGTACGTCACCGACTTGCGGGGCACCGAGTTGCGGAAGATCGATCTGACGACGGGTAACGTGGTGACCTGGGCCGCCGCGGGATCGGTGGCCGCAGGCACCGATCGACTGCCCGGCCTCGCCGCCGACGACAGCGGCAACCTCTACGTGTCCGATCGTGCGGGACACGTCATCCGGAGGATCTCGCTGGCGACTGCCGCCGTGACCACCCTGGCGGGGGCCCTCGGTGCGCCGGGCAGCGACGACGGCGTCGGCACCGCCGCCCACTTTCGCGTTCCCACGGGCCTGGCGTACGACGGCCACGGGCGCCTGCTGGTCGCCGATTCGGGCAACAGCACCATCCGCCAGATCGATCTGACCAGCGGTCAGGTGACGACGCCGGTGGGCGTCGCCGGTCACGCGAAGGTGCAACCTGGCCCACTCCCCGGCGGCCTCAACCGCCCGGAGGGCCTTGCCGTGCTCCCCAACGGCGACATCATGGTCAGCGACTTCAACGAGAATGCCGTCCTGCTGGTGCACTGAGGCCGAGGTCGAACAGACGTCGCTCCGACCGAACGCGATCCGGTCGCCTCACTTTGATTCTTTGCAATGCGTCTGCCCGCGCTATCGCGGGATCGTCGCGACCGTCACCAGGCCGTCGCGATCGGGCGTGCGGCAGCGTTCCAGGCTGACCGCTACCCCGCGGATAGCGCGCTTTGCCAACTCCGCCCTCAATGCGTTCAGGCGCTCCTCGCAGGTGTCGACCGGCACCAGCTGCGGCCGAGTGTTCCCGCCCGGGCTGAAGTCCGACGAGACCAGGAACTCGACAACCTTACGACGGGGCTTGCCTTCTATGCGGTAGGTCAACGATCCGCCGCCTTCCGGTCCCCACCCGCGCACCTCGTAGAGCGCGCTGCTGCCATCCGCAGAGCGAGCCAGCAGTCGCCGATCCTGTCGGACGCCCATTGCATCGGGCGCGCCTTGCGCCGCCAGCAACGCCGCGCATGCGGCAAGGACCGAAGACCGAACATGCATCAACTCAGCGTACCGTCGCGGCGCTGCCTTGTCGCGGGCGACATGGGCCACAGCGGGATATCAGTTCGAACCGACGAGTTCGATGGCGCTCCACCGCACGTCTCGTCGGAAAACCGATCGTGATATATCCCACAGTGTCCTGACTTCGGGCTAAGGTCCGCGCCGGGCGCGGATGGCGCTCGTTTTCGAGGAGACTCAATGAAGCTTAACGGGACCGTGTTCGTGGCGTTGGGGATGTTCACAGCCGCGGCTTGCGGCGAGACTGCCGACCCAGTCGTCGAAGCGTCTCGTGAAGCGATCGTCGGACCGTCGACCCTCGGGGGTCGCAACGAGGTCGTGATGCTGTTCGCGCGCGTGGTGCTGGCGAACGGCTCGATCGGCACGCGGACCTGTTCGGGCGGCTACTTTGCCCCGCGCGTCGTCGCGACCGCCGCGCACTGCCTCCCCGATATCTTCAGCGGTCAGCTCTTCGTCTATTACGGCGACACCTTCGATGCCGATTTCGCCCTGCTCACCGAGGACCAGAATGGTCTGGTGATACCCGCACCCGGCCAGCCGTCGTCGTGGGCCAAGGCGGACTCGTTCGAGATCCATCCGAGCTACACGCCCGATCAGCACTTCCCCGACATCGGCATCGTCTACCTGGATCGCAAGCTGCCCTTCGATCCGTTGCCGCTTTCCCGCAACGTGGTCGCGGCGAACCGGGTGGTCACCATTTCCGGTTGGGGCGCGAACAGCACGCCGACGCCGACGACCGGCGTCGGCAGCCGTGTGCAGCGCACGGGCACCTCGCGCACTCTCGGTTCTCCCACGGCGGCCGACTTCCATCCCGAGGACCCCAACAACGGCCTCCTCGTCCCGGCAAATCGCCTTGCCCAGATCAAGCTCGATGGCAATCCAGCGAACGCCAACTCCTGCTTCGGCGATTCGGGCAGCCCGCTGCTCATCACCGATTTCGGCCAGACCTACATCGCCGGCGTCAACTATTTCACCGGCTTGTCGTGCGCCGACTACAGCCTCTACACGCGCATCAGCTCTTTCTTGCCGTTCTTCGACGAGGCGTACAAGAAGGGTGGCCAGGAAGTTCTCAAGCCGACCTTCGACTGCGTCTCCCCGAACGCGGCAGGGACCCTGACCGCCTTCTTCGGACATGACAACAAGAATGGCGTGGCCGTGACGGTCCCCTACGGCACGAAGAACAGCCTCGCGCGCGACACGCTCGCTCAGCGCCCGAGTCGATTCCTGCCTGGAACGCACGACTTCACCTTTGGTGTCGACTTCGCGAGCAACCAAACCGTCAGCTGGACGCTCTCGCCCGACAACAGTCCGACCACGACCGTCACCGTGAATCAAAGCTCGCGCCGCTGTGGAGCCGCCGAGGCCGACCAGACGGAGTGCGCTCTGTCGTGCCGTGCCAGCCAGCGCGCTTCGGGCTGCGCGACGCTGCCGACATTCGAAGCCTGCGTCGGCTTCTGCCTGGATCAGATCGGGTTCATCCGTGACTCGCTCCCCAACTGTCTGACGGCGAACAGCGCCATCAACGTCTGCACGGCTGCCGTCTCTCCCGACCCGGCGAATTGGCTCTGCGACGACTTTTTCGGCGCCTTCGCCGTCGACCCGTGCGCGGCGCAATTCGACGCGCTCAACACCTGCTTCTCTCAGTGATCGAGACGGGGACCCCGAGGGGGCTCGGGCGGGCGCCGCCCGCCGTCGCGCGATCCGTCGGGAAAACGCATCGGTCGTGATAGTCTTCCGCTCCGCTCGCGTATGGCGACGCGCACGCGTGATCGCATGCGAGCGAGGAGCACGCCATGGCCGAGACCCCCGCGCATCAAAGACGAGAGCACCTGATCCGCGAGCATCGCGAGTTGCTCGCGCGCACGAACGAGCTCGACCTCACCTTTTCCAATGGCCTGTGCGATCGCTATCGCTTTCCGGTGCTGACCGCGGCGCACACGCCGATCTTCTGGCGTTACGACCTCGACCTCGACGACAACCCGTTCCTCCTGGAACGCCTGGGTATCAACGCCGTCTTCAACGCCGGCGCGATCGAGCACGCGGGTCAGATCCTGGTCGTGTGCCGCGTCGAGGGCGTCGACCGCAAGTCGTTCTTCGCCGTCGCCGAGAGCACCAACGGGATCGACGCGTTCCGATTCTGGGACTACCCGATCCTCCTGCCGGAGACCGACGACCCCGACATCAACGTCTACGACATGCGCCTCGTGCGGCACGAGGATGGCTACATCTACGGTCTGTTCTGCACCGAGCGAAGAGATCAGACCGCGCCTCCGGGTGATACCTCGAGCGCGATCGCCCAGTGCGGGATCGCGCGCACGCACGACCTCAGAACGTGGGAACGGCTCGCCGACCTGCGCAGCCGCTCGGCGCAACAGCGCAATGTCGTCCTTCACCCGGAATTCATCGACGGGAAGTACGCGTTCTACACGCGCCCGCAGGACAGCTTCATCGAGGCGGGAAAGGGCGGCGGGATCGGCTGGGCGCTGTCCGAGTCGATCGAGCGCGCCACGATCGGCGACGAGCTCATCATCGACGAGAAGCGGTACCACACGATCAAGGAGACGAAGAACGGCCAGGGCCCGGCGCCGCTCAAGACGCCGAAGGGCTGGCTGCATATCGCGCACGGCGTGCGCAACACCGCCGCGGGCCTGCGCTACGTGCTCTATGCGTTCCTCTCCGATCTCGCGCACCCGGAGCGCGTCACGCACAGCCCGGGCGGCTATCTGCTGGCGCCGATCGCGGACGAGCGCGTGGGCGACGTTTCGAACGTGCTCTTCTGCAACGGCGCCGTGGCGCGCGCGAACGGCGAGATCCTGATCTACTACGCGTCGTCGGATACGCGCCTTCACGTCGCGACGACGACCGTCGACAAGATGCTCGACTACGTCATGCGCACGCCGCCCGATGGCCTTCGCTCGCGCGCGTCGGTCGAGCAGCGCCACACGCTCATCGACAAGAACCTGGCCCTCATCGCCCGCGCCCCCGCGAGCGATCCGTTTCGCCGGGCGCGCGGCTGAGGGACCGCGCCGGGGCGAATCTCGTTGCCCACGGCCCGCGTCACGGGAGCGGGAACAGGTCGTCGACCCGCAGCGCGACGGGCTGCGCGCGCCGCTTACGGCCCGAAGCGGCCGAACTGATCGGCGGGGTGGACGTTGCCGGCGCCGACCGCGCCGATGTCGGTGTTGCGCGCGCCGCCGGTGTCGTCGGCCGGACTGCCGGCGTCGATGAGCGGGCTGCCAGCGCCGGGCGTGTAGAGCCCACGGTAGAGCGACAGGATCTGCGAGACCGTCACGTGCCGCAGCCAGATGTCGCCGATACCGATCGGGAAGGGCACCATGCGGGTCTGGGCGAACTTGGGATTGGTATCGGCGCCGCCGCCCAGGTCGTGCGCGCCGAGGCCGCTGTCGGCGTAGTGGGCGAGCTTGGTCGTGTCGGGATTGTAAAAGTCGTTGTAGTCGGCGGCCGCAACCGAGGCCGCCTCGCAGAACGAGGTCTGGTTCTGGTACGCGAACCCGGTGAAGACGTTGTTGCGCACGCTCGTGAGCTGGTACGACGACGCTGGGACGAAGGCCCCGTTGAACCAGCCGAGCATGGTGCCGCCCGCGTCGACTGTATTGTTATAGAACGAGCCCGCGGACAGCGTCACCCCTCCACTCGGAGAGTAGAGCCGCTGGAAGCCGACATTGATGAGCAGGTTGTGGTGAATCGCGGTTCCGGCCTGATTCAGGCGGACGAACGCCTCGTTGTTGTCGATGAGCAGGTTGTAACGGATCTCGCCACCCACACCCTGGATCATCCAGGAGCCGCCGCGGAACACGTTGTGCTCGATCAGCGCCGTGCCGCTGCTGACTTCGAAGTCGACGCAGTGTCCCTGCGACCAGCCGAACGGGTATCGGTGGTAGGAGAAGTTGCCGCGCATGGTGATGTCGCTGGTGCTGTCGAGCTCGACGCCGGCGCGCACGCCGACGAAGATGTTGCCGTCGGCGTCGTGATCCCCGCCGATCAGCCAGTGGCTCGTGCTGAAGCGCACGAACGAGACGCCCACGTTGTTTCCCTGGAACAGCTTCGAGGCGGTCGAGCTGCCCGCGATGGTGAGGCTCGGGTGCGAACCGGCGTAGTCCGCCTCGCTGCTCACCGGCGTCAGGATGTTCGGCTGGAACGTGTTACCGGAGATCGTCACCGGCACCTGATCGTTCGCGGTCAGCGACGGCGGTCCGCAGCGGTCGAAGACCGAGCCGCTGATCTCGAGCGCGTTGCTGCCGCCGACGGTGACCTCGACGCCCGGGACGTCCATGGCCCCGAGCCCGATGACGTCCGCGTTGCGGATGATGAAGTGGCCGGTCCAGCCCGCGGCGCTGCGGATGCGTGACCCGTTGCTGCTGGTGAGCAGCGCGCGCGCAGTGGGCGTGCCGATGAGCTCGAAGTTGGCGTTGCCGGAGAGCACGACGTCGCTCGTCAGGTTCATTGACGGCCCCGCGTGCGGCGGCACGTCGATCACCGTGATCGGGATGTGCAGGCTCTCGACCGTACCGCTCGCGAGTCGGCTACGCGCGATCACCTCGTACGAGCCGGCGGCGACGCCGGTCGCGTCGAGCTGGTAGTAGTCGACCGCGCTCGTCGTCGCAGTGACGGTGCCGACCATCGTGGTGCCGAGATAGAAGTCGACGGCGGGAGAGAAGCCGCTGACGTTGTCGGCGCCCTGGTCGGGCGCGTGCACCCAGATCCGGATGGTCGCGGGCGCGAAGTAGGTGACGAAGGGGACGGGCGTCATGATCTGGACGTATGGATGGGTCGCGTCGTAGAACGGCTCCACGACCGAAGCTCCGCCGGAGACCGTGACCAGCGCCGAACCGCTGCCTCGCGAATCCGCCACGCTGGTGGCGCGGACGATGTAGCTGCCGCCGGTCTGGGGCGCGGTGAAGAGGCCGGTTGCCGTGATCGCGCCGCCGCTCGCGCTCCAGGTCACCGCCGTATTCGAGGCGCCGGTCACCGTCGCTGTGAATGGCTGCGTGCCGCCCGGCGACAGACTCGCCGTCACCGGTTGGACCCCGACGACGACTGAAGAGACGCCGCCGCCACCGGCGCCGCCGGTAGAGCCACCACCAGCACCGCCGCTAACGCCGCCAGCGCCGCCGGCGCCGCCAGCGCCGCCAGCGCCGCCAGTCGCGGTGCGGGCTGAGCCGCCGCCAGCGCCGCCGGCCGCACCGCCGCCCGAGCCCCCGACGGCGCCGTGACAGCCAGCCGCGAGCATCGAGAGCGCCAGTATCGCCAGGTCAGCGGTGATGATACGTCGCATGCGATTATCGTACGCCAAAATCCCCGTAGTCCGGGAACGATTCGAGGATCGCCGCGGGCACAAAATATCGGTTGCGACGGCCGTTCTTCACGCAATCCGCGCGCTGCTCTTCCGTGGAGAAACCTCGCGTGACTGACTGCACATTGAAGGCGGAACCGACGCCGGCCTGGCTGTCGACCGGGATAATCCTATTCGTGGTTGGTCTTCGTGGTTACTGCCGCGGGCGCGTGCACGAGCTCGCCTCGTTTGGGCCCCCGCAACCAAGGGAGCGGGGCTCGGGTAATGGCAACACCCACAATGGCGGCGGCGCCGGGCCTGCGGATGTCTCACGGAGCCGATGCCACCAGCCCCAGCGCCCCGAGCTCGAGCGCATCTCCGATGCCGGTGACCGCGCTCTGGGCATGGCCGCGTCCCCGCTCGCAAGCTTGAGAGAAGCGCAAGGTTCCATCTCTGGACGAATCCCGTCACCACGGCTAGCCTCTCGAACAGATTGACGGGTACGTATTCCGGGCAATGGCGAGCCTCGATTCTCGTAAGTCTCGGGGTCATTCTCGGTTGCTTCGGCCTCGCGGTCATCACGACGTACCCGCTGGTCTACGAGATTTCGAGCCACCTGGTCGGCGTCTCCGAGATGCACGATTCCGCAATCTTCGCTTGGAACAACTGGTGGATACGTCACGCCCTCGTCGGTCTACACGGGCACGCGCCGTACCTCACGGACTATGTCTTGGTTCCCTTTCCCGTCGATCTCCGCCTTCACCCTCTCGGTCTTCTCTACGGTCTCGTTTCGATTCCGCTCCTGTCGTTCCTCAGCCCGCTCGCGCTGGTCAATCTCCAGATCCTGGCAACACCGGTCCTCAATGGCTATTCGGTTTTCCGGCTCGTCCGAAAGTGGGCCGCACGAGACAGCGTCGCCGCGCTTTGCGGCCTTGCGATTGCCGCTTCTCCCGCGATCAATTTCCATCTCGCAAAGGGCCGACCGAGCTGCGCCGCGCTCTGGGCAGTCGCTTTGAGCCTCCTCTTTCTCATCCAGTTGATCGAAGCGCCCGGCCTATGGAATTGCGTCGGCCTGGCGGGATCGCTGTTGGCCTTACTCCTGATCGACCAACAGATGACACTGTTCGGTCTTGTGATCTTCTCTCTTTATTTGATCTGGACCTTCATCGCCCATCCGAGATCGATTCTTGATCGGCGGCTCTGGCTGTCTTTGTCGGCAATCGCCGTGGTCGTCAGCTATCCGATCAGACTCTTGTATGTGAGGCCGTTCTTGCAGACCTCCGGATACTCGGCGCCCGACCCGAGTGAAGCTCTCTTCTTCAGCGTGTCGCCCTCGCAATTGGTCGCCCCTCACCAGCTGTGGCTGCGTTACGGAGCACTTTTGCCGCTCGGTTTCGTGGCATCCTTGCTGGTGGCTCCTTCAGAGCGTCGGGCGCGCTTCCCAATCTTCGCTGGCCTGGTCTGCGTTGCGCTCACGCTGGGGCCGCAAATGCATGGCACGGATATTCCACTTCCGTTTGGTCTGCTTCGAATGCTTCCCGGGTTCGGGCAGTTTCGGACGCCGTATCGCTTCCAGATTCCTGCGGCGCTGGCGATGGCGGCGGCGCTGGCCGCAGCTCTGACTGCGGTGCTTGCTCGACTGGAGCGCGGTAGCTCTCGTCAGCGATTCCCCCGTATCGTTCTGGGAGCCGTACTGCTCTTGATCGTGGGGGATGCGATCGCTTCACGCGTCGTCCGCGGTTTTGCGACCCACCTTGTCGCTGATGAACCGATCTATCGCCGCATCGCCAAAACGCCCGGGGACTTTCTGGTCCTCGAAGTGCCCTTCGGAGTTCAGTCTGGAACGGACCACATTGGCCGGGGCGATGATCTGATGTTTCATCAAACCGTTCACGCGAAGCGCATGATCAACGGATTTCTTGGTCGGGTTCCGCTCGTCGCGTTCGACTACTACCGGAAGTCACAGGCACTATTGTTTCTTGGGGACGAGCCCTTTCGCTCCGAAGACCTCGTCGCTGATTTCAACTCGAAGCTACGCAGCCTCGACGTCGGTTTCATCGTCGTTCATCCGGAGATGCTATCTGCCGATCGGTCAGGGGCGGTCCTGTCATTTCTCAGGGAGCGTAGAGATCTCACGGAGATTTCAACGGGCACGCGCTCATTGGCATTCCGGGTCGGCGGCGACTTGCCCGCACTCGAGTAGGCAGGACCGGTACGTCGCCAGCAACTCGCCCACCGTTACTCCCCCTTCGACCAGGGGGGAACGACCTTGTTGGAGCGGGCGTAGGCGATCGACTGGCCGAGGTGCTCGTGCTGATGGTTGACGATCGTGATCAGCCCGGACCGCGTCGACATCTTGTGGCCGAAGAAGTCGAAGGTCTTGTCCAGATCCTTGTCCGGCACGCTCTTGATCGCCTCCTTCACCCAGTCGAACGAGGCGGTCAGGACCTTCTTGATGGCCGCCTTGTCGGTGGTCTGGGTGTCCCACTTCTTCGGGTCGCCGCTGAAGCCCGCGGAGGTCGGCGGCGTCTTGCCGGTCACCTTGCTGCCCAGCCCGTAGTTGGCGAAGGCGATGTGCAGATACACCTCGGCGATCGACCGCACTCCCGGGGCCGGGCGCCAGGTGTACTTGTCCTGTGGGACCGCGTCGGCCAGGTCCAGGATCCGTTTCTCGACGAAGTCGACCTGACCGACCAGCTCGCCTTGCAGCAGCGCCTCCTTGGCGGGTGCGGCCTGGGCGCCCCTGGCGGAGCCGGCGAGCGAGGCGAACAAAAGACAGATCATGAGCGGCTTGATGGTTGTCATGCGCGGGATGATCTCCCGTTCCGCGTCATTTACAAGCAACACCGACGGCGGCGACTCACCGGATCGCCGGCGACTGTGCGGCCGGCGTTACGGCCTCATTTGGTTCGCGGGAGCCCGAATGGGCTCGTCATGTTGATGGGGCGCGGTGGGGCGTCAGCCGTTTGGTGGAAGGGGCTCACCATATCAATGGGTCGCGGCGGGCGCTGAAACCCGGGAGGAACGCCCATGTCGGCCGCGATCACCCGCGGTTTCGGGGACGGGGCAACCGCCGTCGCCGGCGAGACGTCTCGGTGCGGTGGCGCCGGAGGCCGTCGATTGGGGCGCGCGGGTTCGGCAAAGCGAGCGCGTTCCGCTTCGGTCTCGACGGAGCCGTCGGAACCTTCGGGATTGACTGCGGTGACCTTCACCGCCGCCAGATCGGCGCCCTGCGCTCGAGGCGCGCTTTGCGGCGACGAAGACGCCGATTGGCTCGCGACGACGGCTGTCGGCGCCGACATCGTCGCGTGCAGGCCGCGAGGTCTCCAGCCACGGCCTGAAAGAAAGGCCGCCAGCAACACGATCACCGGCCCCAGGGTCAAAGCGATCGCGGCCCAGGACCACCGCGCTCGCGGCGCGGGCGCGGGGATCTCGATCGCCGGCAAAGAGACGGACGGCGTCGGCTGGGTCCCCACGACCGAGGGATAGCTGCCGCTTCGGAACGGATAGCTGCCGCTGCTGATCTTGCGCAGATACCGATCGATGAGCACCTGCCGGTCGGCGCGCTCACTCGCGAAGGACTCCGCGATGGCCTTGCCCAACAATCGATCGGAGGTCTCCTGCGAGTGGGTCAGAACCTGCTCGAGGTCGCTCTCCATCTCCGCGGCCGTGGGGTAGCGCTGTTCGCGATCGCGGCTGAGCGCTCGGGCGCAGATCACCTCGAGCTCGACCGGCAACCCGAGCTCGGCGGGCAGGGCCGGAAGCGATCGATCGGAGAGCATTTGAGCGGCGATCGCGTGGTCGGCGACGCCCTTCCAGAAGCGCCGCCCGGCTAGCATCTCCCAGAGGATCACTCCGGCCGCAAAGATATCGCTCCGGCGATCGGCGACCTGGCCCAGAAACTGTTCCGGGGCCATGTATGAAAGCTTCCCCTTGACCGTGCCGGGCCGGGTCTGGTGGTCGTCGGCGACGCTCTTCGCAATCCCGAAGTCGACCAGCTTCACGCTTCCATCGTACGTGATGAAGATGTTGTTCGGGCTCACATCGCGGTGGACGATAGCGAGCGGCGTCCCACCGTAGTCCGTCAATTCGTGGACATAGTCGAGGCCGGCAAGCAGCTTGGTGACGATTCGTACACGCTGGGGGAGGCTCAAGGCCTGGGCGCCCGACAGCCGGTTCAGGACGCGCCCGAGCGGCTGGCCATGGAGATATTCCATCGCGATCGCGAGCCCGTGATCCTCCTCGATGACTTCGTACGTTTGCACCAGATTGGGATGGGACAGCCGCACCGATAGGCGCGCTTCGTCGATGAACATCTCGAAGAACCGCGGGTCGGCCGCAAGCTCGGGCCAGATTCGCTTGAGCACCGCGACCTTGGTGATGCCGCCCGCACTCACCATCGCGGCCAGGAAGACCTCGGCCATACCGCCTCGCCCGATGAGAGCAATCGTCTCGTACCGCGAGGACGGAGCCGCTATCGCGAGCTCCTCGATGGGAGCATCAAGACTCATTCGCTGGGCCTGCTGCCCACTCAGACACACGTCACCGATTTCCACGTGGACAGCATCGACCGCTAAAGGGGCTGTCTTAATCCTCGTAAATGATGAGAGGTTCGACCAAAGTTGATGACGCCGGGACGGCGGGTGCGTGGGCTCCCCGTCAGCCGACGGCGTGACGGGTGAGCACGCTGGTTTTGGGATGGCTGCCGCGGCTCGATATTTCGGCGCGCGGCGCCAGGCGCGGAAGCTCGAGGACGAAGATCGCCGGCAGCTCCGGGGTCTCCTCGACCCAGACGCGCCCGCCGTGAGCCTCGATGGCCATGCGAACGAAGTACAGTCCCAGGCCCAGGTTCATTCGTCCGCTGATCGAGGCCTGTCCGAATTTCTCGAAGATCTGGCTCTGATCGGCCGGGGGAATGGGCGAGCCCGTGTTGCCGATCCGGACCTGGAGCCCCGCATCGACGCTGGTCACGCGGATCTCGATCCGACCTTCGCTCGGCGTGTAGCGCACGGCATTGTCGAGGATGTTCTCGAGCACGCGCGTGAACAGGTCTTCATCGATCTCGACCCGCAGGCGCTCCGGCACGTCCGCGATGTAGATCTGGACCTTCCGGGACTTGCACTGCGCCGTGCGCTGGCCGGCGACCGCCATCAGCAGCGCCGCGATCCTGACGGGCTTGCGCGACAAGAGGATCTGCTTCGACTCCAGCCGGGCGAGCTCGAGCAAGTTGGCGATGAGGCGCAACATGCGATGACTGGCGGTCTGCACGTCAGCCACGCACTCCCGCGTCTCGACGGCGGCATCGGCCAGGTCGAGCGCGAGGAGATCGATGTTCGCCATCACCGCCGCCATGGGATTCTTGAGATCGTGCACGACGACGGCGAACATCTCTTGCTTGAAGAGATCGAGCTCGACCGCCTTCTTGTGCAGGTGCAGCATCGTGAGGTAGGCGCCGAGCTGCGCCGCCACGACCGAGACCAGCCGGATCTCCTCGTCCGAATAGGGCGACTCCCGTCGCTCGGCCAGCAGAAAGCCGGCGACGCGATCCAGTCCGACGACGGGCAGACCGACGTGGGCGCCGCCGTCGACGGGCGCAGGCAGCGAATGATCTTCGATCATGCGAAGACGCATCGCGAGTCGGGACCGCACGTGGTCCAGCTCGTCGGGCGACTGGGGCGGTGTCGACAGGAGCTCCTGGTCCTTGCCGTCGTAGGTGTCGAACAGCAAGGAGCAACGGTCGGAGTGGAGCATCGCCCGCAGAAGGTCCAGGACGCGCGACAATCGGGAGCTCTCGTCGATCGCCGAGTCCAGCGTCTGCGCAATCTCGGCGAGCACGCGCGTGGCGGTAGGCATGGCTCTCCTTCTATCGGACGGAGGCCGCCGGCATGCCGGTGAGGATCCCGCTCATTCCGTCGAATCGGCCCTCGCTGACCCGGATGCCGCCCTGGTCGATCGTGAGCGAACGAAGACTCGACAGGTGTTTGGTGCCGCGGGCCTTGAGCACCGAGATGGCGCGCTCGACCTTTCCCTCGATCTCGAGGTAACGAATCTGAATCAAGGCGTCGGCCATGAACGAGACGCCGTGTCCGGTGAGCTTGCCCGTTCCGATGAACTGCTCGGACTCCATGGTCATGACGACGGTCGTGCCCTTGCGCCGCAGATACTTGGCGATCGAATAGACCAGCTCCTTGAACCGTCTGGTCGATGACACGCCGATCGCCATCGAGGTCAGGCTGTCGAACACCGCGCGCCGCGCGCCCAGCTCCGCGACCAGGCGGCGGGCCTCGAAGAGGAAGCGGTCCGTGGACAGCTCGACCGGCGAGGCGTAGCGGATGGTGATGAGACCCTGTTTCTCTCGTTCGACCAGATCGAATCCCAGGCCTGTCGCGATGGCGCGTGTCTGCGCGGGCGTCTCCTCGAGCGTGAAGAGGACGCCCTTCTCGCCGAGGCGCGCCCCCTCCAGCAGAAAGTGCAGCGCCAGGATGGTCTTGCCCGCACCGGTCCCACCCTGGAAGACGGTGGTGCTGCTCCGGGGCAAGCCGCCCGCCAGCATCTCGTCGAGACCCTCGACCCCGATGCGCGCGCGATCCTCGAAGGACTCCACCGCCGTCGGGTGCGGATCCGGAACGCGCACCCGCGGGTAGACCGCGAAGCCCTCGCTGGTGATCTCGCTGAAGTGACGTCCCGAGACGTAGTTTCCTCCGCGCAGCTTCACGATCTCGAACTCGCGAACCGAGGTCAGCTCGTGTGGCTCGACCCCGAACCGGATGATGCCATCCGCGATCGCGAACTCCGGGAAGATCGTGAACTCCTTTCGGGTGTACTCCCCGACCAGCAGGGCGGTCGTGTCCAGGGCCGCCAGCCGCACGGCCAGGTCATAGACCAGGGCCCGGCGTCCCTGCAGGCGGGCGTCGTCGATGGCGCGAAAACTGTCCACCGCGATGAGGCTGGGCTCGAACGCCTCGACGCGCGCCATCATGGTCTCGATCACCTGGGCGCCGCCCTCGCGGAGCGCCGCGCCCAGGTCCACGAACAGGAGGTGGCTGTCCAGCAGGTCAGGGTCGAAGAACTTGAAGTACTGCATGTACTGCACCAGCTTCATCGCAGGCTCCGAGAGCGTGGTGAAGTAGATGCTCTTCTTTCCGAGCCGCGCCGCCTTGAAGAGCATCTGCAGCGTGAAGATGGTCTTGCCGCTGCCCGGCTCACCGGCGATGACGGTGAGCGAACGGGTGGGAAATCCGCCGCCGAGCAGGGTGTCCAGGGTGGGATCGCCGGCGCTTTCCAGTTTGAGACTGGGAGGTTGGATGGTCATGAGAGTTGCTCCCGTGAGAAGCGGATACCGCTGCGGCGAAACTGGACCAGGTTGTCGAGACGATGTGCCACGGCGATGCCGGTGAGATCGTAGAGGATGGGTGAAAGCTCTCCAGCCAGGTCCCGGAACGTCGAGAGGGTCTCCGCCGAGTAGGCGCGCCACGATTCGGGGCTGACGTATCGATACTCGAATCCCTCCCGAGTGATGAGCAACGCCTCCAGTTCGGGACTGCGTGACAGCAGGGCTTTCATGCTCCGTCGCAACAACGTCGCCGTGGCCGCGCTGCCGAGGAGGTCTGACAGGGTGACCCAGAGCAGCTCGAAGAGATCGGCGGCGGTGAGAGGATCCGCAACAGTCGCGTCAGCGCGTGGGTCGGAAGTCACCGCGACCGCCATCGAAGGCCTTTCGGCTCGGGGAAATTCCCTGTTGGCGCCAATAGGCGTCGTTGGAAGCGTCGCTGGTTGGGCATGGTGGTCGCTGATCTCGAAGACGCGCGCCCAACGAAGATGCCGAGGCGCGCCCCCCTCCCGCCACCGTCACCATCGCCAATCCCGGCGCTGCCTGGGCTCAAGTGTTCACGACGACCGGGGGTCCGGCAAGCGCGACCTCGAGCTCGTGAGAACGAGGGGCTCGTCGGCGGGTCACGCGATGTTCTGCTGAATCACCTGGTATTCACCCCGGAGCTCGATCGCGAGCCGTCCCATCATGGCCTCGGGAATGCCGAATTCAGCGGCGCAGCGCTCGACGACCGATGCGGCCCAAGGGGTCACGGTCGTGGGATCGGCCTCGCCGCTCAACGCCGTGGCGAGGTGGTCGCCCAGGACGAAGAGGCACCACCAGGACGCGTCCGTCGCCGGAGGGGTGTCCCGGTGGTGTTGCGCGATGACGGAGGACAGGAGCTTGTCGAAGCTCCAGCGGTCGAGCATCGCCTTGCCGAGATCCTCGTGGGTTCGACGCATCACCTGCAGAGCCACGTCGGTGTCTCGCAGATCGTCGGCCGTGAGGGTTCCCTGCGCCTTCTCGCTGACAATCCACAACAGCAACGACGCACCGACATCGGCCATCAAACCGACCAGGTAGGCGGTGTCTCCATTCAGGCCCTTCGCGATGTGGCGGGGCTCGAGCAGGTCGCACAGGGCGCGCATCGCGACGGCGCGCGCCACCGAGCGACGCCAGACCGACTTCAACAGGTCGTGGTAGGCGCCTTCGCCCACGTTGCAGAAGCCTTGCATGAAGATGGTTTGAACCAAGTTGTGCACGTGGCGCAGGCCAAGCCGGCTCACGGCGGCCTTGGCGCTGGTGGCGCGCGGCATGTGGATGTACTGCGCCGAATTCGCGGTGCGCAGGATGTCGACCGCGATCCGTGAGTCGCTCTCCACGATGAGCGCGACGTCGTCGATCGAGGAGCGGGGATTCTCGACCATCGATCGCAGCGACATCAGAACCGACGGGATGGCGGGCAAGACGATCTCGCCCTGACGCAGCTTGGCCTGCAAGAGCGCGAATCGATCGAGCGAGGAGCTCGGCTTCGCATGGGCGGGTGCGGGCGTGGGCGGCGACGGATCATCGGGGCTCGGCACGAGCTCTCGGGGCTTGCGATGGAGCTCGAGCCCGCGCGTCACCGCCGCCATGAGCTCGGTCAAGTTCCACGGCTTGCGGAGGTAGTCGACGGCACCCCGTCTGAGGATCTCGATCACGTCATCCATGTTGCCGCGCCCGCTCATCACGATGACCGAGGGTGCCGAGGCGTGACCGGCGGCCTGGAGCCGGCGGAGGAAGGTATGTCCATCGACGCCCGGCATTCTGAGGTCGAGAAAGATCACCTCGGGATTGCAGATCGCCACCGCGGCCAGCCCAGCGTCGGCGTCAGCGGCGCAGGTGATCTCGAACCCCAGCCGGCGCAGCGCTCGACCGAGCGCGATGCGAATGGGCTCCTCGTCATCCACGATGAGCACGCGCCCCTGGGATTCGTGCACCGGCGCCACAGAACCTGTCGTTGGGCTCATCCCTCACCCTCCGCTGGATAGTGCTGCGCCATGCACGCGTCACACACGGTATGGGTGAAGCTGGCATGCGAGGTTTTCGTCACATAAGTCTCCAGGTTTTCCCACGTCTTGTCGCCCTGGCGAATCCGACTGCAGTGCATGCAGATGGGCAGCATTCCCTGGAGCTGACGCACCTGACTGCGCGCCTCCTCGAGCTGCAGGACCTTCAGGCGCAGGGACTCTTCCAGCGCGCGGCGTCCGGTGATGTCGCGCATGACGGTCACCAGCATGGCGCGGCCCGGAAGCGTCTCGGTCACCGCGGTCTTCAGCGACACCGAGAGGACCCCACCCGGAGTCGTGACCTCGACGTCGGCCTCGACCGCGCGCGGGCTCGACAACGCCCGATCCTCGTGGCGAACGACCGCGTCCAGATTGAAGCCCGTGGCGTACTCGACCTGTCGCCCGGCCTCGTTGGACGTCAACAACGATCGGCTGGTCACGTCACGCACGAAGACCGGGTCCGGGATCGTCTCGATGATGTCCTTCAACAGCGCGCGCTCTTGAGCGATGTGGGCGATCGCGATTCGATGAAGCATCGACGCGCGATACGTGCTGATGCCGAGGGCGAACAGGACGCTTGCCATGCCCAGCAACCACTCCATTTGAAGAGGCGCGGGATGCCCCAGCAGGACGACCATGAGGATGCTCGCGCCCAGGCAATAGGCCGAATAGATCGCGGTGATGAGAAAACGCGTGAAGACGGCGCTGATCGTCACGAAGACGATGAACGTCCCGACGGTATAGGGAATAGCGAGGTCGTTTCTCCACACCAGGGACAGGTGATGGGCCGTGACCAGGAA
>Ga0265342_10001387_pt1 | contig 22662 bp, 20 predicted proteins | sample 4CB327metaG_FD_203125 | JGI IMG/M metagenome (GOLD analysis project Ga0265342, IMG submission 203125) | Rhizosphere microbial communities from Carex aquatilis grown in University of Washington, Seatle, WA, United States - 4-CB3-27 metaG | ecosystem: Host-associated > Plants > Roots >... | reverse complement strand
CGCCAAAGTCACCTCCGCGTGGACCCCTGGGGCCGCGCTGCCGGCGATCAGCGACGCGAAACCACCCGCGGCCACAGTCACGACACGCGCCTTCGGGTGCGGGGCCGGTGTGACAAGCGTCACAGCCACGGGCGCGGGCGTGCTGTCCCTGGCGGCCGGTTGGGTTGGCCACCAGGTGGCGATGGCCACGGCTGCGGCCTTGGCGCGCTCCTCGCACCCGCTGCCAACCGTGATCGATCGCTCTTCGCTCTGCTCGGTACCCTCGGGTTGCAGGTGGATGGCCAGCCCATCGGCGCGCGAGATCACGGCTGCTGTTCCCGGCCGGACCACCTCAGCGGGCAACAACACCGACAAGTTCTCCTCGACGGCACTGGCCGACGGGCAATTGCTGTCAGATGCCACATGGGGCTGCAACGCCAGCAAGAGAGCGACGATCGATGCGGGGGTCATCAGGGCCGGCCGTCTCTACGGGTCTACCTTTGCCATGTCGCGTGCCTGTGGGGCGAACGGTCCTGAAGGGAAGCGCTGCAGATACTCGATAGCGTCGGCGCGCGCCGCTGTCCCATCGCCCAGTCGCTGGCGGCACCTGGCTCGGCCTGCCAACGCACGTTCGATGACGTCCGTCGCTCGGGTCTGCGCCAGCACCCCATCGAAATCAGCGATGGCTTCTCGAAAGCGCCCGCCGGCCGCGCGCATCTCGCCTCGCTGCAAGCGGCGCTCAAGCCCGCCAGGCACCCGGCCGAGATCGAGTTCATCGAGAGAACGCAACGCCTCGGGTTGTCGGTGCAGGGCGGTGAGCGCGTCGATGCGGAGCACGCTGGCCTCGACAGACATCCGACCCTGCGGATAGCGGGCTTGATAGACATCGAGGGCGGCCAAGGCAGAAGCCGCATCCTGCTTCGCGCGCAGAGAACGCACGGCCGCGGCCAGCAGCCGCTCCTCGCTCAGACTGTCCGCCGGCGTAGCCGCCTTCTCGGGCGGGTGGGGCGGTGCCGGAGCAGTGGTCAATACCGCGGCCACAGGGGCAGGGGCAGCGGCCTCAGGCCGCGGTGCTGGCAAGGCCGGCGGAGTCGTCGATGCAGCTGCGGGCAGAGACTCCCGGTCGGCCCGAACTGCGGGGACGGTCGCCGCAGAGAAATTTGTGAAGGCAACGCGCGTCGGAGCAGGACGCGCGACAGGACCCGGAGAGTGCGAGGTCCGCGGGCGGCCAGGGGCTGCCAACGGCGGCAAGCTGGTCGCGGGTTTTGCAGGCGCGGGCGGCTCGACCGCCGGGGCAGCGACCTCCTGCGGAACGGCTGGCTCAGAGGGCATTGTTCGGTCGCTCTCGACGGAGATCGGCCTTTCCGTCCTGGGCCTGGAGCGACGTGCACGAGGGTTGTCAGGGGCGGCGGCTGGTTGTACCTGCGGACCTGACGGGGGATCGTGCTTGAGCACGAAGTGATCGATGGCGATGCCAAACGCGGTTCCCCAGAGCAGCAGTGAGCCCGTAACCACGACTGGACGCAGCCAACGCGCGCGTCGGGACGCGGGGCTGCACAGGCGTGCGCGCAACCGGCGCTTCACCCGGTCGTGGGCAGGGGCCGGCAATGGCTGGAGCCGCCGGTTGCTTTCCAGAAGGGCATCGGCCAAGGCCAGGCCTTGATCACGCCGGATGACTTCGGGCGCGGGTTTGGTTTCGCTCATGGCTGTTCCTCTTCGGTAAGCAGATCGGCCAGCTTGGCGCGCGCGCGGTGCAGGCGTACCCAAACGGCGTTGGTTTCGATGCCAAGCAGCGCGGCGATATCTTCGCCGGTGGATTCTTCGAGTGCGGATAGGATCAAGACGGTCCGGTACTTTTCCGGCAGGCGATCCATGGCGGCGTACAGGCGCAAGCTTTCCTCGCGCCGTTCAATTTCCTCGACTGGCGTGGGGCCGGCGGACCTGGATTCCGCCAGCGCTTGTCCGTGCAGGCCCCACAGCCAGCGGCGGAGAACATCGTTGCGGCGCCGCCAGCGCACCACCTGGGCGGTGATGCGGAATAGCCAGGTCGTGATGCGGGCCTCGTTGCGGAATTAGTGGTGCCGGCGCAGCACGACCAGAAAGACGTCGTGCAAGAGATCCTCGGCGTCGAAGCGTGGGCCGGCCAGCCGGCGAGCCCAGCGTTCGACCTGCGGGGCGTAGCGATCGTAGATCTCGGCTAGGGAATCCGCCGAGCCCAGCCCGCTCGAATCCAGACACTCCCCCGGCGATGAAGTGGATGGCGGCGGTTTACGCATGAATGAAGCCAATGGCGGTTGGTAGCGCGAGGCCCCTCAACCTTACAGAAAATCGAGAATGACATGATGACCGCGAGGTCGGTGAGTGATGATACTGCCATTCGTGTCGGCTGGCGCGGGCTTCCGGGTGCAGTACAATCGCTTCCGCCGTGACCTCTCCTCATTCTGCTGCTTGCACGATTCCGGTGCGTTTCTGCCGCCTGCGGCCGACCGCGGTCCTTCCGCACTACATGACACCGGGCTCGGCCGGCATGGACCTGGCGTCCGCTGCCGACGGGCCGGTGACTGTGCCTGCGGGCGAGCGGGTGGGCATCCCCACCGGATGGGCCATGGAACTGCCGCTGGGCTACGAGGCGCAGGTGCGTCCGCGTTCGGGGTTGGCTTGGCGGTCGGGGCTGACCGTGGTGAATGCCCCAGGAACCATCGACAGCGACTACCGAGGCGAGGTCGTGGTCTTGCTGGTCAACCTGTCCCAGCAGCCGGTCGTGGTTCAGCCTAGTGATCGCGTGGCCCAGATGGTGATTGCGCCGGTGATTCAGGTGGCCGTCGAGGAAGTGGCGGAGCTATCGAACACCCAGCGCGGTGGTGGTGGGTTCGGACACACCGGTTGATCCCGAACCCTCGAGTATGATTACGTGCAACCATGAGCAGCACCCCGGTTGACATTTCACCAAGGCGGGCCGGCATCGTCGGCGTTTCCGGCTATTCCGGGATGGAACTGGCCCGCATCCTGGCCAGCCATCCGCACTTTTCCATCGGGCTGGTGACCAGCGACAAGTGGGCCGGCAAGCGTCTGGGCGACCGACTGGCCGTGGCTGGACCTGCGGCGGATCTGACTTGCTTTACCCACGAGCAGGGCCAAGCCCACCTGGGCGAGGTGGACGTGGTTTTTCTGTGCACGCCGGCCGAGGTTTCGGTCGAGCTGGCGCCGCGTGTGTTGGCAGCGGGCGCGCGCGTGGTGGATCTGTCGGGCGGCTTCCGGCTGGCGGCAGACCAGTACCCGCAGTGGTACGGCTTCACTCATCCCGCGCCGGCGTTGCTGGCCGAGGCTGTCTATTCCATGCCAGAGGCCACCAACCACACAGACAAACTGCGAACGGCCAGGTTGGTGTCCAATCCCGGCTGCTACCCCACTGCCTCGGTGTTGGCCGTCTTGCCGCTTCTGCGCGCGGGTTTCATGGAGGCCGACTCTGTGATCATCGACGCCAAGAGCGGAACCACGGGCGCGGGCCGCAAAGCGAATGAAGAAATGTCGTTCTCCGAGGTAGCCGACGACATTCGCCCCTACCGTGTCCTGCGCCACCAGCACCAGCCCGAGATCGATCGGGCCCTGGGCATGAGCGGTGCGCCTAACGTGCGCGTGACCTTCGTTCCCCATCTGCTTCCGGTGCGACGGGGCATCCTGGCCACGGCGTACGGACGGCTGCGCCACGGGACGGGGGGCAGCGATCCAGGCGGCGGTGTGCGCAAGGCGCTCGCCGATTTCGCCGAGGAGCGGCCATTTGTCCACGTGGTGGCCGCCGAGGAGGTGCGCCTGCAAGCCGCGGTGGGTACCAACCGCGTGGTGCTGGGTGCGTCCGCAGATGCCAAGCTTGGCTCGGTGGTGGCGTTCGCAGCCATCGACAATCTCGTGAAGGGCGCGGCCGGACAGGCCGTGCAGAACGCCAATCTCATGTTCGGATTTCCAGAGACGGCCGGCCTGCTCAGGCTGGCAGGGGCCATGCCATGACGGACAACAACGGGCCGCAGCCGGAGTCTTTGGTCGATCGACGCGAACTGGTGGTCGAGGCGCTCAAGTACATCCAGAAGTTCACCGGCACGCGCGCGGTCATCAAATACGGCGGCGCGGCCATGGTCAAGGACGACCTCAAGCGAAGTTTCGCCCTTGACGTGGTCTTGCTGCAGGCCGCGGGCCTGCGGCCGGTGGTGGTTCACGGCGGCGGGCACGAGATCACCAAGACCCTCGATCGCTTGGGCCAGAAGAGCGAGTTCATCGACGGTCAGCGCGTGACCGGCGCGGCAGAAATGGGCGTGGTCGAGATGGTGCTGACCGGCAAGGTGAATACCGAGATCGTGGGCCTCATCAACACCCTGGGCGGAACCGCGATGGGCCTGTCGGGCAAGGACGCGCACCTCATCAAGGCGCACAAGTTGCCGCCTCGACCGGGCAAGCCCGACCTGGGCTGGGTGGGCGAAGTCGAGAGCATCAACACCGAGATTCTCGATCTGTTGCTGGGCAAGAACTACATGCCCGTGATCTCGCCGGTGGGATTGGGCGTCGAGGGGGCCAGCTTCAACATCAATGCCGACATGGTGGCCGCCGAGATCGCGGTTGCGGCCAAGGCGAAAAAGCTGATCTTCCTCACTGACGTGGCTGGAATCTTGGACGAGAACGGTCAACTGTTGAGCGAGCTGCGGGCTGCGGATCTGCGCGGTCGCCTGCAGGAAGGCCGCGCGGTCAAGGGCGGCATGCAGGTCAAGGCACAGGCCATCCTGCGCGCCCTGGAGGGCGGGGTGGAGGCGGTGCACGTGGTCGACGGCCGCGAGCCCCACAGCGTGGTGGTCGAGTTGTTTACCGAGAAGGGCGTAGGAACGCTGGTCACGGCATAGCGCCCGCGCTCGACGCCAAGACGCTATCGGCCTGCATCGGGCAGGTCAGATGCCAGGGCTGAAATGACCCCGGCGAAGGCCTGGCGGTTCGTCTCGCTGAGCGAGGCCAGGTCGCGATGGGCGTCGAGCATGAGTCGTCCCATGATGTCGGGCAGGAGGTCCCCATCATCGAGGGGCACCTCGGAAACGCTGGCTTCCTCTGGGAAGGGCCAGCGCTCGACGATGACGAACAGGGTGTCGAAGGCCGCCGATCGGAGGCACGTCATCACGTCCTTCACCCCGCACACGATGACCGCGCGGCGGCCGTGCTGCAGGGTGGTTCGGCCCAAATGGGCCAAGAGGCCCATGCCGGTGCTGTCGATGCTTTCCAGTTCGCGCAAGTCGATGATGAGGGTGTCGCCTGGCTGCCGTGCCAGCAGATCGTCGATGAATAGGCGGAGAGTGCGTGCGGTCACGTAGCGAACCTGGCCCTTCAGGACCAAGATGGGCGACTGGTCAAGGCGGCCGCAATAGGCCCTAGGCGCTGGTGCGGTTGCCATGGTTACCCCCACGCTGAATGATGAGCATCGCCACGTCGTCGGGCAGGGCTGACAGGCCGTCGAGGTGCAACTCCTGTCTTGCCTGCTCGATGGTGACATTCGGTCTTCCGAACAACCCCCGCAGATACTCGAGCTTTTCGTCCAGGGTCGACTGCGACAACACTTCGAGCACACCGTCGGAGAACACCGACAGGCTCATGGAGGGGGCCAGCGGCACGCGGTGCTCCTGGTAGCGACTGCGCGGCAGCATCCCCACCGGTACGCCCGGTTGTTCGAGCACTGTGACCGCAGCCCCGTCGCACAGGACCGGCCACGGAAAATGTCCGGCGTTGGCGTAGAGCAAGGTGTCCTCTTGCTGGTCGATCACTCCGTAGAAGATGGTGAGATGCTTGTCCAAATTGTCGCGGGCCATCTCGTCGTTCAGCCGCATGAGCAGGCGTGCCGGCGACAGGATTAGGTCGTCGCCAGACTCGATGGAGCTGGCCACATGGCGCTGCACGAAGCTGCGCAGCAAGACCGTGACCAGAGCCGAGGAGACACCGTGGCCCGACACATCTGCCAGGTAGAAGCCCCAATGGCGCGCGTCGATCTTGAAGACATCGATGAAGTCGCCGCTCAGAAAACTGGACGGTATGACCTCGCGAGTGAACAGGTAGTCGCCGAAGCGCTGGTGGTTGTGCGGCAGCATGCGAACCTGGATCTGCCGGCCAGCGTTCTCATCCTCAGCCAAGAGCCGCAGACTGGCCTCCAGGTCGCGGTTGAGGCGCTCGAGGTGGGCTCGATAGCGACGGTTGTCTTCGACCAGCGCGGCCTTCTCCAACGCCTTGTTGATTGCGTGCTCGAGCACCGGGAACTCGACGGGTTTCTCCACATAGTCCCACGCGCCCAACTGAAGCGCGCCGACCGCATCCTGCAGGAGGCTCGCCCCGGACATGACGATGATGGGAAGCTCGGGCGACTCCTTTTTGAGGATCTTCAGGACGCCCAGTCCGTCGAGGTTGGGCATGCGTAGGTCGCACAGCACCAGGTCGGGCTTGTTCGCCCGAATCGCATCAAGGCCCTCCTGGCCATCGGCAGCCTCAAGCGTGGCAAACCCGAGCCGCTCCAGGTAGTGGACGAGAACCTTCCTCACCATCTCGGTATCGTCGATGACCACGATTCGTTCACGTCGTGATACCATCTGCCTCGGTCTCCCTTCAGCCGGCGCGGGACCACCGGCGACCCAGAACCACTAACGTTACCGCGGATTTTCGTCAGCGCACGGGGCGCATTCGTGGAAATCAACGTCTGTCGCCATGTTGCGGATCTGTTTCGGGAAATTGCGCCTCGCCGGGCTGCCTTTGGGCGACTGCCAGTCGCCTTGTGGTAAGCCAGCCCACGAGTTTTCGAACCCGGGTGGCTATCCGTTGACCATGGCCCGCACCATCCGGAGCAAGTCTGCACTCCCGACGCTGACGGAAACCGAGGCCTCCAGCTTGCGCAAGAACCAACGCACAGTCCACTCCGCCTTGGCCGCAGGGGCGAGTTTGCTGTAGGCGCCCTGGTTATCAGGAAGGGCAACCAAGAGCGGCCGAGGGTGCAACGGCGCCCTCGGCCTCGTGTCCGCCCAATCCAATGCTGCCCCGGGTGGTGTGCCGGTCGCGATCTCGTACAGGGAGCGGCGGTCAGGGTGATGTTAGGGTCGCGGCGTACTTGCTCTGGATGTAACTAATGATCGTCGTGCCATCCGGGTTCGTGAGATCGGCAGTGGTCCACGGGCCATTCGCGCTCGCGTTGGTCACGAAGATAGAGGACGTCTCCCCGTTGGTCTCGACTGCCCAGTTCGTGCAACCGATGTCGTTCGCATCTAGGAAGGTCCACCATTTCTGCAATTCCGTCGCATTGAAGGTGCCGCTTCCGTTCGCCGAGCATCCACCGTATTCGGTAACGAAGATGGCAAGGCCTGCGTTCAGCGTCGTGGTGATCGCCTTCTGGAAACCGGCTAGAGGATGGCTATTCGCGTAGAAGTGGACCACATAGGCCAGGTTCGTGGAAGTGGTGACAGGATCGGCGGCGGCCGTGTCAGGTTTCTGGTCCCATTGGGGAGTGCCAAGGAAGATGATGTTGTCGGGATCGTTGGCACGGATCGCCGCGATGACCGCCTCATGGTAGGTCTTGACGGTGGCCCAGGCGACGGTGGGTTCGTTCCAGGGCTCGTACATGATGTTGGGATTGCTGCCGTACTTGGCGGACATGTTGCCAAAGAAGGTTGCGGCTGTGGTTTGTTGAGAGGCGCCGCCCCCGTGCCAATCGATGATTGCGTATATGCCGTTGGCGATGGCAGCGTCGAGCACGGCCTCGAGCCGGCTCAGCCCCGAAGTGGCATTCTGAGGCAGGATGGGAACTCGAAGAATGGCGCAGTCAAAGTCCTTGGCCAGGTGGCCAACCGCGGATGCGTTGTAGAATTGCCTCCCCTGTTGAGACCAGTCGTACATCGACATTCCATGCAGCGTGACGGGATTGCCGTTCTTGTCGACGATCTTGTTGCCGACGACCTTGAGCTGTCCGTGCACGCCCACGGGCGTCCCTGACGGCGCCGTCCCTGTGTTTGCCGTGGTCGTACCGCCGTTGGAGGTCGTGCCGCCGTTGGAGGTCGTACCGCCGTTGGACGTGGTACCGCCATTGGACATCGTACCGCTGTTGGACATCGCACCGCCTGACTTCGTGCCGCCCGTGCCTGTCGTGCCGGCTGAGCCGGAACTGCCGGCCGCAGCGGTCCCTCCCTTGCCACCGGTACCGCCAGAACCCGTCACGCCACCGGCGGTCGTGGCACCACCCGAGGTAGTCACACCACCGGAGCTCTTCGCACCACCCGAGCTGCCTGTCGCGCCGGCTGAGCCGGTCTTGCCGCCAGCGCTTGTTCCGCCAGCGCTTGTCCCGCCCGCGCTCTTGCCGCCAGATTCCGTCGCGCCACCCTCGGTCGTCGTCGTCACACCACCGGAGTCAATCGCGCCACCCGGGCCGATCCCGCCCTCCGAACCGGCACCAGCAGCGGCGCCAGCGGCCCCCGTGTCGCCCGCAATTCCCGGCGCGCCCCCGGTTGCGGGATTCGCGCCGCCTGTTCCGGGAGATGAAGCAGCCGTGTGTCCTGCCGCTGCCGGCGCACCGCCGGTTTCTGGAGTCCCGCCACTCGCTCCGCCTGAATACCCGGGCGATGGCGACGTAGATGAGTCGCATCCTCCGACGGCCAGGACTGGCAGCATTGCAAATAGACCCAGGAGTATCTTGCCAACGCAGTGGTGGTTCATGGAGCCTCTTCCTTCAGGGGGTTGCATGACAGCGGTGTCACCACTGGGGAAATGTGGGTGGGTGGTCCGAAGCTTCTATTGGTATGGAAAAAAGTCGTGACTATCTCCGATGATCATTCGGACAGCGAGCCGAGTCCGGCCCTGCGCTACTTTGCCGAGCGGCTACGCCCCAAGTGGGCGGTTCAGGTCGTGCGCCGTGGCCACACGCGGGTCTTGGACGGCATCCGCGTCCTGCTGCCGAACGCTTTCTGGCCTGGATCTGATGCGCGACCATCGACATCGGTTGATCCGTTCCGCTCGTCCGTCGTGTATCATGGTCGGCGACAGTCGAGGGATCTCATGTTTGCCCGCTTTGCCCGAGCCCAGGACGCAAATTCTCGCGTGGTCGTGGCAGGCGTGTTGGGTGGGGTTCTCCTGGCCGCATGGTCGGCCTGGTTCTTTTGGGCGCGGGTGGGACTCTACGAAGTCAGTCGCTCGGCGCGCTTGGAAGTGGCGACCGCGCCCTATGACGTGGACTCGCCGGTGGCGGCGCGCCTCCTGCACAGCTCTTTGGTACTGGACCGGCAGGTGCAGCAGGGCGAGATCCTGGTCGAGCTGGATGCCGAGGCGTTCCACCTAGAGCGCGCAGCCGAGCAGAGCCGACTGGCGACCCTGGGCCCGCAGATCGAAGCCTTGCGCGCAGAGCTGGCCTCGGAGGAGCAAGCCATGCGCGGCGAGGGACGCGCCAGTGCGGCGCAGGTGAACGAGGCGCGCGCCCGGCTGCGCGCCTCGAATGCCGTGGCCGAGCAGAAAGAAGCGGAGCGGGTCAAGATCCAGTCGCTGCACGAAAAGCGGCTGGTGGCGACGCTGGACCGCGACCGCCTGCAGGCCGAGGTGCAACGCCAGAACGCCGAGACGGAAGCCGCGCGGGTGCAGGTGGGCCGGGTGGGCAACGAGGGTGCAGTCAAGGTGAGCGAGCGCAAAGCGCTGATAGCGGGCCTGCAGGCCGACATCGCGCGCTTGCAGAGCGAGCGCGCCGACGCCGAGGGCAAGGTTCGCATCCTGGACCAGAAGATCGGCTTGCACTCGATTCGCGCACCCATCGCCGGCCGCATTGGACACATGGTGAACCTGCGGGCGGGCGCCATGCTGGCCGAACGCGACCGCCTGTGCACCATCGTTCCCACCGGCGGGCTGCGCGCCGTGGCCTTCTTCGACCCCGCGACCGCGACCGGGCGGGTGCACGCGGGGCAGAGCGCGCGGCTGCGCATGCTCGGTTTCCCCTGGACCAAGTACGGCATGCTGCAGGCCGAAGTGGATCGCGTCGGCAACGAGCCCAAGGACGGCCTCATTCGCGTTGAGTTGGTCTTGCGCACGCCGCAGCGGACGAACATCCCCTTGGAGCATGGCCTGCCGGCTAGTGCCGAGGTCGAGGTGGAACGGGTTTCGCCTTTTGCCCTGGTGCTGGACACGGCCGGCCGGTTCCTTATGAGTGCCCAGGCGAGTGCCGCGCCCGCCGCGCCAGCTGCACCCAACGCCTCGCTGGTCCTTGTCGCGTGGGGAGCCCGCCGGCTTCGCCGGCGGCGGACCATCGCGGGAGGGGATGGGAACCCTTTCAGGGTTCCCATCTCAGATCGATGAGCAGAACTGTTTCAGAGGACCACGCCCAGGGTGAGTCGGAGAGCGCGCGGGAGCGGCGGCAGTTCTTCGCCCACGAGGTGGTGCAGACCTCGGCCATGGACTGCGGCCCCGCAGCCCTAAAATCGCTGCTGGAGGGTTTCGGCATTCGCGCTCACTACGGTCGGCTGCGCGAGGCTTGTCACACCACGGTCGACGGGTCGTCCATCGACACACTGGAGGATTTGGCTGGAAAGCTGGGCCTCGACGCCGCCCAGATGATGGTGCCGGTGGAACATGTGCTTATGCGCGAGTCGGACGCGTTGCCGGCCCTGGTGGTGGTCAGGTTGCCGTCGGGGTTGACCCACTTCGTGGTGGTGTGGCGCATGTTGGGGCCGTGGGTCCAGGTCATGGACCCGGGCCGCGGCCGGCGCTGGATGAGCAAGCGAGATCTGCTGCGCGATTTGTACGTACACGAGATGCCGGCCCCGGCGGCAGACTTTGCGGCGTGGACGCGTGAGCCAGGCTTTCTCGATCCGTTGCGGCTTCGTTTGCGCAGGCTGGGCGTGCGTGATTCCGGTCAGCGCATCGCTGCGGCCGCGGCCGGCCAAGGCTGGCGCCCCTTGTGCGCGCTCGACGCCTGCACCCGGGCGACCGAACGCCTGGTGAGCGGCAAGGCGATTCCTCGCGCCTGCGCCGCGCGGGCCTTCGAGTGCCTGTGGCAAGAGGTTGGGCAGGGCGCGCAGTCACCGCTTGTCCCCGCGACTCTGTGGTCCGCGCGCCTAGCCGCGCCAATCGAGGAGCAACCCATGCTGACGTTGCGTGGAGCCCTAGCGCTGCGGGTGTCCGGCCGGGCCGCGCAGCGAGCCGCGCCAGGGCTGCCACCCGAGCTTGCTGCTGTGCTGGCCGACGATCAACCAGGTCCGGCGCGCAAGCTGTTTGAGTTCTTGCGCGCAGACGGGCTTCTGCGTTTCGTGCCCATGGTGGCGGCGTTGGCGCTGGCCGGGATCGGGACCGTGGTGGAGTCGCTGCTTTTCCGCAGCGCTATCGACATCGGTCAGCGCCTGCCGCTTTTCGAGCAGCGCCTGGCAGCGGCGGGCGCTTTGCTCGTGCTGTTGGCGGCATTTTTCCTCGTCGAATGGCCCCTGGCACGGGCCCTGTGGGCCGTGGGCAGCCGGCTGGAGATGCGGCTGCGCCAGGCTTTTCTGCGCAAGTTGCCTCTGCTCGGGGATCGCTATTTCCAGAGCCGGCCGATTTCGGACATGGCGGAGCGCGCGCACCTTCTGCACTGGCTGCGCCTTCTGCCCGGGCAGGGTGGCCAGCTGGTGCGCGCGACCTGCGAGATGATCACCACCACCGCCGGCGTGATCTGGCTGTATCCGTCAGGCGCGCCCTTGGTCCTGACGCTGGTGGGGCTGATGCTGGTCTTGCCGTTCTGTTTCCAGCCGGCGCTGGTGGAACGGGATCTGCGCATGCGCGGCCATGCCGGAGGCTTGGCGCGCTTCTATCTAGACGCGCTGCTGGGCCTGTCAGCCATTCGCGCGCACACCGCCGAGCCAGCGCTACGCAGCGAGCACGGCGGGCGACTGCGCGAGTGGGCGCGGGCGGCCCGGGACGCCACGCGTTTGGCGGTCATCATCGAAACGGCGCAGGGCTTGCTGGGATTCGGTCTGGCGGCGGTTCTGGTCTTTCGCTACCTGATGTCAGCCTCGGGCTCGGGCTGGGCGATTTTGATCGTGTATTGGCTCTTCATGCTGCCGTCGCTGGGCCAGGAGATCGCGTTTTTGATCCAGCAATACCCGCAGCATCGCAACGTGACCTTGCGCCTGATGGAGCCGTTGGGCGCGCCGGAGAGCCCAGTCGAAGCGGAGGACAGCTCGCTTCCGCAGTCGACCGCGGCTGGGGCTGCCGTGGATCTGCGCGACGTACGCGTGATAGCGGCGGGCAACGAGATCCTCGCGGTCGACAAGCTGAGTCTCGAGGCGGGGGAACACGTGGCGATCGTGGGCTCATCAGGCGCGGGCAAGTCCAGCCTGGTCGGTCTTCTGTTGGGCTGGTATCGCCCGGACGTCGGCGTGGTGCGCGTCGACGGCCAGGAACTGCGCGGGCGCTGGCTGGACGAGCTGCGACGCCAGACCCTGTGGGTGGATCCCGCGGTGCAGCTGTGGAATCGGTCGTTGCTGGAGAATCTTCGCTTCGGCAGCGACGGCGAGCATCGGGCTGTGGGCGACGCGGTGGAGGCCGCGCAGCTCGACGAGGTGCTGGCCCGTCTGCCCATGGGTTTGCAGACGCCGCTGGGCGCAGGCGGGGCCTTGCTTTCCGGCGGCGAGGGCCAGCGGGTGCGGCTGGGTCGGGCCGTGTGTCGGGGCGCGGCCCGCTTGGTAGTTTTCGACGAGCCCTTCTGCGGGCTGGAGCGTTCCCGACGGGAAGCTCTGCTCAAGGCCGCGCGGGCGCGCTGGGCGACGGCGACATTTCTGTGCATCACACACGACATCGGCCAGACCCTGGAGTTTCCGCGAGTGCTGGTGGTGGACAAAGGACGCGTGGCTGAGGACGGCGCGCCCAAGCAACTGGCCGGCCAGGCGGGCACGCGGTACGCGCGCTTGCTGGCGGCCGAGGTGCGCGCGCGGGCGCGTCTCGACGGCCCGCAGTGGCGGCATCTGCGCCTGGACAAGGGACAGATCGAAGAGCGCCCGGCACAGGGAGAAACCACATGAGCCGCGGGCGTGCGGACGCGGCGACGATGGCCAGCCCGGCGGCCGCAGCCTGGCCAGCCGGCAGACTGGGTGATGCTCTGGTCGCGGTGACCGAGCGCCTCCTGCCTCAGCGACGGGCGACCCGCTTGCAAGATCCTCCGTCCAACATCGGCGACGGTCCGGCCCTGGCTGCTTTCGTAGAGGATGCCGCCAGTCAGCTCGGGCTGGAGATTGAGCCGGTGGATGCGCGTGTGTCGACCGTGCGCGGGCTTCTTGCAGAAGGAGGTCCGGTCTTGGTCGCCCATCCGGGCTCGGACTCGGCGGGGGTGCTGTTCTTGGTACTGCTGGCCTGTGACCAGCGCGGGCGAGCGGCCGAGGTGCTGGGCGCTGACCGGCGCGTGCATCGTCTGGCCGCGGCCGAGATCGACGCCTGGCTCGACGATGAGCAGCGCGGTCCGGCCGGGGAGGCCTTCGCCCGTTTTGCTTCGGCCGTGGGCCTCGCGGCTCGCGATGAAGAGAAGACCCGCCGGATTCTCGGCGGCGTGGTCGGGCCCAGCCGGGCGGCGGTGGGCTGGGCGCTGCACCCGGCTGCCAGCAGCCTGGCCGAACGCTTTGCCCAGGCAGGGGCCAGGCGCGTGGTGGGCACTGCGCTGGCATCGTATCTGGCGGGCTTTGCGCTCATGGTGGGCTCGTGGTGGTTGCTTGGGGCCGCGGCGCTGCAGGGCCATCTGGAACCGGGCTGGCTTTGGGCATGGGGCATGTTGTTGCTGACTTTCGTGGCGTGTCGGGGAAGCGGGGTTTGGGCGGCTGGCCGTCTGGCCGTGCAGGTGGGCGGACTGGTGCGCGAGCGTTTGCTCGAAGGCATCCTGCGCCTGCCCGCCGACCAGGTGCGGGTCAAAGGGGTAGGGAACCTGCTCGGTACTGTCCTGGAGGCTGATGCCCTGGATGCTTTCGCGCGCACCGGTGGGCCTTTGTTGTTGGCCGACGTATTCCAGTTCTTGTTTGGCGCTGTGGTGTTGCTGCTGGGCGCGGCGCCGATTCTGCACCTCGCGTTGCTGATCGGCTGGCTGCTCTTGGCCGCCGGACTGGTGCGCCGCCTGTATCGACGACTGCTCGACTGGGCCGACGCACGCTTGCTACTCACCGACGAGCTGGTGGAAACCATGGTGGGCTATCGCACCTTGGTGGCGCAGCAGCCAGCGGCGCAGCAACAGGAGGGCGCGGACCGAGGTCTGGCAGTCTACGGTCGCAAGCAGGCCGCCCTCGACAGCGAGATGGCGCGCCTGTCGTCGCTTTTGCCCCGCGGCTGGCTGGTGCTGGGTGTAGCGGCGCTCGCCCCGAGCTTTGCAACCGGCACAGCGCAAAGCACGCCGTTGGCGGTCAGCCTGGGCGGCGTCTTGCTGGTGTACTTGGCTTTTCGTCGCGTGGCCATGGAGACTGGGCCAGGCCTGGCGGCGGCCTTCCTTGGCTGGAGACGCACGCAGCCCTTGTTCGAGGCGGCGTCAGAGACGCCTGAAGCGGGAGAGACCGTGGCCGTGCTGCCCACGGAAGTGGACGAGGCGAGCGCCGGCCAGCGTGGGTTGCTGGTGGGCCGCGACGTCAGCTTCAGCTACCCGGGCCGACTCGAGCCGGTGTTGCGTGGCTGCAGCATCGAGATCCGGCGGCACCAACACATTCTGCTCGAAGGACCATCGGGCTCGGGCAAGTCGACCCTGGGCGCGCTTCTCTGTGGGCTGCGCCAGCCGTCGAGCGGTTTGTTGTTGTTGGGCGGATTCGACCATCACAGCCTGCGGCCCGAGCGCTGGCGCCAGCGCGCCGCAGGCGTGCCTCAGAGCCACGAGAACCACATCTTGTCAGCATCGCTGCTATTCAACATCGCCATGGCCCGGCGCTGGCCGCCGCGCTCGGAAGACGAGCAGGAGATCGAGGCTATCTGTCGCGAGCTGGGGTTGTCCGACCTGATTGCGCGCATGCCGGGAGGGCTGCAACAAATGGTGGGGGACAGTGGTTGGCAGCTTTCGCAAGGCGAGCGCAGCCGCGTGTGCGTGGCGCGGGCGCTGCTGCAGCAAGCCGACTTGCGCGTGCTCGACGAGAGTTTCGCCACCCTTGATCCCGAGACCCTGGACCGCGTACTCGAGTGCGTGGTGCGACGTTCGGAAACCCTGGTCGTGGTTTCGCACGCGTAGGCCTCTGCGTCCTCTCCGCTCCCCTCCGTGTTCTCAGCGGAGGGTGGGCTTCCGAATGAATGCTCGTACTACTTCGCTCTCGCCTGTTTGACGATATCGACGAACAACTGCGCGCGATCGGTGACCAGTTCGTCGCGTCCCTCGCGCAAGGCTTTGACGTCGACCAGGTCGCCGCCCACGCCCAGGGCCTCGGCGCCCGCCTTAATGAAAGCCGCAGCGGTCTGCAAGGAGACCCCGCCGGTGGGGACCAGCTTGATGTGCGGCAGCGGCGCCTTGAGCGCCTTGAGGTAGCTCGCTCCGCCCACCGCGCCCGCGGGAAACACTTTCACGAAATCGGCGCCCGCCGACCAGGCGGTCACCACCTCGGTCGGGGTCAGCGCGCCCGGCATCACCAAGACGCCTTGCTGCTTACAGAAAGCGATCGTCTCGAGGCTGAGCGCGGGGCTCACGATGAACTGGGCACCAGCCTCGATGCAGATCTGCGCAGTTTGCGCGTCCATCACCGTGCCCGCGCCGATGATCACCTCGGGATCGATCTCCGCGGTCAGTCCCTTGATCACGTCCACCGCGCCGGGAACCGTCATGGTGATCTCGAGCACCGAGATCCCGCCCTTGAGAATGGCCGCCACGGCCCGTCTTGCCATGTCGGTGGACTCGGCCCGGACCACGGGAATGATGCCGATGGCTGTGAGCCGGCTGCTAACTTCTGCTTTGTCGCGCGATTTCATGCTGCCTTTCTTTTGAAACTAGCGGGCCACGCGCGCACTCGCGCCCTTCATGACCTTTTCGACTTCTGCCAAGGTTGCCATGGTGGTGTCGCCGGGCGTGGTCATGGCCAAAGCCCCGTGCGCCGCTCCGCATTCCACCGCCCACTCCGGGGACTTGCCGGCGAGAAAACCGTAGATCAAGCCGGATGCGAACGAGTCACCGCCGCCCACGCGATCGTAGATCTCCAGGTCGTTGCGGACCGTGGCGCAAAAGAGCTGCCCCTGGTAGTAGCACACGGCGCCCCAATCGTTGCAGGTTGCGCTTCGGGCATTGCGCAGGGTTGTGGCTACCAGCTTGAGATTGGGGTACGCGGCGATCACGCGCTCGATCATTCGGCGGAAGCTTTCCGGGTCAAGCTGCGACAGGTTCTCGTCCACGCCTTCCACCTCGAAGCCCAGCGCCGCGGTGAAGTCCTCTTCATTGCCGAAGAGCACGTCGACCTGGGACACGACTTCGCGGTTCACTTCGATGGCGCGCTTGCGTCCGCCGATGGCCTTCCACAGCGACTCGCGATAGTTGAGGTCGTAGGAAGCCACCGCGCCGTTGTCGCGCGCGGCCTTGAGCGCTTCCTTGGCCACCAGAGGTGTGGTTTCCGAAAGGGCGCAGAAGATCCCGCCGGTGTGGAACCAACGTGAGCCTTCCCCGCGGAAGATCAATTTCCAGTCGACGCTGCCCGGCTGCAGCTGCGACACCGCGGTGTGGCCGCGGTCGGAACAGCCGAGCGGAGCGCGCACCCCGAATCCGCGTTCGGTGAAATTCATGCCGTTGCGAACCGCGCGGCCTACGCCATCGTAGGGCACCCACTTGACGTGCGATTGGTCCACGCCCCCCTGGTAGACGAGATCCTGCACCAGGCGGCCGATGGGGTTATCCGCCAGGGCGGTGACCACAGCGGTCTTCAGGCCGAAACAGCGATGCAACCCGCGTGCGACGTTGTACTCGCCGCCGCCTTCCCACACTTGGAACGAACGCGTGGTCGCGATACGGCCATCTCCGGGATCGAGGCGCAACATGATTTCGCCCAGGCTGACGAGATCCCACTTGGCGCTTCCTGCTGGCTTGATTCTTAGAGGTTCCATGTGCAAGTCACCGACGAATTTTTCTGGCCGGAGCGTACAGGAAATGCAGCGGGCGATCAAATGCCAGTGGGGTGGGTCTGAAATCCCGAGTGAGGAGGCGGCGGGTGCGCACGGCCATGCACCAAATTTGGTGCTATGTTGCGGTCCATGCGAGCGACCAGTGCGCGACCCATCACCGACCTGAAGACTCATACGAAGGACGTGGTGGGAGAGGCTGTCCGTACCGGAGAGCCCATCTTGATCACCCAGAACGGCCGGGCTCGCGTCGTGGTGATGGATGCGCGACGACACGACGACATGCAAGCGACTCTCTCGATGCTGAAGTTGCTCGCGCAAAGCCAAGAGTCGCTCGCTCGGGGCGAGAAAACATACTCCAGCGAGGATGTGCGCCGGCGCGCCCACGCCGCCCTGCACCGGGCTGCGCGGCGATGAGGGGAGGTCGCGACTTCCGTGTAGTGTGGACCGGGCCGGCAGCGGCCGACCTTGAGCGAATCGCTTTGTTCTTGCTGGGCGAGTCTCCGCTGCGGGCTGGTCCGATAGTCGACCGTATCGTCGACCGAGCCGAGTCCCTGGCCGAGTTCCCCACCCGTGGCCGCACCGCACCGGAGCTTCGGTCGATGGGAGACCACACCTGGCGCGAGATCCAGGAGAGCCCCTGGCGGATCATCTACCGGGTGGGAGCCGGTGTCGTTCAGGTCCACGTGGTTCTCGACGGCCGACGCAGTCTTGAAGACATCTTGATGGAGCGGATCCTTCGCGGTTGACCGCGGCCGCGTCGCTCATCGCCGCTTCGTCGACGGGAATGGGTCGACTCGGGGGCGCGGTAGGCGCGAGCTGCGGTCGCCCAGCACGATAGTGGATGCACGGCCGTTCGGGCGACCGCAGGTCGCCCGTAACCCAGACGTGATTCGCGCACGGCCGTGTCGGCGACCGCGGGTCGCCACCGCAGGTGGCTCGGGCTATAGTCGCCCTCTGTCCATGATGGAACGGGTAAAGCAGAAGGATCGCAAGAGCGCAGGAGGGAAGGAGAGCCCTCCTATACTCAGAAAAGAGCGCCGTAAGCAGGCGTTTTCCGTCTTCGGCGGGGCGGTGGAACAGGCTGGCGACCACGAGAGTGCGTTGGCGCTGGCCGAGCTGCTCACGCCCGACCCGGGCCTGGCGCGCGCTCTCACCCACGGGTTTCACAGCTACGCCGGTCGCATGCACCCCTTCACCGCGCGCACTGCCATCGCGCGCTTTTCGCAGCCTGGCCAGGACGTGCTGGATCCTTTTTGCGGCAGTGGCACGGTCCTGGTCGAGGCCATGGCCGCGGGTCGCAAGGCCGTGGGCAGTGATGCCAGCCCGCTGGCTGTCATCATCGCGCAGGTCCGCTCGACCACCCTGGGGCCCGAGGGTCGCGCGCGACTGGTGGAGAGCGCACGCCAGATCGCTGAAGAGGCCGCGGAGCGCGCACGCAAGCGCCAGCGGCCCGAGATCCCTCAGTGGGCAGCCCGCGAGAAAGACCGATTCTTTCCCCATGTCGCGCTTGAGCTTTACGGTTTGCGCGCGCTTATCGGCGAAACCAAGGAAGACGACGTGGGCCGCGCTTTGCGCGCCTGCCTGTCATCGATCCTGGTGAAGTTCATGCGCGGCAGCGAGGAGGCGGAAGCCCGGCGCATCGGCAGGGGTGTGCCCTCGCACTTCTTTGCCAGCCGTACCGAAGAACTGGCGCGCGGCCTGGAGGCCTTGGAACGGCGAACACCGGAGGGAACGCTCCCGCCACGGATTCGCGTGGCCGACGCACGGGATTTGAGCCCGCTGGCTGCCGCGGGGTTCGATCTGATCTTGTCTTCGCCACCCTACGCCGGAACCTACGACTACGCCGAACACCACGATGTGCGCTTCCTCTGGCTGGGGTTGCCGCGCGCGAATCTGGATCGCGTGCAAGTGGGCGCGCGCGACGAAGGGTTGGGCTCGGCCGCCCAGCGCTGGCTGCACGATCGGCGGCGCTGGCTGTCGGAGATGGCACGCGTGGCCCGTCGGGGCGCGGCCGTCATCTTGCAGGTTGGCGACGGTGTGGTCGCGGGTGCGCCCGAGGACGCCGCGCAAGCCGTCGAAGACGAGGCCCGGCGCTTGGGCCTGGTTCCGGTGGCCCGCGTGTCGCAGGCCCGGCCGCCCCACGACTATCGCCTGCGCCAGATCTTCGAAGGCCGCCCTCGCCGCGAACACATCGTGTTGTTGCGCAAGGAAAGCTAGTTGCTGTCCCAGGTGCTGCATACCATTCGCGAGCAGGCGCTGCTTGCGGCCGGCGAGCGCCTGCTGGTGGCTGTCTCGGGCGGACCCGACTCGATGGCTCTGCTGCACGCACTGGTGCGCCTCGCGTCCCGCTTGCACATCGAGTTGGTCGCGGCGACCGTGGATCACGGTCTGCGGTCGGAATCGGCACGCGAGGCCGCCCTGGTGGCCGAGCGCTGCCGTGTTCTCGGCGTTTCCTGTGAGATTCTCGATGTCGACGTCAAAGCCGCGCGCCACGCCCATGTGTCGTGGCAGGAAGCCGCTCGTAACGTGCGCCTCTCTGCTTTGCAAGAATCTGCGGTCCGGCTGGGGTGCGCGCGCGTCGCTCTCGGTCACACGGCCGATGATCAGGCCGAAACGGTGCTGTTTCGTATCATGCGCGGCACGGGCATCGGTGGCCTTGCAGGAATTCCGTACCAGCGCGGGATCTTCATCCGGCCCCTGCTTGACGTTCGCCGCAAAGGCATCATTGCATTTCTGGCCAAACGGCACATTGCCTTCATCGAGGATCCCTCGAATGCCAACCGGCACTATGCGCGGGTGCGGATTCGTCTCGACCTTCTGCCCATGCTGGCTCGCGAGAATCCGCGTGTGGTCGAGGCGCTGCTGTCCCTGGCACAAGAGGCGCGCGCCATCGCCGCAGGGATGCCGACCCGTGATCGGCTCGGGTTTCCGCCTGTCCCGCGGCGTGCGGCCGCGCTGATCCAACGGATGGCGGCTGAAGGGCGGGGCACGCGACGGGTCTCGGTCCCCCAGGGTGAGGTGGTGGTGAGCTACGGAAACGTCCGCTTTCGACCACACGTGCACCAAGATTTTGGCCCTTCTTCGTCCGAGGCGGTCCGGGTGAAGGGCCCGAGAATTTATCGCCTGCCGGGTCGAAGCGAGGGCCCGGCTCTCAAGCTGGAAGAAGGGCGGTACCCCGCGCTCCCTCCAAGCGATGCCGCAGTCTTTGACGCCACACGGATCGCGCGGCCCCTGGAGGTGCGCGCCTGGCGCCTGGGCGAGCGCATGCGTCCGCGCGGCGGCCGCGGTAGCCGCAAGGTTTCGGATCTGCTGATCGACGCCAAAATCCCTCGCGACCTCCGGCACGATCTGCCCGCACTGGTCGCCGCCGACGGAAACATCCTGTTTGTCGCGGGTCTGCGACCCTCCGAGATCGGGCGTCCGCAGGGCGGCACGGAGCGCTGGCTCGCCGTGTGCCCTGTCTGACAGCGTTGCCGAGGGGAACTCTCGTTGACGCCGCGCTTTTTGCGGTCAATATTCTGATCAGATAGTCGACAGCATCAGAGGACCGCGCGTGCGCAATAGTCATAAGACCATCTTGGTTTGGGCCATGCTGCTCTTCACCTTCTTTTTGGTGTGGCAGCTCATCAATCCGCGGGCAACCGACCAGAAGATGGCGTTCTCCGAGTTCATTCAGAAGGTCGAAAAGTCGCCCGCCGACTTCAAGACGACCCCGTTGCAGATCCGCATGAACGGCAACAACGCCGAATTCCGCGGGATCTTGAAGAAGGGCGACGAGGCCTTCGTGACCAACGGCTTCATCGGCGAGCAGACGCTGGAGAAGCTCAACAAGGCCAACATTCCCTACGAGATCACACGCGAGTCCGAGGGCGGGTTCTGGCAGCAGATGTTGATCACGTGGCTGCCCATCATCGTGGTCGCGGTGGTTTTTCTGCTCTTCATGCGCCAGCTGCAGATGGGCGGCGGCAAAGCCATGAGCTTCGGCAAGTCCAAGGCACGTCTTCTGTCCGAGAGCCAAAAGAAGATCACCTTCGCCGACGTGGCCGGCATCGAAGAAGCCAAGGATGAGGTCGAGGAGATCATTGCCTTCCTCAAGGACCCCAAGAAGTTCACCCGCCTGGGCGGCCGCATTCCCAAGGGCGTGCTCATGATGGGCCCGCCTGGCACGGGAAAGACCCTGCTTGCGCGCGCCATCGCGGGCGAGGCCGGGGTTCCCTTCTTCTCCATCTCTGGCTCGGATTTCGTGGAGATGTTTGTGGGCGTGGGCGCCAGCCGCGTGCGCGACCTGTTCGAGCAAGGCAAGAAGAACGCGCCTTGCATCGTGTTTATCGACGAGATCGATGCCGTGGGCCGACATCGCGGGGCGGGCTTGGGCGGCGGCCACGACGAGCGCGAGCAAACCCTCAACCAGTTGCTGGTCGAGATGGACGGCTTCGAGTCAAACGACGGCGTGATTCTCATCGCGGCCACCAATCGGCCCGATGTGCTCGACCCGGCGCTGTTGCGACCGGGGCGTTTTGACCGCCGCATCGTGGTTCCGCGGCCCGACGTCAAGGGGCGGCTGGGCATCCTCAAGGTTCACACCAAGAAGATGCCGCTGGGATCCAACGTGGATCTCGATGTGGTGGCGCGCGGAACGCCCGGTTTCTCGGGCGCCGACTTGGAGAATCTGGTCAACGAAGCAGCCTTGCTGGCCGCGCGCGAGGACAAGGACCAGCTCGATCGCCACGACTTCGAGATGGCCAAGGACAAGGTCCTGATGGGTCCTGAGCGGCGCTCGATGATCATCAGCGACCAGGACAAGCGCATCACCGCGTTCCACGAGGCGGGGCACGCCCTGGTGGGCAAGATGATGAAGGGCTCAGACCCGGTTCACAAGGTGACCATCATTCCGCGCGGACGAGCCCTGGGACTCACCCAGCAGTTGCCTTTGGAAGACCGGCTCAACCTGTCGCGTGAGGCCGCCAACGATCAGATCGCGGTGGCCATGGGTGGCCGCGTGGTTGAGGAGCTGGTCTTCGGGCAGATTACTACTGGCGCTTCCAACGACATCTCTATGGCCACCGACCTGGCGCACAAGATGGTCTGCGAGTGGGGCATGTCGGAGAAGATCGGACCGCTGCACTTCGGACGCAACGAAGAGATGGTGTTCCTGGGCCGCGACTTCGCCGAGCATAAGGAATACAGCGAGCAGACTGCGGAGAACATCGACGCCGAGGTGCGCCGAATCGTCACCGAGAACCTGGAACGAGCCAAGCAAGCGATCACGGGCAACATGGACAAGCTGAACGTGCTGGCCGAGGCCCTGCTCGAGTACGAAACCATTGATGGCGCCGAGATCGACGTCCTGTTTGCGGGTGGCAAGTTGGACCGGTCCCCCACGGCTTCGCCTTCCGTGGCGGGCAAGGACGGTGGAGAGCAGAAGCAAGTCCGGCCTGGGCAGCGCTCTGGTCTGTTCCCGCGACCGTTGCCTGACCCCGAAAAGGCATAGCAGAGTAGGCTGGCACAGCCTCGTCTCCGATGGCCACGCGGATTGTTGGTGTTCTCAATGTGACCCCCGATTCGTTCTCGGATGGGGGACGATTTTCTTCGGTGGAGGATGTGGTCGCCGCAGGTCTGGCCATGGTG
>Ga0265342_10001383_pt1 | contig 22673 bp, 13 predicted proteins | sample 4CB327metaG_FD_203125 | JGI IMG/M metagenome (GOLD analysis project Ga0265342, IMG submission 203125) | Rhizosphere microbial communities from Carex aquatilis grown in University of Washington, Seatle, WA, United States - 4-CB3-27 metaG | ecosystem: Host-associated > Plants > Roots >... | reverse complement strand
AGCGCTGCACGGGCCTACGATCCGCGCATCGTTCGCGTGGAGGCCGGCTATGCAGAGGGCTGGTCGGATGTTCTCGTGGTCAGTTCCGACGGAACCATGGCGCGCGATCGTCAACCCATGGTGCGTCTTGGCGCAAGCGCGATGGCGGATGACAATGGCAAGCGCCAGTCCGGGCGCTCGGGCACCGCCAAACGCCGTGGGCTCGATCTGTTCGCCGAGCCGGGGTCGACGCCGGAGGATCACGGTCGCGAGGCGGCCCGTCTGGCCATCGCCATGTTGCATGCGCAGGAGGCGCCGGCCGGTCCGATGCCGGTCGTGCTCGCCTCGGGCGAATCCGGGATTTTGCTGCACGAGGCGGTCGGGCACGGGCTGGAAGCGGATTTCAACCGCAAGCAGACCTCAAACTACTCGGGACAGCTCGGGAAACAGGTGGCATCGAGCTTGTGCACGGTGATCGACGATGCAACCATCACCGGGGCCCGTGGTTCTATCAACGTGGACGACGAAGGCACGCCCGGCGGACGCAATGTGCTCATCGAAAACGGAATCCTAGTGGGCTACATGCAGGATCGCATTTCTGCGCGCCACTTCGGGACCAAGCCCACCGGCAACGGCCGCCGTGAAAGCTTCCGCCAGCCGCCCATGCCGCGCATGACCAATACGCTCTTGCTGGCGGGCAACGACGATCCGCAGGACATCATTGGTTCGGTTTCTCGCGGGGTCTACGCCAAAAGATTCTCGGGCGGCCAGGTGAACATCTCGAACGGCGACTTCGTCTTTTCACTTACCGAGAGCTATCTCATCGAAGACGGCAAGCTGACAGCACCCCTGCGGGGAGTAAACCTCATCGGCAACGGTCCGGAGGTGCTGCGCAACGTGACCATGGTTGGGCACGATTTTCTGCTCTCGGACGGCACCTGGACTTGTGGCAAGGACGGCCAGTCGGTTCCCGTCGGCATCGGCACACCCACGGTTAAGATCGCGCAGATGACGGTGGGAGGCACGAAGGCGGCATGAGCGTGGAGCAAGGAAAGCGTTCGATCGCGGACGTCAAAGCCTGTCAAGAACTGGCCGAGCAAATGATGAGCCTCGCTCTGCACGCGGGGGCGGATGGTGCTGAGGTTCTGGTGCGCGATGGCGCCGAGCTGGAAGTCAAAGTACGTATGGGCGAGACCGAGCTCATCAAAGAGGCCGGCAGCCGCGGCCTCGGGTTGCGCGTGCTCAAGGACGATCGGGCAGCCGTCACCTACACGTCGGACTTCGACGCGCAGGCCATGCGGGGCTTTGCCGAAGAATCGGTAGCCTTGTGCCGCCTAGCCGAACCGGAACCGCTCGGCGCACTTCCCAGCCGCGAGGAGATGGCGCGGACGATTCCTGAGCTCGATCTCTGGGACGAGTCGGTACTGTCCATCGACGTGGCCGAGGCCATGCGCTGGACCAAGGCTGGTGAGCAGGCCGCGCTCGAGCACGATCCCCGCGTGGTGAATTCCGAGGGCGCGAGCTTTGGCCGCGGCGTGGGCGCAGTGGCCTTTGCCAGCTCGGCGGGATTTTCCGCGGCCTATCGTGGCAGCAACGTTTCGTTCGTGGTCGAGCCGGTGTGTGATGACAGCGAGGGTAAAAAGCGCAACGGCTACCACTACACGTCGAACCGTTTCGTGGCCGGATTGCAGGCTGCCGAGGAAGTCGGCATCGAGGCTGCACGCCGTACCGTGGCCAAGCTGGGATCGCGAAAGGTGGCGACTTGCCAGGTTCCGGCCGTTTTTTCGCCAGAGGCCGGCCGCTCGCTCCTGGGGCAGTTCGCTGGCGTCATTTCTGGCGGCGCGGTCTGGCGCAAGAACAGCTACCTCGCCGAGCGCCAGGGCACGCTGGTAGCTTCGCCGCTGGTCAGCATCGTCGACGATCCCATGCTGCCGCGAGGGCCGGGATCGCGGCCCTTCGATAGTGAGGGCTTGGCGGTGCGGCCAAACGTGGTCGTGTCCGAGGGCGTGCTGCGGACCTTTCTGCTCGATGTCTACTCGGCGCGGAAGCTGGGGCGAAAATCCACTGCCTCTGCGGGGCGAGGGTTGGGGGGTGGACCGCACGTGACCACGTCGAATTTCATCCTGAGGCCGGGCAAGAGCAGCGCCAAGGAAGCCAGCAACGTCGCCCAGGGGCTTTATGTCACCGCACTGATGGGTTTCGGATTCAATCCGGTGACCGGGGACTTTTCTCAGGGCGCCGCCGGGTTCTGGATCGAAAACGGCGAGCACGCCTTTCCCGTCAGCGAGGTCACCATTTCAGTCAATTTCGATGATCTGTGGAAGGGCATCGATGCGGTCGCCGGCGACATCGACACGCGCTCGTCGGTGCAATGCCCGACCTTCCGAGTGGCGAGGGTGACCGTGGCTGGTACGTAAGAGGGAAAGAACGCGCCATCGTCGTTGACCCGCACCTGCATCGCTCGCGCCCATCGGCCCGATCTGTGGGACAAGGTGGCAGGCGCAACGCCAAATCTCGCAGTCTTTCTAACATACTGCTCTCTCTTTTGCGCGGGAGCGACGACAATGATGTGGACCGTCATGACTTTCCAGGAGCACGCGCATGAGCCGTTCGACTCGTTCCGTCCTTTGGTCGACCCCACTTGTTACCATGACAATCGCTGCTCTCGCATTGTGGGGTTGCGGCGGCGGAGGTAGTGGCACAGCGGTTAGCGGCGGGACGCATGTTGACGGCGGCGTCGGATCGGTCGGCAAGGACAGCGGCATGGATGGCGGCGGCGGAAGAGGCGGCGGCGCAGCTGGTGCGGCGGGCCCGGGAAGTAGCGTGGCGGGGACCGGCGGTAGTGCGGCGGGCGCGGGCGGCGCAGCGGCGGGGACAGGCGGCAGCTCGACGGGCGCGGGCGGCAGCGCGGCGGGGATCGGCGGTAGCTCAGCAGACGCGGGCGTCGCAGCGGCCGGCGCAGGTGGTAGCTCGATGGACGCGGGCGGCAGCGCGGCGGGGACCGGCGGTAGCTCGGCCGGCGCAGGCGGTGCCTCGCCGGGCGCGGGCGGCGCGGCGGCCGGCGCAGGCGGAACGGCTCCGATCTGTCCCGGCGGGACCGGCTGCACGGCGACGGGCAACGTGCCCGGGATCTGTGCCGGCAACGTGTGTATCCCATGTACCAACGACGCGGCGGGAGACGCCGCCTGCGTGGTGGCCTATGGCACAGGTCAGATCTGCGTGAGCAACGCCTGCGTCGCCGGCGACTGCCACAACGCCAACGCCGAGTGCACGAACGGAGAGGTCTGTCTCTCCAACACCTGCTCGCCCTGCACCGCCGACGTGCAGTGCGGAAACGGCATGCTCTGCGACGGGAACGCGTGCGTCACCGGCGACTGCCGCGCCACCGACGACTGCCCCGCGGTGGGCGGGTTGGTCTGCATCAATAGGGTCTGCAGCCCCTGCACCACCGACACGCAGTGCAGCCTCTACGGCGCCGATATCTGCGTCAGCAATGTCTGCACGCTGGGGAACTGCCACTCGACTGGCAACTGCGGCAGCACCGGCCAGATCTGCAATCTCACCAACCACACCTGCAGCGCCTGCAGCTCGGACGCCCAGTGCGCGGATCCGGCAAACTATAACACCGGCCACTATTGCCAGAACAACGTCTGCGTGGCGGGTTCGTGCCGAGCGTCCATCGACTGCCCGGGCGGTAAGCTGTGCAACGCCAGCCTTACCTGCATATCCTGCAATAATTCCACCGAGTGTACGGTCGCTTTCGGGAGCAACCATGTCTGCGTCGGTGGCTCCTGCGTCTCCGGCAACTGCTCGAGTACGACCGGCTGCGTGGGCAGCGGTCAACTCTGTCAGGGGACGACCTGCGTCGGGTGTAACGCGGACATCGATTGCACCAACGACCCGGCCTACGGGGCCGAGCACATTTGCTCCAATCATCAGTGCATCTCGGGCAACTGCCACACCTCGGGCGACTGCGTGGCGTCGGGCAATCAGCTGTGCGATGCCGGAACGCATACGTGTGCCGGTTGCATCTCCGATGCGGCTTGTCAGGCCGACACGACCTATGGAAGCACGGCCATCTGCCTCGACGCCGCGTGCAGCGCCGGCGACTGCCACGACACCTCGAACGACTGCACCAACGGCCAGGTGTGCGGTGCCTCGACCGCGCACGCCTGCGGCGCTTGCACCGGCGACACGCAATGTGCGAACGACGCGCACTACGGCCCGGGTCATATCTGCTACCTGAGCTCCTGCACGCCTGGCGACTGCCACGGTACCAGCGTCGACTGCAAGCTCAACGGGAATCCCGGACTCATCTGCGGCGCCTCAGCCGCGAATACCTGCGGCAAGTGCAGCACCGACACCCAATGCAAGTCGGACACGGTCTATGGCAGCGGAACAATCTGCGAGACTGCGGCGGGCGCCAAGCAAGGCACGTGTGTTTCCTCGACCTGCATCACCAGCGGCGCTTGCGCGGCGAACGCCAGTGACTTCTGCTGCGGCAGCACCTGCGTGCCGGGTAACTGCTGCGTCGACGAAGACTGCGGCTCCTTCGGAACGGCCTGCGTCGCCCACACCTGCTCCGCGTGCAACGCGGTCAGCGGCAATAAGTTCTACGTCGATCCGGTGAATGGGAACGATTCGACTGCAACCGGCAGCGACATGGCCGGCGCGGTCACCGCCCCCGGCTGCGCCTTCAAGACCGTCGCACGCGCCATACAGGCTATTCCCCCGTCGCCGGCAGTCGGCACGCAGATCATCGTCATCGGTAGACCGTCAACACCCACCGACCTCGTGGCCAGCGATCTGCAATCCGCGGCGGCAGCCATCATTCTGCCGGCCAACACCACCCTCACTACCGCGGGCGGCGCGATCACGATTACGCTCAAGACCACCGTCCAGGGGACGGCCGCTGGATTCCAGCTTCAGAACAACGGCTCCGGGATCGCGGGCAATCCGGCGGCGCCCCTGACCCTCAACGGCACCTTCACCGCAGGCAACGTCAAGCAGACCGGCATCGGGGTCATCGTGAATCCGGCGGCTGGCAGCACGAGCACGTTCAACCTCTCGAACGTGACCATCCTGAACACCAACGGCCACGGCATCCGAGTCAATGCCGGTAACTTGAACATCGGCGCAGGCGTGGTCGTCAACGGGTCGAACCAGGACGGATTGCTAGTCGCGGCCGGTGTCGCCAACATCAACAACGCGTCGGGTGCGCAGACGCTGTTCACCAACAATGTGGCACGCGGCGTCGAGTCGAGCGGGACCGGTTCGGTCAACATCATCGGCACGCCCGGCGCTCCGATCCCGAGCAACAACGGCACCGTCGTGAGCAGCTTCAACAACGAGGGGATACGGATCAACCAGACGCCGGGAGCGGCGGGGCTCGGGACCAATTCGATAGACGGCCTCGTGGCCTGGGCGAACCTCGCGATCGGCGCGCATCTCTACGGCGGCTCGCTGGTCAAGATCCGAAACAGCATCTTCCTCAGCAACGTCACGTACGGCGTGCAGGTCAGCAGCGCTAACGGCACCACCGCTGCCGGCAACGACGTGTCCGCCCTCGACCTCGGCACGCCGGCCGATTTCGGGCACAACTACCTGCAGGCGCCGCTCGGGGCGCTCGGGTTCAACTCGTCGGGCGGGCTTTGCGTGGCGCTGAGCAACTACGCCGCGGCCGCTGGGCAGCCGGCCACCCTGACCGAGACGATGAAGGCATCGGGCAACCAGATGGTCACCACGGGCAACACGCAAGTCGACTGCTCGATCACCGCCGGCACGATCACCCAAGGGACCTGCGGCGGGATGCGCAGCTCGGGAATAAACGCGGCGACCAACATCACAACCACCACGACCTTCAGCCTGTGCAAGTAGCCTTGGCGTGACGGGGATCTGGTCATTCGCCTGTCCTTCCGCGCCGTTGGAGGCACTGCCAGAAGACGAGCGCGCGGCATTCGTCACCGTGATTGGTACTTAGCCTCCCCCAGCGGGACGTAGCGGTACCAAGCACCGTCGGCGAAGGATTGCGTAGACGATCGCAGCCGACACGATGAGCGCGACGGACGTCGCCTGTGCCGTTGACAGGAAGATGGGATCGCTGGGTGGCAGGCCCAGCATGCGGGCCAGGCTAGGAAGGCGAGCTTCGAAGAGAAAGCCGCGTACATCGTCGCCGCGGAAGATTTCGACGAAGAAACGGAGGATGCCATAGGCGAAGGCATAGCCGAGGGCGACCGCACCGGGGAACTTGCGTCGTGGCCACAGCCAGACCAGTCCGATGAAGATAAGAAGTTCCCCGGCGGACTCGTAGAGCTGGGTGGGGTGAACCCCGGGGCTGCTGGGAGCGCCGACCAGAATCGCTCGATGCTCTAGAAACTCCGAGTAGGCCACACTGTCGGGTGGAAAGTGCACGCCCTTTGCCCACAGTTTGCCGTAGCAACAACCGACCATGAAACAGCCGATGCGGCCGAAAACATGGGCGATGCTGACCGATGGCGAAAGCACGTCGGCGACATCGCCAAGCTTGAGGCCTCTTCTCCGGGCGTAAAGCAGCATCACGACGGCTGACAGGACCGCACCGCCAAGAAAGACCAGGCCGCCTTGCCAGAAGCGCAGCGACGCAGTGCAGTCGTACACCGTTTGGCCCAGCGAGCGCGGCAGGGCAACCCCGCCGCACAGGCGAGCGTACTCGCCAGCGTGCATGAGCACGTAGAGCAGTCGGGCACCCACCAGGCCGACGACGATGGCATAGAAGGTCAAGTCCAGGGTGGCGCCGGTTTCGATGCCGACACTGCGCCCACGACGGAGCGAGATTGCGACGCCGACCACGAGGCCGATGGCGATGAGGAATCCGTAGGAATGTACGGGAAAGGCGTGGGCGCCGGAGCCGATGTAAAAGAGGGTGGGCTTCATGCGGCTGCTTCGGGCGATGGCTCGGGCTCTGGACGGTGGCGAACCAGCAGATAGATGCCGCAGACGATGAGAGGCAGCGAAATGATCTGCGAGGTCGAGAGCCAGCCCCAAAGCACGCCGCGCTCGTCGTCGCGCCAGATTTCGACGAAGGACCGAAACACTCCCTTGAGGATGAGCAGCCAGGCGAAAACTTGACCGTCGAAGCGCTTGCGCCGCCGGATCGCGAAGTACAAGACAGCAAAGGTGACGAAGTTGAGCAGCGAAAGGTAGATTTGCGTCGGATGGACGGGCAGGGCCGCGGCCCGGTCGGCAATCAAGTGGGCGTCGTGCTGGGCTTCCCAAGACGGGCTGCCCAAGGGGAAGCGCACCGCCCACGGGACATGCGTCATCTTGCCGTAGCAGCAACCGTTGAGGTAGCAACCCACACGCGAGAGTGCCAGGCCGAAGGCGATCCATGGCGCGCACAGATCCGCCACCTTCCACATGCCCATGCGGTACTTGCGTGCGAAGTACAGCCCAAATGCGGTGGCGAAGAGGAAGCCACCGTAGAACGCGAGCCCGCCGCGCCAGACCTCGAGAACGGCGAAACAATCGCGGGGTGGATGGCAGGTGTGGGCCGCCAGGTTGCAGACGTAATCGTAGCCGCACTCGCTGCTGGCGTTGCAGAAGCTGACCTTGGCCTCCGTGGCACGGACCTTGAAATTGTCCACGCACAGATTGACGTAGTCATGCAGGTGGCCATCCGCGATGACGTGCAAGAGGCGCGCGCCCACAATGGACCAGATCACGATGTAAATGTTCAGATCGAGCACACGCTCAGGGTCGAGGCCAAGCCGTGGCGCCTCCCGTCGGGTCATCCATGCCCCGATGATGAAGCTCAGCGTGAGCATCACGAAGTACGACGGTAGATCCAGGTGCCCGAGTACCGGGATGTCGACACCGAAATCAACCAGAATCGGGCGCACCGTCAGTGACCTAGGCGCACACGTCTAATGTTCTTTGCTGCTGGCCGACTCGGGCGGAGGTGCGGTCTCAGCCGAATGGCCATGTTTGTCGAGCAGCATGTCGAGCGCCATGAGCGCAACGCCCACCACCAGGGCCGCGTCGGCGATGTTGAACGCAGGCCATTCATGCGTGCCAACTTTCCACACAATGAAGTCTGTCACGCGACCGAAGGCGATGCGATCGACCAGGTTTCCGATCGCGCCGCCGCCCACCAGGCCGAGAGCGAGGTGGAGGCGTGACTGGCGCGGGTTGCTGCGCACGAGGTAGTAGCCGACCAGCAGCAAGGCGGCCAAGGCAACGACGGTTAGCCAGATGCGTCCGCCTGGCAGTTTCTGGAACATCCCGAAGGCCACGCCGGTGTTCTCGGAATAGCGCAGGTCAAAGTAGTCTGGGACGATGACCTTGCTCTTCCACGGACCGAGAGGCTGCAGATGCGTGCGCGCCAGGACCTTGGTCCACTGGTCCAGGACCAGCGAAATCACGGCGGCTACGCCGAAGAGAATGTTACGGGTCTTGGTCGAAATGTGCTCGGTCATGGTGTTACCTAATCGCGTGGTGCGCCGGCCAACTTTGCTGGCCGCGCACCATCGGGGGAGGGTATGGGAACCCTTTCAGGGTTCCCATGTCAATGAGAGCTGACCACGGATGCGCAGCGGATGCAAAGGTTGGGTTCTTGGGCGTGGCCGGATGCCGCCCCGGTGCGCCGCCAGCAGCGCGGGCATTCGGGTAGAGGTGCCTCGGTCACCGCGACCTGCGTGGTCGGCAGGTCGCCAGCCGCAAGAGTGATGCTCGACACTTCGCACAGCTCGATGAGGTGCACGAGGTTCTTGTTCCACGACTCTCGCTCGGCCGCGGTCGGCGTTACGGTGATGCTCGCGTGCAGTGCCTTGTGTCCGGATGCCCGGAACGCCTCCAGCTTGGCGAGCACGGCCTCGCGCAGCGGACGCAATTCCTCTTCCCAGCGTCGCTCCGTCGTCGCCGTCGGTTTCGGCCAGATCTGACCGTGTACGTCGAAGGGCGTACCCGTCAGGCGTAGAAGCTCGTCAGCCACGTCCTGCGCCGAGAAGCACATGACGGGCGCCATCCAGGTCGCGACCGTCTTCACCATTTCGTACAGCGCGGTCTGCACACTGCGCCGCTCCGGCGAATGCGCGGCCTCGCAGTAGAGCGCGTCCTTGATGGGGCCCAGGTATTCAGCCGATACCGTCACCAGGTAGTCAACCATCAAGCGCACGGCATCGTGAAAGCTGTAGCGCTCGAAAGCCTCGCGGATCTGACCGTTGCGTTCGCGCAGAACAGCGAGGGCCAGCCGATCCAGCTCGCGCAGCTTCTCGTCGGGCAAGACATCGCGAGCGGGTGCGAAGTCGTACAGGTTCGACAGCAAGAAGCGACAGGTGTTGCGGATCTTGCGATAGGACTCGCCCAGCTGGTCGAGGATGGTCTTGGAAAACACCACGTCCGACTGGTAGTCGGCGGCTGCGACCCAAAGTCGCAAGAGCTCGGCGCCATTCTTTTCCATCCACGCGCTGGGCTCGACGTAGTCGGTCTTGATGCCGGCCCCACGCGCCTTTTCGATTTCGGATTTGGAGTAGACCTTGCCGCGCTCGTCGAGCACCCAGCCGTGGGTGAGCACGGCCTTGTAGGGCGCGGATTCGCGTGCGGCAACCGCAGCCAGCAGGGATGAATGGAACCAGCCGCGGTGTTGATCCGCGCCTTCGAGGTACAGATCGACCTTGCCGCCCTTGGGCACCAGCTTGCCGTCGGCTACCGCTGCCCACGACACGCCGGATTCGAACCACACATCAACAATGTCGTGGGTCTTGTCGAGGTCGGTGCCGTGGCAGCGCGGACAGGCCGTGCCCGCGGGAGCAAGCTCGCTCACGGGCCTGGCGAACCAGGCGGCGGAACCTTCGGTGGCGAAGATCTTCGCCACATGTTCCATGGCCGCGGCTTCGAGGAAGGGCTCGTCGCACTTCTTGCAAAGATAGGCAGGGATAGGCACGCCCCATACGCGCTGGCGTGATAGGCACCAGTCCGGGCGAACCTCGATCATGCCGCGAATGCGATCACGGCCCCAGGCCGGGATCCACTGCGTGCGATCGATTTCGTCCAGGGCTTGCTGGCGCAGGCTCGTCTTGTCGCCGAGGTCGCCCAGGCGCGCGAACCACTGGCTGGTGGCGCGGAAGAGTACGGGATTCTTGCAGCGCCAGCAGTGTGGATACTGGTGTTTGATCTGCTCGCCGGGCTTGTTGAGCAGAAAGCCCGTGTCGGCGAGATGGGCAACGATTTTCGGATTGGCCTCGAAGACCTGCAGACCGGCCCAGAGGGGAACCTCAGCGGTGTAGCGGCCCATGCCGTCCACCGGGGCGTACACTTCCAAGCCTTCGTTCCGTCCCACCACATAGTCGTCGGCGCCGTGCCCCGGCGCCGTGTGCACGAGGCCGGTACCCGCATCCAGCGTCGCGTGTGAGGCGAAGGTCAGGCGGAAGTCCTTGTCCGATTTGGGAGTGGCGATGAAGGGATGCTGGTAGCGTAGGCCGCGCAGCGAGCGCAATCGGTCTCCGGTCAGTTCGATCCAGGTTTCCTTCGGCCCCGTCGCCAGTGCGCACGCGGCGATGAAGCCATCGGCCAGTTCGCGCGCCACCATCAAGTATTCGCGAGGCTGGCCGGCGCGCTCGACCGGGATCGCGACGTAGCCGAGCTCAGGGTTGGCCACGATGGCCAGGTTGGCGGCGAGGGTCCAGGGCGTGGTGGTCCAAATGACCAGCGCGGCAGGCGTATTGCCCAAGATTCGTTCCAGGGCGGGCTGACCTGACACCACGGGAAAGCGCACGAAGATCGACGGCGAGGCGTGATCGGCGTATTCCACTTCGGCCTCGGCCAGCGCGGTCTGGTGCGTGGTGCACCAGTGCACGGGGCGTTTGGCCCGGTAGAGCAGGTCTTTGGCAGCAAATGCCGCCATCACCCGGACGATGGTGGCTTCGTATTCCTTGTTCAAGGTCAGGTAGGGCTCGTCCCACATGCCAAAGCAGCCGAGCCGCTTGAAATCGGCGCGCATGACGTCTACGAACTTGCGCGCGTGGGCCTCGCACTTCTGCCGAAAGTCGCGCGTATCCTGCTTGGCCTTGCCGCCGAACTGCTTCTCCACCTGCTGCTCGATGGGCAGGCCGTGGCAGTCCCAGCCCGGCACGAAACGCGCCGCCTTTCCCATGAGCAAGCGCGAGCGGACGATGATGTCCTTGAGTACCTTGTTCAGCAGCGTGCCGTAGTGGATGCCGCCGGTCGGGTAGGGCGGCCCGTCGTGCAGCACGTAAGGTTCGGCCTTGGCGTCCTCGCGCGCGGCCAGCACTTTTTCGTACTGCTTGTCCTCGGCCCAGCGCTTGAGCCACAGCGGCTCGCGGCGGGCCAGGTCGGCGCGCATGGGGAATTCTGTCTTGGGCAGGTTGAGAGTGTTTTTCCAGTCCACGAGGGCGCGGATATTAGCAGATGGCGTGCGCAGGATGCGATGGAACGGCGAGTTCGAGGTATCATCCACGGCTTGTCAGGTCCACGTCATTCCACCTCTTGGCTGCTCCCGCTCTTCGTCGTGTCCGGCGCCAACGGTCTTTGCTTCGAGATTCTGTGGGCTCGGCAGCTGCAGGTCGTGGTGGGCGCGACCTCGAAGGCGGTCGCGGCTGTGGTCGGCGTGTTCATGCTGGGCCTGGCGCTGGGCGGGGCGTTGGGTGCACGCTGGGCGCCGCGGGTGCGTCGGCCGGCCCTGGCCTATGGTCTTTGCGAGCTGGGCATTGGTTTGTCGGGTGCGGCGGTGACGCTGCTTCTGCCCCGGCTCGAGAGTCTCTCGAGTCTCCCATTGCGCTACGGGCTGGCCGCCGCCTTTCTGCTCGTGCCGAGCACGCTGATGGGCCTGACCTTTCCCTGCGTGGTCCAGGCTGCGGATCCGCAAGCGCGGGCTGGCGGTGGCGCTCTCTATGCCGCCAACACCGCCGGCGCCACGCTGGGGTGTCTCCTGGCTGGTTTCCTCGGCATTGGTATCCTCGGCATTCGGGGCACGGCCGAGGTGGCGGCGCTCTTCAACCTGCTTTGCGGAGCCACGGTGTGTTGGTTGTTTCGCGGCGACACGACGGCCAGGGCTGCCGTCGAGACGCCGCCCGTGCCGCTGTCGCCAGACGCCCGTCGTGTCTTCACTCTCCTGGTGGCCGCCGGGGTGTCCGGGGCCAGTGCTTTGGCTGCTGAGATCCTATGGACGCGGGCACTGCTTCCCTACGTGAATTCGTCCAGCTACGCCTTTGCCGCCATCATGGTGTGCTACCTGGCTGGGCTGTCCATCGGTGCGGCCTGGGTTGCCTCGCGCTGCGCGCGGCTACGGGTCGAGGACATCGCTCTTCGCTGGCTACTGTGCCAGAGCGCCTTGGCGCTTTTTCTCGCTCTTTCTCCCATTCTCATGCGCATGGTCGAGGCCCTCCTGCCTATCTACGTCGGTATCCGGCGCGTGCAATCGCTTTCGGACTGGCTGGCCATGGTGGCCGGCGTGTTCGCCAAGTCCGCCTTGGTGGTCCTGCCAGGGACACTACTCATGGGCGCCAGCTTGCCACTGTGTATCGCTCTCATGGCCCGCGCCGGTTGTGCGGGCGGTCGAGCGGCTGGTCAGATCAGCGCCGTCAATACCTTGGGCGGATTGCTGGGTTCGGTGGTGGCAGGCTTCGTGCTGCTGCCGGTACTCGGGAGCTCGAACAGCTTGTTGGTCGTCGGTTTGGGCAATGTAGCCGGAGCCTTGGTGGTGTGGTTGCCCCAGAAACGCACTCGCCGGCAAAATTGGGCACTGGTTGTGTCGTTGGCCGTGTCGGTATTGCTGGCAGGGCTGGCTCATTCAGCGGATCGCGGACCCTTTCTCGGACGCTTGGCCTCCGGCGCCCGTGTCTTGCTGGTCGATGAGGGGCCGCAGGACACGACGGCCGTCGTTGAGCGCGCGGTCAACGGGGTGGAAGGGCGGGTCATTGTCTCCAATGGCGTCTCCTATGCTGGCGATGAGCCCATGTCCCAGCGCTATATGGCGCTGCTCGGCCATTTGCCACTTTTGTTGTCCGAGGACGCCAGTCGCGCTCTGGTGATCTGCGTGGGCACGGGCACGACCGCAGCAAACCTGGCTGTGTATCCTGAGGTCCAGTCCTTGGATCTCGTCGACATCAGCCCGGCCGTGCACAAGACGCTGCCACTCTTTGTCCACGTGAATCATCAGGTGTGGGCCGATCCCCGCGCCACGATTTACGAGGCCGACGGGCGCCAGTTCATGACCAGGACATCCATTCGCTATGGCGTCATCACCTTGGAGCCACCGCCGCCCCGCGCTGCTGGAGCGGCGAGCCTCTACACCTTGGGGCTCTACGAGCGGGCCCGCTCCTCGCTTCTTCCCGGCGGTGTCATTGCCCAATGGCTGCCCCTACACGGCATGACCGAGTCCGAGATCCTGATGCTGGCCCGGACCTTTCAGCGGGTCTTTCCCGAGGCAGCTTTGTTCTTGCTCAATCCCGACGAGGCCGCGCTGCTTGGCTCGGCTGGGCCGTTGTTGGTCGACTCTCAACGCGTGCAGCAGCGCCTGCAGGATAGGACCGTGCGAGCGGCGCTCCACCGCATCGGCTTCGCCAGCGACGATCCCGCAGAGCTCGCTGCCCAGTTGCTGGCCTTGGCCCCCGTCCACGGAACGGCACTGCGGGCCCTTCTCGGGGAAGGTCCGGTGGTCACCGACGATCGTCCCCTCATCGAACAATTCGCGGCTTTGCTTGCCGACCGCACCAATTTCGATCCCGATGGACGCCGCGGCCTGCTGCGGCGTTTGGCTGCGGCCGATTCTCCCCTGCCCGTGCGCGGAGCTCCCCTGCCCGCGCTCGCCGCAGCACAAGCGCTCGTGCGTGGGCAGGTCCAAACTTGGTTGCGCGCGGCCTCGGCGATTGCGCCCTGGCTGCCACACGCCGCGCTGTAGCAGGCGGGCGCAGCCGAGGGCTCACACCCCACCGCGTCGATCCCGACCCGACTGCACAACGCCGTCATCGCCCGCACTAGAATGCGCCTTTTCGTCTTTCCCCTTCTTCTTGGCTTTGCCCTTGTCCTTGGCCTTGCCCTCGGTCGAGCCTTCCTCGACTTTCTGCGAGCTCGAGGTGTCGTTGACGGCTTCCGAATCGCTAGACTCGGTGGTCTGCTCCTCGGCCTTGCGCTGCTTTTCCGCGGCCTCCTCTTCGGCCTTGCGCTGCTTTGCAGCGGCTTCCTCCTGCCGTTTCTTTTCAGCCGCCTCCGCCTTCCTGGTTTCCTCTTGGATCGCCTTTTCCAGTTCTTTCTGCCGCTTCTCGCCGCAGCCCTTGGGCTCGCATTCGCCAGGGCAGTCGCACTTGCCCCTCCGAGTGCAAATGCATTCACCGGCGGTGTTCTGGTAGCAGCCGCAAGCGTTGGTTTGGGGGACCTCTGCCCGAGCGGTCGCCGTCGCTCCTGCCATCATGCCTGCCATCATGCACGCTGCTAGTCCCACGAGGGTCAGTGGACGTAATGCCTGCAATTGTTTTCGCATTGAAGTGGTCCTTTGCAGATTTTCGCTCCAGCTTCGGTGGAGCTCCGACTCACATCAGTGGCTTCCCTTATTGGTGCCGCCACCTGCGCAGGTGTTGAAAGGGCAAGGAAGTTTCTGGCCACAGTGGGGCTAGGACCCTGGAAGAAGCCTCGGCCAAGGTGCGCTCGGCAGCTCTCGCCGGTCGGGGCCACGCGTCGCCGGCGAGGCCAAGCAAGGCCAGCCCGGTCGGCCAACCCAGCTGGTTCATCTAGGGGCGAGCCTCGTACGCGGCCAGCACCTTGCTCGCCAGACCAGCACGCGGACCGTCGTCAGCCCGAACTGGGACCTTGGCGCGTTGGCGGCGTGGGCAAGTGCCATCATGGAGCATTGGGCAAAGTCAGGTCATCTCATCGGCCAACAGCGCGACCGTGATTCTATCCCCCTCGTGCACGCTCTTGAGCGCTTGGACATCTTCCCTGGCCTTGCCCCAAATATTCACCCTGGCGGCCAGTCGGATCTCGCCTGGCCGGGACAGAGGCGTGCGTCCGAAGCCAATGGCGATGCCGTCGCCCTCCACCCAGAACGCGATGTCGCCGGGCTGCACGACTTCACGCGCGTCAGGCTCGCGCCGTGCCTGCACGGGCGTGGAGAAGTAGACCTCCTCACCCCAGGTCTTGGCCGACGACGAGAAGGGCAAGCTTTCCAAGATCGCCGCGGCGGTGGGCGTGTCGAGGGTGTCGACGGTCAGGCTGACTTTGCCCATGGTGATGACGACGGTAGGCATGGGCAGGAGATTAGCGCGGGGGAATGGGTGTGCACCACAGCGACGATGGTCATGGAAACCCTGACCGCCTGTGAAAGCTTCAGAGCCGGGACCATCCTGTCGATGGCTGATCGAGCCCCGATCGCATGAGGTAGAATCCGTCGTTCTTCGCCATGCCGTCCGAAAATCCAGCACAACCGCCGCATTGCTCGGACAGTCAGGTGTTCCCCCGCGCACGTGTTTGGGCCTCCGAGGCGCGAAACGCGGCGCTCCACCGACTTGTTACGGTCGCGCTGTCACTCCTGGGCGGCGAAATCCTTGCCCGTTTCGTGCTCGATAGGGACAACCTGCCGCATGGCGGCTGGCTAGCGCTCGACACGCTAGCGCGGCTCGGTAGGCTCGCAGCGCTTGTCGGGATCGCTTGGCTGATGGTCGCGACGCTGTTCATGGTGGCCGCGCGCACTGCTGTGGCCCGGCGGGTGGTGGCCACGGGCTCTTGGGCGCGCGATTACCTATGTTCCACGGTTCCGGCACTGCGCTTGCTCGCACTCTTCGCGGCGGCGAATATTGCTCTCACACCGCTGGCAGCGCGGCGATACCAGCTCGCCTGGCGTGCGGCCGCGGTTTTTGCCTGGGCTGCGGTCTCGCTGGGCATCGCCATCGAGCTCGCCGTGGAGGCGCGCCGGGCAGCCCGACGCCATGCTCTAGACCCAGTATTGGCTGGTCAGCCGGCGGGCTCGACGTCCGGGGCGTGGCCGCGCCCCACTTGGATCGGTCGCCTGCTCTGGAGCGTCGAGCTTGCGTTCCTGGGCTTTCTGGTCTTTCCGCGCATTGCCGGTTTCCAGCTGGCCATTGCTGGCGTGGCCTTGCTGCTCGTGACTGTGACTCCGGGAATGCGACTTCCACGCCCCGTAGTGGCGGGGTTCGGCGTGGCCGCGTTGCTGGGCCTGGCCGTCGATGTTCGGATGCCATCGCAGCGCCGGTTTGCTTCGGTGCATGCACCCTTCTCCGCGCTTGGACTCGCACTCCTGCGCAGGTTGACGGACTTCGATGGGGACGGCAGTTCTGGGCTGCTTGGGCTCGACTGCGACGACTTGGATCCGGGGCGCAGCCCGACCGCCGAGGATTGGCCGGGCAACGGGCTCGACGAGGATTGCACGGGCGTGGATGCGAAGATGGTTCCGCCGCCTCGGACGTCTGCGCCTTTCCCGGCAATCGAGAATGGTCTCCGGCCGGACGTCTTCTTGGTGACCGTAGATGCCTTGCGCGCCGACGCCCTCGCGTGGATGCCTCGAACCAGCCACTGGGCCGAGCGCTGTCTTCGCTTCGATCAAGCGCGCACAGCGTCCAACTTCACCTCGCTGGGAATCTCTGCGCTCCTGACTGGCACCGAGCCGCGCTATCTTCGCAGCGGTTATCGCATCGCCATCATGCCTGCGCCCAATCGGCCAGACGCAACCCCGCAGTCTCAACCACCGACCCTGGCCACCGTGCTTTGCCGAGCAGGCTATTTTGGCAGCGCGGTCGTGCCGTTCCAGCCGCCACTGCTCTATTTCTTTTACGGTTTCGAGGACGTGCGTGTGCCGCATAACCGGCGTGTGAGCATACCAGCCAGCGAGGTCCTGCCTGAGGCCCGGGCAGCGCTGGCGCGCCGGCCGCAGGCAAGACCTTTCCTAATGTGGACGCATTTGAGTGACACCCACGCGCCCTATCTTGGCGGCACCCAGTTCGCCGACTATCGACGGGCGGCCGAGACCCTCGATGGGCAATTGGCCGATTTTCTCGAAGCGTTGCCGGCCGAGGCGCTGGTGGTGTTAACCGCCGACCACGGCGAGGCCTTTGGCGAGCATGGAAGCTTCACCCACGAGAACACGCTCTTCGATGAAGAGCTGCGCGTCCCACTCGTACTTTGTGCCCCACCAGCCGCTGGCCTGGGGCCGCCCCGGAGGATTTCGGCCGTCGTCAGTACGCTCGACATAACGCCTACCCTGGTCGATCTTGCCAACGCTGGACAATTCGAGTCTCTGGGTGGTCGCAGCCTCGTGCCTTTCCTGCGCAACGGCGCCCCAGCGCCTCATGCCTTTGTTCGCTTCGAGGGCTGGCTCCCCGACCATCATTTGCAGGGGGTGGTGTCGGGCTGCCACAAATGGATGCGCGATCTTGATGCCGAATGGGAAGCGCTGTTCGATCTGTGCGTGGACCCAGCAGAGCGCGATGACATTTCCGGCAGCCACCCGGGCATCGTTCGCGCCATGCGCGCCTTGGTGTTCGAAAGCGCCGACGTCGTGCCGTCGTGGATCCTGCCAGCGCGCGCACTCGGCGCCGAGGCGGACCGGCTCAAGCCCGAGTAGCCGGTCGTTCCCATAGCGCGGTCACTGGTTGCTGTGGGGATTTCTTGCTAGAAATCCCCATGCCCAACCGAGCTTCCTGGGACGAGTACTTCATGAACATCGCCAGCGTGGTGGCGTCGCGGTCGACCTGCCCGCGCAAATTCGTCGGTGCGGTCATCGTGCGCGAGAAGACCATCCTGTCCACCGGCTACAACGGTTCGATTCGTGGCATGCCCCATTGTTCCGAGGTCGGCCACATGATGGAGAACGACCACTGCGTAGCCACCATTCATGCCGAGAGTAACGCGATTCTGCAGGCGGCGAAGAATGGCGTGATGATCGACGGTGGCACCCTGTACGTCACCGCCAGTCCGTGCTGGAATTGCTTCAAACAGGTCGCGAATTCGGGCCTGCGTCGCATCGTGTTCGGCGAGTTTTATCGCGACGAGCGCATCTTCCAGGTGGCCCAGACCCTGAGCATCGAGCTGGTACACCTACAGTCAGCACCTGTAAGCCAGCCCAACAAAAGTTCGCAAGAAGGTTGACAGATGCCAGTTGCCAGCTAATCCTAGTAAGACATGCTGCGGTTGTTGTTGATGCTGTTGACTGTCATGGTCAGCGCTCAGGCCGCGGGGGCTGATGACGGCGCCCCGGGTTGGCCGACGTCCAAAGACAACGTAGCGAAGTCAGCCAGAGTGGCCAAGTCGCCCAAGCGCCTGGCCAGGCATCACGGAAAGCGCTCGGGCAAGATGCTCGGCTGGCCTGCGCCAGAGCAAGAGCTGCTGGCAGAGGCGCCGGCTCCGCCTTCGGGCAACCTGCACATCGTTTCGGTCAACTACAAAGACGAAGCCAACGTCAACATCTACAATGACGACGGCTCGTTCAGCGTGCAGGCGCTGGCCGAGATCGGCCACGTCTTCAAGTGTCGCCGGAGCGGGCTCGAACACGACATCGATACGCGCCTGGTCACCATCCTGTCGCACGTCTACGATCACTTCGGTGGCAAGCGCATCGAGCTGCTTTCCGGGTATCGCTTCCAGCGCCGCACCACCAGCAATCATTTCCACGGTGCTGCCGCGGATATTCGTATTCCCGGCATCGACCCGCGCAAGATCCGCAGCTACGTCGAAACCCTGGACGCCGGTGGCATGGGCGTGGGCTGGTATCCGAACGTAGGATTCGTGCATGTGGACGTGCGCCAGCCGCCGAGCTACCGCTGGATCGACTACTCGCGTTCGAATCCGGACGCACGCGATCGGATGCTCCCGCGCGGGTTCAAGCGCAAGAATCCGGAAAGCTGATGGGTGTTTCCATGGCCTGGCTCGGGCTAGCTTGCCGGCCCGGGTCGCCCACCTTCAGGATGGGTAGCCTCGAAGTGGACCTCGAAAGTGAAGCGGCGCCCGGCCTCCTTTCTTGATCTCTAGGCTCCGGTCCCGTAGCTTGGGGCGGGGCAGGCCAAGTCTCTGCCAAGCATCATGTCCCCCAAACAACTAGATCTGCTCGAAGAAAACGGGAAAACGCCAGAGGCTCCGACCCCCAAGCGGGGCAAGGGAGGTGGGGCAGGCGGGCGCGGTTCGGATGGTGGTAACGGTAACGGCGGCAGCGGTCCGACGGTGCCAACCGAGACCTCGTTGGTCGATGAAGCTCAACGGCGCTACCTCAACTATGCGGTCAGCGTCATCACCTCTCGAGCGCTGCCCGACGTGCGCGATGGTTTGAAGCCCGTGCAGCGGCGGATCTTGTTCGCCATGCACAACGATCTGCACCTGTACCCGGACGCCAGGTTCCGCAAGTGCGCCAACATCGTGGGCACCGTTCTCGGCAAGTATCACCCTCATGGTGACACGGCATGCTATGAAGCCATGGTCCGCTTGGCCCAGGACTTCTCGGTGCGCTACCTCCTGGTCGAGGGACACGGCAACTTTGGTTCGCTCGATGGCGACGCGCCTGCGGCCTACCGCTATACCGAGGCGCGCATGGCGCCGCTGGCCATGGAGCTACTCGACGAGATCAAGGAAGGCACGGTCGATTTTCACCCCAACTACGACGGCACGGCGGAAGAGCCCATCGTGCTGCCGGCGCGCGTGCCCCAGCTTTTGGCCAACGGTTGCGCCGGCATCGCGGTCGGCATGGCGACCAATATTCCGCCCCACAATCTTTCCGAAGTCTGTCAGGCCGCGATCGCGCTCATCGACGACCGCAAGCTCGAATGCAAGGATCTGCTCAAGTACATCAAGGGGCCCGATTTTCCCACCGGCGGCCTGTGTACCAACTCGAAGAAAGAGCTGCGCGATATCTACGAGACTGGGCAAGGCCCCATCCATCTGCGCGGCGAGTGGAAGAGCGAGGAGACCAAGAAGGGCGCGCCGCTCATCATCCTGACCTCGATTCCGTACAACGTCAGCAAATCCGACCTGGTCGAGCGTATCGCCGAAGTCATCATCGCCAAGAAGCTGCCCTTGCTGGTCGATGTGCGCGACGAATCCACCCACGAGGTGCGCATCGTGCTCGAGCTCAAACCAGGCGCCGATCCCGCGCTGGTCATGGCGTACCTCTACAAGCACACGCCCATCGCTCTCTCCTTCCACGTCAACATGACGTGCCTCGTACCCACGCAGAACCGCGAGGTCGCGGGGCCCATGCGTCTCAACTTGCTCTCGATTCTGAGCGAGTTCCTGGATTTCCGCGAGGATGTCGTCACGCGCCGCTTCGAATTCGAGCTGGCCGAGCTCCAGCGCAGGATCCACATCCTGCAGGGCTTCGCCATCATCTTCGATGCCCTCGATGAAGCCATTCGCATCATCCGCAAGTCGGACGGCAAGGCGGACGCCGCGGTCAAGCTGATCAAGCGCTTCGGCCTCGACGACGTGCAGACCGACGCCATCCTCGAGCTCAAGCTGTACAAGCTGGCGCGCCTGGAGATGCAGATCATCCTCGACGAGCTGGCGGCGAAACGGGCGCGCGCTAAGGAGATCGAGGCCATTCTCAAAGACGAGCGCAAACTGTGGAAAGTCATTCGCGGCGAGCTGGAAGAAATTTCCAAGCGCTTCGCCGACAAGCGGCGCACCAAGATCGGCGGCGCTGGCGGCGATGACGTCGAGTTCCAGGCCGAGGACTTCATCGTCGACGAGGAAGTGACGGTCATTCTGTCGCGCGATGGCTGGCTCAAACGCGTGCGCGAGATCAAGGATCTCTCGGCCACCCGCCTGCGCGAGGGCGATGTGGTGCTGGCCGCCCTGCGCGGCGGAACCAAGGACTCGCTCGCCATCTTCTCCAATCTCGGCAGTTGCTACGTGATTCGTATCAACGACGTTCCGGCCTCCACCGGCTACGGCGAGCCCGTGCAGAAGCTGCTCAACTTCCGCGACGGCGAGCGTGTGATCGCGGGCCTGGTGGTGTCAGGCAACGGGCCCTCGGCCATTGTCGCCGGGACGCTGGCGATTGCACTTACGCGCAAGGGCTTCGGCTTCCGCTTCAATCTCGATCCCCATCGAGAGCTCTCGACCCGCGCCGGCCGGCGCTTTGCCAAGCTGGCCGACGGCGACGAGGTGGTCGGAGTGTTGCCCGTGGCGCCCAAGGATGTTCTGTGCGTGGTCACGGGCGAGGCACGCGCCCTGGTGTGCGACGCCGACGAAGCCGCCGAGTTGGCCAACGCAGGCCGCGGCGTCACCATGATCAAGGTCGAGGGCGAAGACTCGGTCGTGGGCTTTGCCCTGGGCAAACGCAAGGACGACGAAGTCCTGGTGGCAGAGCTAGAGAGCGGCAAGAAGATCCCGGTAGGGCCGGGACGCTACCATATCACCGCGCGCGGCGGTCGCGGCCATGCCCTGGCTCGCAAGTCCAAGGTCGTGCGCGTCCACGTCCCCGTCGAAGTGCCAGCCGCCGAACAGCCCAAATTGGTGAACTGAGATGACCCCGCCCGACGCTTCCTACAACGCAGAGCACATCACCGTCCTCAAGGGCCTCGAACCCGTGCGCCGGCGGCCCGGCATGTACATTGGCGGTACCGACAGCAAGGGCTACCACCACCTGCTGTGGGAGATCGTCGACAACAGCGTCGACGAGGTCATCAATGGCTTCGCCACCCACTTCGAAGTGGTTCTGCACAAGGATCACAAATCGGTGACCGTAACCGACAACGGGCGCGGCATTCCCGTCGACATCAAGAAGGAATTCAAGAAGTCGGCGCTCGAGCTGGTGCTTACGGTCCTGCACGCAGGCGGCAAGTTCTCCTCGGGCCAGTACCAGTACTCGGGCGGCTTGCACGGAGTCGGCTCGTCGGTGGTGAACGCGCTTTCAGAAGAGATGGTGGCGCGTGTGAAGCGCGATGGCTTCGAATGGGAGCAGCGCTACGCCCGCGGCGAGGTCGCGAGCAAGCTGACCAAGATCGCTCCTGCCCGCGGTACCGGCACGTCGATCTTCTTCCGTCCCGATCCGCAGATCTTCGGCAAGCTGGATTTTTCCGCCGAGACCATTCGTTTTCGCCTGGAAACCAAGACCTTCTTGCACAAGGGCCTGAAGATCACCTTTCGCGACGAAGGCGCGGGCACTTCCGAGGTGCTGCAACACGATGGCGGTATCGCCGACTTCCTGACCAAGATCGTTGCGGATCGGGGCAAGGCCGCCACCACGCCGCAGATGTTCTACTTCCAGCGCGAAGATGACCTGCGCATCGAGGCGGCCCTGCAGTGGACCGAGTCGCACGAGGAAACCCTGCGCTCGTACGTGAACGGCATTCCCACCACGCAAGGGGGATCGCACGAGCAGGGGCTACGCCAGGCCATTGTCAAAGCAGTGCGGTCGTTCGTGGATGCCGCAGGCCTTGCGCCCAAGAACGTCAATCTCACCGCCGAGGACATTCGCGAGGGCGTGGTCGGGGTGTTGTCTATCTACTTGCACGAACCGCAATTCCAAGGGCAAACCAAAGAGCGCCTGGGCAACCCCGAGGCGGCGCAGATCGTCGATTCCGCCATCCGGCCGGCGCTCGAAACCTTCCTGCTCGAGAACCGGACTTTGGGTGCAACCATCGTCGAGCGCATCGTCCTTGCCGCCAAGGCGCGCGAGGCTTCGCGTGCGGCCTCGCAAGCGGTGTCGCGCAAGACTGCCATCTCGCACCGCCTGAATCTCCCCGGCAAGCTGGCCGACTGTT
>Ga0265342_10001382_pt1 | contig 22674 bp, 20 predicted proteins | sample 4CB327metaG_FD_203125 | JGI IMG/M metagenome (GOLD analysis project Ga0265342, IMG submission 203125) | Rhizosphere microbial communities from Carex aquatilis grown in University of Washington, Seatle, WA, United States - 4-CB3-27 metaG | ecosystem: Host-associated > Plants > Roots >... | reverse complement strand
GGCCGGGACTCCGGGCTCGGCGACCCTCGCTCTCCTTCGGTCTTTGCGACCGGGGTCGGTGGACGATCTGCCGAGCCCGCTCCCGACCCCTGCAGTGAATCACATACAAGGGTCGGGGTGAGGAGGTTCGCTTTTCCTACGTCCCGTCGCGCAGCGCCACCGCCACAGCGTCGGCCAGCGCGCGACGGCGATCGGCGAGGCGGCGGGCGGTGTCTCGGTGGAGCAATCGCCAAGAGAGGTGGCGGAGCGCTTCCGCAGTCTCGCTCGCGAGCTCCCCGAAGCGCAGCGACGCGTAACCACTACCGACGCCGAGCAAGAAGACCGGCACCACCCACACCGCGCCCCAGAGAACGCCGGCGCCGACCGCCTCGGCGCTCCAGGCCATCCACAGGAACGCCGCGCCCGCGATCATCTTCACCGTGCCGAGCACGTCCTCTTCCCGCGTCACCCGTTGGGCGACCTGGCCCGCCAGGCGATAGGGGATGTAGCCGAGGATCGCGCCGATCATCGCAAAGGGCGCGCAGGCGATCAGCTTGAGCAGCGTCGTCACCGCCGCCCGCGCGCTCACCATCTCGACCTCGAGCGCCCACGGGTCGGTCACACCCAGACGTTGCAGCGTGCGCGCGTAGCCACGCGCCGACGCCGCGATAGCTTCAACGCGCGCTGGATCGCGCGCGTGCACCCGGCCGTAGGCAGCCAAGAGCTCGCGCGTGCGCCGGTGGCGAGTGCCCAGATCGTCCTCGTCGCCTCTCGTTGCGTCGGTCGTCCAGCTCGCGACGCGCGCGACGCCGGTCAGAAGGTCGCGCGATTCCGCCTGCAGCACCACCTCGTCGAGCCGCCCGCGGATGTCGTTGGTGAACGCCTCGACGGCGGCGCGCTCGTCGTTCCGGTACGCGGGCAGCAGCGGCGCGATCGGCAGAGGCTCACCGACGACCAGTAGCACGCGCGACCGGAACAGCACCTTGTTCTCGTAGAAAAGCCCGACTGGCAGAACACAAAGATCCGGCGCCTGCTCGACCGCCGACAGCGCGATGCGAGCGGCCCCGGACTTGAGCGGCCGCATCTGTGGGTCCGAGTGCGAGACACCCTCGGGAAACAATGCCAGCGCTTCGCCGCTCGCCAGCGCCGCTCGGCAGCGGCTGAAGCTCTCCTCGTTGCGCGAGGCGTCCTTGCCCGCCGACTCCTTCGCCCGGTAAACGGGAATGCTGCCGAACGCCTCCATTGCCAGGCGCCCGATCGGGTTGCCGAACAGCGTGCTCTTGGCGAGGAAGCGCGCCTTTCGCCCGCTCATGACGCGCACGAGCAGTGGATCGAGCAACCCATTGGGATGATTGGCGACGAAGACCACCGGCCCCTCCCTCGGCAGCCGCTCCGCACCCTCGACGCTCCGATTTGGGTAGTAGAGTCGAACCAGCGCCTCGGCCAGCCAGCGGACGATGGTCTCGAGGACGCGGCGCATGAGTACAATTGTTACCTAAGGTTCCGGCTTTCGTCTGCCGATCGGATGGTTAGCCTGCCGCCGCGCGGGCACGACATGTGGGCGAAGGATCAAGCGCAGCGGGCCGCAGAGGAGCGATCGGGGCGCGCCCGGATCCTGGTCGTCGAGGACAATCCGCTCAACCGGCTCCTCCTGCACGACATCCTCGAGCTGCGCGGTCACGAGGTCATCGAGGCCTCCAACGTCGACGAGGCGCTGCCGCTGCTCGACGCCGCGCACCTGGATCTTCTTCTGCTCGACGTGCAGATCCCCGGCGGAGGCGGCGAGGCGGTGGTGAGGGAAGTCCGCAAGCGCGCCGACCTCGCCCACCTGCCGATCGTCGCGGTGACGTCGCTGGCGATGCCCGGCGACCGCGAGCGCCTGCTCAGCAGCGGCTTTCAGGGGTACCTCAGCAAGCCGATCGACACGCGCACCTTCGGTCCGACCGTCGAGTCGTTCCTGCGCCTGCCCGCGGAGGCACGCCGTGCCCGCTGACGCGCGCGAGACCGTCCTGGTCATCGACGACAACCTCCAGAACCGCGAGGTTGCCGAGGGGCACCTCGTCTCCGCCGGATACAACGCCTTCCTCGCCGACGGCGGCGAGGAAGGCCTCGCGCGCTTTCAGGAGCTGCGCCCCGACCTGATTCTGCTCGACGTGGTCATGCCGCGCATGGACGGCTTCGAGACCTGCCGCCGCCTGCGCGCGCTGCCCGGTGGTCCCGACGTCCCGATCTTGTTCCTGACCGCGCTCGGCGATCTCGGCACGCACAAGGCGGCGCTCGACTCCGGCGCCGACGACTTTCTCACCAAGCCGATCAACCGCACCGAGCTCCTCATCCGCCTGCGTTCGCTCCTGCGCATCCGCCGCCTGTCGGACGAGTTGCGCCGGAACTACGAAGTGATCCGTTCGCAGCGCGACGAGCTCCTCACCGTGCAGCGGCAGCGCCTGGAGCTGGCGACGCTGATCGTCCATGATCTCAAGAACCCGCTCAGCAGCATTCTCTCGAACGTCGAGTACCTGAACGCGAGCGGCGGGCTCCCCGAGCGCGAACGCGAGGCGCTGGACGACGTGCTGCGCGCGTCGCGCTCGATGTTCCGCATGGTCATGAACCTGCTCGACATCAGCCGCAGTGAGGACGGCGCGCTGATCCCACGATGCGCCGAGTTCGACGTGACCGCGCTGCTCAACGAAGTCTCGTCGGAGACGGTGCACCGCCTCGAGGAGAAGGGGCAGACGCTGAGCCTGTCGATCGATCCCGCGGTCGGCGCCGTCGTCGCCGATCGCGACCTGGTCCGCCGCGTCGTCGAAAACCTGCTCGACAACTCACACAAGTACAGCCCGCGTAACGGGCGCATCTCGATCGATGTCACCACCAGCACCCTCGACGCCGGCGCCGGCGAGCCGCCTGTCCCCGCGATCGAGCTTCGCGTGCGCGACGAGGGCGCCGGCATCCCGGCCGACTACCGCACGCGCGTCTTCGAGAAGTACGTCCGCGTCGAGGACCGCAGCGTCAACGAGCCGCGCAACAGCCAGGGCCTGGGCCTGGTGTTCTGTCGCACGGCGGTCGAGGCGCACGGCGGGCGCATCTGGGTCGAGGACAGCGGCGCCCGGGGGAGCTGCTTCTGCCTGCGGCTGCCGCGCGTGACACGCGTCTCGGAGCGCGCGTCAGGTCCGGACAAGCCCGACACCGAGACGCCGCCGCCGCAGCGGGTTGCGCTCGCATCCGCCGGGTAGACCGACGTGGACGCGCCGCCGACGCTGACCCTCCCCGGTGATCAGGCCGCTCAGGCCGATCGGCGCTCGCGAGAGATCTATCATCGTGCGCTGCGCGAGATAAACGAGCGCACGGATCGCCTGTTCTTCTGGATCCTCGCCGCCGAATGGCTCGCGGTGACCCTGATCGTGTTGCACGGGTCGCGCGATCCCGCGACCAGCCAGAACTCCGTGCCGGCGTGGGCCGCGTTCCTGGTCGGTGGCTTCATCGTGACCTGGCCGATGTACGTCGCCCGGACCAACCCCGGCGAGCGCGGCAACCGCCGCCAGATCGCGATCGCGCAGGCATTCATGGCCTGCTTGCTCGTGCACTTCTCGCGCGGCCGCTACGAGAGCCAGGTGGCCGCGGTGGCGTCGTTCATCTTCGTCGCCCTCTACCGCGACGCGCGCACGTTGCTGCTCGCGACCGGAATCTTGGCCGTCGACTACGTGCTGGGCACGTTCTTCTGGCCCGAAGCGCTCTACGGCCACCGCACGGTCAGCTCCTGGTCCTGGGCGCGCCACATCGCCCGCCTCACCGTCGAGGACGTGTCGCTGATCGTCGCAATCTACAAGAGCAGGCAGGACCTGAAGCGCACCGCGCAGCGCACGGCGGGCATCGAGAGCCACCAGGCGGTGCTGGAACGCGAGGTTGCGGAACGCCAGCGCACCGAGGGCCTGCTGTCGCTGCAGTACAGCTTGACGCGACTGCTGGCGACGTCGGCGACGTTGCGCGAGGCGGCGCCCGAGATGTTGCGCATCGTGGGGCAGAGCTACAGCTGGGACCTGGGCGAGCTATGGGAGGTCGATGAACGCGAGCAGTTCCTCCGCTGCGTCGAGGTCTGGCACGCGCCGGAAGCGCCGATACCGCCGCACCTGGCGGTGCGCCGAGGCGTCGAGCTGCGCCCCGAGGAGGACCTGCCGGGTCAGGTCTGGAATCGCCACCTGCCGCTCTGGGTGCCCGACCTCAGCGTCGAGCGGAACACGCCGCTGACGCCGGTGCCGTCGGAGCCGATGCTGACGCCGTCCTCGGCGCCGTCGTCGATGCTGCGCGCGCTCGCCGGCCTGCGCGGCGCGTTCGCGACGCCGCTGCGCAACGGCCCCGACGTCGTCGGTGTCATCGCCTTCTTCAGCCGCGACCCCCGTCCGACCGACGAGGACCAGCTGTCGATGATGAGCGCGCTCAGCGGCCAGATCGGCCAGTTCATGGACCGCAAGCGCGTCGAGCTGGGGCTGCGGCTGGCGCACGCCGAGCTGGAGTCGAACGTCGAGAAGCGCACCCGCCAGCTACGCGAGACCAACGAGAAGCTGCAGCGGGAGGTCACCGAGCGCGAGCGTGTGCAGCGCGAGCTGATCAACGCAAAGGAGCTCGCCGACGCCGCCAACCACGCCAAGAGCTCATTCCTCGCCAACATGAGCCACGAGCTGCGCACGCCGCTGAACGCGGTCATCGGGTTCTCGGAGCTCTTGGAACAGGAGATCTTCGGCACGCTCACCGACAAGCAGCGCTCCTATGTCGGCAACGTGCTGATCTCGGGGCGGCATCTGCTCCAGCTCGTGAACGACATCCTCGACATCTCCAAGGTCGAGGCCGGACGCATGGATCTCATCTGCGAGTGGACCCACCTCGGCAGCATCGTCGACGTCGTACGCAGCGTGATCCAGACGCAGGCGGCGAAGAAGGGGATCAACCTCGAGGTGTCGATCACGAAGACGCTGCCCGAGATCTACATCGACCCCGGACGCATCAAGCAAGTGCTCTACAACCTGGTGAGCAACGGGATCAAGTTCACGCCACGCGGCGGGACCGTGCGGCTGAACGCGTACCTGGCCGACGACCACGTGGCGATCGACGTCGCCGACACCGGCGTCGGCATCGCCGCCGAGAACCTGCCGCGTCTCTTCCACGAGTTCGAGCAGATTCCCCAGTCGCGCGGCGTGCGCCCCGAGGGTACCGGCCTCGGGCTCGCGCTCACGAAGCGCCTGGTCGCTCTGCATGGCGGCGAGGTCTCGGTCCAGAGCAAGGTGGGCCAGGGCTCGGTGTTCTCGGTGTGGTTGCCCTGGCAGCCGCGCAGTGAGGGGCAACCCGCGCAAGGCGTGCCCTCTCCCTAACCCTCCCCCGGCGGACGGGCGGCGGACGGGGGAGAGGACCGGACCTTCTTCAGCGAGTCACCCTCTCCCGTCTGCGGGAGAGGGCCGGGGAGAGGGCAGGCCTTGCGAGAGGCAACGCACGGCGGGCATCCACTTTACCGAAAACTGTCGTGGTACCCGCGGTCCTCGACTCCGCCCGCCGCGTCCGTCGCGAGCAGTGGCGCATAGGTGTCGAGCATCACCGCCAGCTCGTCGGTCGCGCGCGCGCCGATGCTCTCCTCGTAGGCGCCGGGATGCGGGCCGTGCAGGATGCCGGCCGGGTGGTGCGAGATGCTGCCCGGGCCAACCCCGCGACGCGAGGTGAAGTTGCCGCGGCAGTAGAAGATGATCTCGTCGCAGCTCACCGATCCGTGCGGGTACGGGCAGGGGATCGCGTCGGGGTGGAAGTCGAGCGGTCGCGGCACGAAGCTGCAGATCAGCGCGCCGCGCGCCGCGAACGTGCCGTGCACCGTCGGCGGCAGGTGCACCTGCCCGACGCGCGGCTGAAAGCGCATGATCGGGAACGCCCAGGGATAGACCGTGCCGTCCCACCCGACGACGTCCAGCGGCGAGTACTGATAGCGAAAGCCGTGGAACGCGCTGTGCCGCTTGACCAGCAGATCGCGGAGTCCTTCTTCGAACGGCCCGCGGAAGTCGGGGCGGCGGAAATCACGGTGGCTGTAGGGCGCGTCCATGCGCAGCTGGCCGACCTCGTTGCGCCATTGACGGGGCAGGCCGAAGCCGGCGGTGCACTCGATGCTCAGCCAGTACTGCGGCCCCGGCTCGAGCAGGAAGCGGTGGGGCAACCCCCGTGGCACGAAGACGTAGTCGCTCGCCTGGAACGCCAGATCGCCGAGCGGCGTGCGCAGCGTGCCGCCGCCAGCGAAGATGAAGTAGAGATCGTCGGCATCGCCGTTGGAGAAGTAGACCGGGTCGGCCAGCTCGGGAAACATCACCGAGATCGTGACGTCTGGATTGAAGAGCAACGGCAGGCGCGCGTCGACGGGCGGCCCGCCTCCGCGCCGACCGAGATCCTGCGAGCGGTAGTGCCGGCGCACCAGCGGCGGAGACGCGGGCGCGCCGCCGCTGCCGAGCGCCCCCGCGGGCAGGCGCCAGCCGTGCTCGACGGGGACGACCTCTTGCGTGTGCGGCCGGTGCTGGTGGTAGAGGATGGTGTACGGCCCGTCGAACCCGTCGCGCGTCAGGCACTCTTCGTAGCGAAGGTGGCCGGTGTCGTCGCGCAGCGCCGTGTGCGGTTTGGCGGGCACGACTCCTGCGGTCATCCGATCGAGCATCGCGCCGTCACATCCTCGGCGGCGACGGCGGGGTCGCCGCCACGCCCGGGTTGCGGTGCGCCTGCTGATCGCTTTCGATCGCTTCGAACAGCGCGCGGAAGTTGCCCGCGCCGAATCCCTGGTCGCCCTTGCGCTGGATGATCTCGAAGAAGAACGGCCCGGCCTCCGGATCGCGGTGCAGGCCGGCTGCCTCCTTGAGGAAAATCTGCAGGAGGTATTGCCGCGGCTTCTCGCCGTCGACCAGAATCTCCAGCTCGCGCAGGCTGTCGAGACTCTCGTCGATCGCTCCGATGCCCGACGTGCGCAGGCGTTCGGGCAGCATGTCGAAGTAGCTGCCCGGCGTGGACATGAACTCGACGCCGCCCGCACGCAGGCCGCGTACGGTCCCGAGGATGTCGGTTACCGCGAGCGCCGAGTGCTGCACGCCGTCGCCGCGGTTGTCCTCGGCGAAGATGTTGATCTGCGAGTCCTTGAAGAAGGGGCGAAACGGCTCGTTGTTGGCGAACTTGATCCCCGACTGCGGGTCGCCCATCACGACCGACTTCAGCCCCGAGCCATGGTCGCGCTTTCGTGCCGCCGCAACGTCGTTGGTGTGAAACGCGATCTCCCAGATCGGCTCGAACGCCAGCACGTGCTCCATCCAGAGCAGCGCAGGCTTCATTGTCTGGAAGTTCGAGGTCAGGTGATCGATGTGGGTGAAACCGAACCGATTGCCGGCGGCGCCGGCGGTTTCCGGCGCGGCGACGAAGCCGGGGAACAGCGGCGCCGGCGCGCCGCGCTCGATGAAGCGGAAGGTGGTGTCGCCGAACGGCGTGGTGATCGAGAACATCGCGAGCGCGCCCGCGCTGCCCGCGCCCGCGCGCCGGCCGTCGGCTTCGAAGCGCTGCACGTCGGTGATGAACGTGCCGCCCCGCTCGTCGAGCAGCCGGAACGCCCGGTCGATCTCCTCGACCTCGAACACGACCGTGCCGACGCCTTCGGGGTGCTTGCGCAGGTAGCGCCAGGCGCGTCCGCCTTCGCCCACCGGCTGGTGGATCACGAAGACCGCCTGCCCGGCCTGGAACGCCACGGCGCGCTGCCGGCCTTCGCGCTCCAGCTCGGCGCTGCTGGCGCCGAGCTCGCGAAAGTCGAGCTTGTCGACGAAGAACCGGCGCGTCCGCTCGAGGTCGTGCACGTAGTAGTGCAGCGCCTCGATCTTGCGAATGCCGAGGGGCTCACGCTTCGCCATTCCATAAGTGTAACGTTGATTGCGCGTAGCGCGAGCCCTCCGAAGCCCTCTCTGGTCTCCTGCTGAACGGCGGAATCCGCGCAGGTCGTCGATCGGGATGATGCCCTCGGCATCTCCGTCGCGTCCCTAGGATCCCACATGCCTTGCCGCAAATCGCCGCCGGCTTAGCTTGCCTGAGCTGCCGCAGCGCCCCGGCGCCGGCCTCGGGGATTGAAGGGAGGACGCGATGGGCGAGGATCACGAGCGCTTGGACAAGGGACCGCGGGAGACCGCCGCGGAGGTCGCGGGGCGAGCGTCGGAGGTCGCCGCCGAAGCTGCGCGCGTGGCAACGTTAGAGGAGACAACGGCCCACCTCACCGGACGGGTTGCGAGTGTCGCATCGGCGGTGGCTCAGGAGCTCGGGCTTCCCGCGCTCCTGGACGCCATCCTGGATCAGACGATGCGCACTCTGGGCGCGCGTTTCGCACACGTCTATATGGCGGACAGCGACGAGCGGACCCTCCGCCTCGTCGGATCTCAAAACCTGCCCACCGATCTCACAGAGCCCTTCTCGTGCTTCTCATTCGACGCCCCGAGGCTCACCGCCCGCGCTGCCTCGACTCGGCAAGCTCAGAGGATCTCTTCGATCGACCAGCTGGACCCCGTCCTGGACGTCACTCGTGAGCTGCTGGCGAGGTTCGGTTGCGAGAGCATGGTCGCAATCTAGGAGCCGGCATCGCGGCCGAGGACCTGCCCAGGCTCTTCGACCGCTTCTACCGGACGGCCCGAGCGCGGGCAGGCACGGTGCCCGGCCTCGGGCTGGGCCTCTACATCGCCCAGGGGTTGATGGAGGCGCACGGCGGACGGATCTGGGCCGACAGCGGCGCGGGCAAGACAACCTTCGAGATCGCGCTGCCCCTGACATGACGCAGGCCTGAGACGAAGGTTGAGGTCGCAGTCCTTGGGCAGGTTGGAGAAGAATTGCTCGAGCCGCCGGTCCCGGCGGGGCCTGGACCGGTCGGCTTCGCAATAAGCGGGCTTGCCTAGTTGCCGCTCGGCGCGTCGGCCGGCGCGTCGGGCGTGCCCGCGTCGGTCGGCGTCGTCCCGCCGTCGCTGTTGCCGGTGGCGCCGGTGTTGCCGTACTCGCCGATGTACGGTTCTGCGGGCGACGGGCCACCGCCGATCAACGCGTAATAGTCAGCCGACGTATAGAGCACCCCGCCCGCGGCCGTCGGCTGCGGTCCCGCATCCGGGCCGCCGTCGACGGGCGCGCCGCCATCCGGGTACGGTGCGAGGATCGTGCGGCCCGACCAGGGCTGCCAGGGCGTGGTCGGGTTGATGTGTGGCCCGATGGTCGAGTTGCGCACGATCATCTTGCCGACCGCTTGTGGGCGGCTCGACTCGTACCACTGCCGCGCCAGGTAGGTGCCGCCGGGGGTGACGTTCGCGTCGGCGGTGAACTTGCAGCTGATGTAGAGGAATCCGTACGGGTTCGTGACCTCGGTGCTGGGAGCACCGGTCGCGGTCCCACTGACCTTGTCGGTCCCGTTCGTGTTCTTGTTGTTCCCCATCGTGTGGATCTCGCAGTGATCGAACACGGTGGTGCCGCGGCCGAAGATGAAGTCGGTGTCGCCCTCGACGTACGAATCACGGAAGTACGCGCGCGCGACCGTTCCGGTGTTGGTCGACTTCAGGTACAGCGTGTCCTGATTGCCGAGCGCGCGCACGTTCTCGAACTGTGCGCGGTCGCCCTGGTTCAGCAGCGCGACAGCCTGCTCGTTGCCGGTGCCGGTCTCCGTGTAGTTGTTGGAGAAGGTCAGGTTCTTGGCCTGGAAGTTGAGCGAGCTATTGGTGAAGGTCGCCGAGCCGCTGGTGCCGAGCGCGGCGTTGTTGACCACGGTCAAGCTCGCGTTGCTGAAGACGATCACCGTGTGCGAAGCATCGGGATCCGTGCTGTACAGTGTGATCGGCGGCGCCGACCCCTTGTTGGGCACGACCACCGTCTCATGGTAGGTGCCGGGCTTGACCAGGATGTAGACGCGCACGCAGGTGGTGTTCGACACCGCGCGCGCCGCGGTGATCGCCGACTGGATCGTCGTGTTCGTGCCGGTGCCATCCGCTGACACCGTGAACATCGGCGTGAACGTCGATACGTCGCCGATGCCGGTCGTCACCGGATCCCAGCCATCGTTCGTCAGATTGGTGATGCTGCTGACGGTCGCTCCGCCGGTGACGTAGGTCGACGCGACGCTGCCGCCGCTGGAGATGAACTTGGCGATGGTGTAGTTCGCGTCAGCAGTCGGTTGATCGAATTGCGGGCGCGTCGCGGTCGAAGCCACCGCCGGCCCCGCCGCCTGCAGCGGCGCGGTCCCCGAGGGGCTAGTCCCCGCCGGCGTGACGCACGCGCCGGGGAGCGCATCGCCATTGGTGTCGACGGCGGCGCTGCCATCGCTCGGGCCGCTGTCGGCGGTCGCGTCCTTGCCGGCGTCAACGGCGCTGCCGCCGGCACCGTTGCCAGCCGCGCCACCCGCGCCCGCGCCGCCGGTCCCGGTGCTCTTGGTGCTGCTCCCGCACCCCGCGACGTACGCCGCCGCCAGCACGGTCACCGCGATCTCCGCTAGTTTGAGCTTGGATTTCATGCCCGAGTCTCCCAGTCGATCGTTAAAGGGTGCGGGAGTTCCCGCTTACAGAATGCCCGCCGGTTCGTGCGGGACAATACAGGTGTGGGTGTCTCCGCTCAATTCGAACGGCTCAAAAGTCGTGCGCGAAGTCACCGTAAGATCGGTCCCTGACGTTCGGGTTGCTGATCGGGATGGGCGGCGACGAAGGCGGGGAGGGCGACACAGGCCGCCTCGGCGCGTAACAGCGTCGGGTAAGCGTTCAGATCGACGCTGAATCGCCGAGCGGCGTAGAGCTGCGGCACCAGGTACAGGTCGGCGAGCGTGACCGTATCGCCGAGCAGGAACGTGCGGGCAGTGGGCGCGGCCGTCGTCTCCAGCGCTGCCAGCCCGCGCGGCACGAAGTGGCGGCACCAGGTGCCGGCATCGCCCGACAGCTCATGCTTGACGAACTCCGTCGTCGACAGGTTCTGCAGCGGCTGGATGCCGGCGTTCACCATCTCCGCCAGCTGGCGCGCCCGCGCGCGCAACAGCGGATCGGCGGGCAGGAGCGGTGGCGCCGGGAAGCGCTCGTCGAGGAACTCCAGGATCGCCATCGACTGAGCGATGTGCCGGATCGGCGAGGCGCCGGCTTCGGTCGCGTCGAGCTCGAGGAGCGGCACCTGACCGAGCGGGTTCAGCGCGGTGTACGACGGCGCGTGCTGCTCGCCACTCGTCGGGCCGGGGGCGATCAGGTTCACCGCGTGCCGCTCGTGGGCGATCCCTTTCAGGTGCAACGCGATCCGCACCCGCCACGCGGACGAGCTGCGCCAGTAGTCAAAGAGCTTCATGGTCCTTTCACCCTTTCATCCCTCCGGCCACGACGGTCTGCTCGATGCGCCCGAAGAGGCTGCGCCCGCGGTCGTCGAGCATCTCGATCGCGACCGTGTCGCCGGCGGCCAGGAACGGCGTCGATGGTTTGCCGCCGGCGATGATCTCTCGCGCCCGCCGCTCGGCGATGCAGGAGACGCCGCGCGCGGGATCGACGTTCGACACCGTGCCGCCGCCGAGGATCGTGCCCGCCGCGAGATCGCGCGTGCGCGCGACGTGCGCGATGAGATCGAAGAACGAGAAGTGCATCTCCGGCCCGGCGTCGGGGTCGCCAACCAGCCGGCCGTTGTGAGTGGTCCGCAGGCGCAGGTGCACCCGCCCGTCGTGCCACGCCGGCCCGAGCTCGTCTGGCGTGAGCGCCAGCGGCGAGAACGCGGTCGCCGGCTTCGACTGGAAGAAGCCGAAGCCCTTGGCCAGCTCAGCGGGGATCAAGTTGCGCAGCGTGATGTCGTTCGCGAGCAGCACGAGCCGCACGCACGCCGCCGCATCGGCTGCACGCGTGCCTCGCGGTGTGTCGCCGAGGATCACCGCGACCTCGGCCTCGAAGTCGAGGCCCCACGCCGGATCGGCGAGTGGGATGTCGTCGGTCGGACCGAGCAGCACGCCCGAGCCGCCCTGATAGACCAGCGGATCGGTCGCCAGGGTCTCGGGCGGTTCGGCGCCGCGCGCCTTGCGCGCCAGCACCACGTGGTTCAGGTAGGCTGACCCGTCGATCCACTCGTAGGCGCGCGGCAGCGGCGCGGCGAGCGCGTGCGGATCGAGCGGCTGTTCGACGAGCGTGCCCGCCTCCAGTGCGGCCCCGAGCTCGCTGAGCCGGGGCGCGCTCGCCGTCCAATCGTCGAGCACCGCCTGCAGCGTCGGCGCCACGCCGTCCGCCAGCGCGAAAACCTGGTTGTCGCTGCGCACCACGACCAGCGCCCCGTCGCGGCCGCCCCGCAAGCTCGCCAGCTTCATGCGCCGAGTAGAGCAGACCCGACGGCGATGGGAAAGACGTAGTAGATTTCGCCCCATGGCCAGGGACCTGTCCGAGATCCGCGCCGAGATCGATCGCACCGACGACGAGATCTTGCGCTTGCTCAACCAGCGCGCGCGCCTGGTCGCCGAGGTCGCGACCGTGAAGCAAGAGCTCCAGGTGCCGTTCTACGTTCCGTCGCGCGAGCGCCAGATCACCGAGCGGCTGTCGGCCGCCAACGCCACCCTGGGGCCGTTCCCGACCGAGGCGATTCGCTCGGTGTTCCAGGAGATCTTCAGCGCCTGCCTGACTCTGGAAAAAAAGGTGCGCGTCGCGTATCTCGGGCCCGAAGGCACGTTTTCGCACATGGCGGTCAAGCGCCAGTTCGGCATGTCGGCGCACTTGATGCCGATCGGGACGATCCCCGGCGTGTTCGAAGAGGTCGAGCGAGGCAACGCCGATATCGGCGTCGTGCCCGTCGAGAACACCACCGAGGGCGTGGTGAATCACACGCTCGACAGCTTCATGGAGAGCGATCTCAAGATCAGCGCCGAGATCGCGCTCGAGGTCACGATGTGCCTGCTCGCGCGCGCCGGCACCGAGCTCGCGGAGATCGAACGCGTCTATTCGATCCCGATCGGCGCCATGCAGGTGCGCCGCTGGCTGGCGGCTAACCTGCCGCGCGCGACGCTGGTGGAGTCGCGCTCGACGGCCGAGGGCGCGCGCCTTGCGCACGACGACGCGCGCGGCGCCGCGGTCGCGTCGGAGATGGCGGCCAAGCTCCACGATCTCGTGGTTCTCCGTCGCAACATCCAAGATCTGTCGCACAACATGACGCGCTTCCTGGTGCTCGGACGCCAGCAGGTCGAGCCGACCGGGCGCGACAAGACATCGGTGCTGATCGTGACACGCGACGAGCCGGGGATCCTCTACCGCACGCTGGGCGCATTCGCCGAGCGCGGCCTCAACATGACCAAGATCGAGAGCCGCCCGTCGCGCCGGCGTCCCTGGGAGTACGTCTTCTTCCTGGATATCGACGGCCACCAGCGCGACGCCGCGGTCGCTGCCGCGCTCGACGCGATCAAGCGCGACTGCGAATCGCTCAAGGTGCTCGGCTCTTATCCCAAGGCCGAGGCCGCCGGCAGCAGCAGCGGCGGCGGATGAACCGCCCGGCACCGATTCGCGACGCGGACGAGCTCCTGGCTCGCATCCGCGCCGTTCACGACGCGATCCAGACCGAGGTCGTTGCCGCCTGCGCGACGACCGCGCTCGAGGGATTGTCGGAGGTCGTGGCCGAGGAGGGCGGCGACACCGTGTTCGCGATCGATCGCGTGTCCGAGGCGGTGCTGGTCGAGCGCTTCGCCGAGATCGGCCGCGAATGGCCTTGCCTGCTGATCGCCGAGGGGCTCGGCGCCGACGGCCGCCGCATCCTGCCGGTGGGCACCGATCCCGCCGCCGTCGAGATCGCGGTGATCGTCGATCCGATCGACGGCACGCGCGGCCTCATGTACCAGAAGCGCCCGGCGTGGATCCTCACCGGTGTCGCGGCGATCGCCGGCCGCGATCTCGCGCGCGACCCGCAGCGCGTGCCGCGGCTGACGGACATCGGGCTCGCGGTGCAGACGGAGATCCCGCTCGTCAAACAACACCTCGCTGATCAGCTGTGGGCGATCGCGGGCGGCGGCACGCGCGCCGAGCGATTGGATCGCCTCAGCGGCGCGCGCACGCCGCTCGCGCTCCGCCCGTCGGCGGCGAAGAATCTGTTGCAGGGCTTCGGCGGTCTCTCGCGTTTCTTTCCCGGCGGGCGCGAGGAGCTGTCGGCGATCGACGACGCGCTCGCGCTGCGGTTGCTCGGGCCGCCGCGCGCCGGCGTCGCGCTCGCGTTCGAGGATCAGTACATCTCTTCGGGCGGGCAGCTCTACGAGCTCACCGTCGGGCACGATCGCTGGGTCGCCGATCTGCGCCCGCTCGTCGATGCGGCGCTGCGCCGGCGCGGACAGTCACTCGGCGTCTGCTCGCACCCCTATGATCTGTGCACCGAGCTCATCGCGCGCGAGGCCGGTGTCATCGTCACGGACCCGCGCGGAGGCCGGCTCGACGCGCCCCTCGACGTGTTTTCCGATGTCGGGTGGATCGGGTACGCGAACGCAACGCTGCGCGACCAGATCGCGCCGGTTTTGGCTGAAATCCTCGAGAAACGCGGCCTGATCGAGGCGTCTGCATCGAGCCCGTCACGAATTTGACCTGAAATTTCTCGATGTTCGTGAACGCGTGTTGTGGTGGCTACAACAGCGGGATTGCTCAAGCACCGTCGGGAACAGGCCGATGACCCTTAGCGATTCATGGAACGCGCTATTCTACTGGTCGACGATGATCCCTCGATTCACGCGGGGCTCGTCCGTCTGATCAAGACCCTCGGCTACGAGGCCGTCGCTGTCGACAATGGCGCCGAGGCGATCGCGCTCCTGCGCGCCGGCGCGTACGAGCTCTGCGTGACCGACATGCATCTGCCCGGCGCCGACGGGCTCGCGGTCCTCAAGCAAGCGCGCGCCTGCCGCCCGCCGGTCGCGACGATCGTGCTCAGCGAGCAGGGCACCGTCGCCGACGCCGTCGAAGCGCTGCGCGTGGGCGCCGCCGACGTGATCGCGAAGCCGTTCCACATCTCGGTCCTCGAGCATGCGATGGTGCGCCAGCTCGCCAGCCCCGCGGCGACCGCGACCTGGCGCGCGCGTCAGACTCCCGGCGTCGCCGTCATCGGCGAGCACCCGGCGATGAAGCAGGTGCTCGAGCGCGTGGAGCAAGTGGCGGGCACCGAGGCGAGCGTGCTCATCCGCGGCGAGACCGGCACCGGCAAGGAGGTCATCGCGCGGATGATCCACGGCGCGAGCCATCGCCGCTCGGGGCCGTTCGTGGTCGTGAACATGGCGGCGATCCCCGAGGCGCTCGCCGAGTCCGAGCTGTTCGGACATGTGCGTGGGGCGTTCACCGGCGCCGACAAACCGCGCACCGGCCGCCTGGTCTCGGCCAACCGCGGCACGCTCTTCTTCGACGAGATCGGCGACATGCCGCGCTCGCTGCAAGCCAAGCTCCTCCGCGTGCTCCAGGAGCGCGTCGTGACGCCGGTGGGAGGCTCGGAGAACCTGCCGGTCGACGTGCGGGTCGTGGCCGCCACCCATCGCAATCTGGAAGCAATGGTGCAGGATGGGACCTTCCGCGAGGATCTGTTCTATCGCCTGGACGTCATCCCGGTCGAGATCCCGCCGCTGCGCGAGCGGCGCCAGGACATCCCGGCGCTCGCCGAGCACTTTCGCAACGAGGTCAACGCGCGCGAGGGGCGGTCGGTGCGTGGGTTCGCGCTGGATGTCATGCAACGTCTCAGCACGTACGATTGGCCGGGCAATGTGCGCGAGCTCGAGAACCTCATCGAGCGGCTGGTCGTCGTCGCGGCGGGGCGCATGGTGATGATCGAGGATCTGCCGGCGTCGCTGCGCACCAGCGTGATCGATCTCGAATCTGGGACGTTGGAATTGCCGGCGACCGGCGTCGATCTGCGAACACTGCTCTTGCAGCTCGAAGAGAAATTGATCGGTCAGGCGTTGGAACGCACCGGCGGCAATAAAAACCGCGCAGCCGAGTTACTGGGATTGAACCGCACGACCTTGGTCGAGAAGCTCCGTCGCAGAAACGTTGCTTAGCGGAAACATATTTCAGACGAAACCACCGTCACTGCGTTGACGGCGTCAGATCGCCGCGACCGCCATTCGGCTGACGGTCGCCGTGTGTCACGCGTCGCGAACAGTTGATTCCTCGCGGGCAACATCACGCCAGGAACGTGGCACGCCAAGTGCTCTAGGAGCGTGGCATGCAGACTACGAAGCGTAAGAAGCCCGCCGCGAAGTCGTCGAAGAAGCCGTCGCAGAAGGAGCTGATCGGGCGCCGCAATGAGTACGCCGCGAAGTTCTTTCCTTACATCGAGAAGGTCGCCCGCCGTCTCGCGCGCCGCCTGCCGGCGCACGTCGAGATCGACGACCTGATCTCGTCGGGGGTCATCGGTCTCATGGAGGCTGCGGAGCGCTTCGATCCGAAGCGCGTTGATCGCTTCGAGGCCTTCGCCGAGTTCCGCATCCGCGGCGCGATGCTCGACGATCTGCGCTCGCGTGACACGCTGTCGCGCGACATGCGGCGCCTGTCGAACGAGCTGCGCGACGCCACCCGCCGCCTCGAGTCGCAGCTGGGCCGCACGCCGGATCAGGAAGAGATTGCGCGCCGCCTGGGCGTCGGCGTCGACGAGCTCTACGCGCGCCAGCAGAAGCTCTCCGGCTCGTCGGTGGTCGGAATCGACGACGCCGGCCCGGACCTGCTCGAGCGCACCGGCGACCACACCGCCGCCGATCCGTTCGAGATCGCGTCGCGCCGCGAGATGCTCGCTCACCTGGTGTCCGGCATCGAGGATCTGCCCGAGAAGATGCAGCAGGTGCTCTCACTCTATTACTGCGACAACTTGAACCTGAAAGAGATCGGAACCGTCCTCGGCGTCACCGAGTCGCGCGTCTGTCAGATCCACGGCGAAGCCACCAAGCGCCTGCGCGAGTCGCTGGGCGAGCTGGTCGCTGAAGCCGCTGCCTAGCGGTCCTTGAAAGCCCGTGTCGCCCCCCCAGGGGGGGCGGGCGGCGACTGGGCAAATTCTGCCTCCGGAAATTTGTTTGATTTCCGTTGTGTACGCAGGATTTACCGGGGGTGCCCATTTTGGGCTCAAGGTTTTCACACATCTGCCGATGGATGTGGTCATGCGCGACACTAGTAGACACCTCATCCAGCACCGTCCTCCGGAGACGAGGTCGCACTCGGCGCCGCTGACCGACCACGTCACCAATCCCGCCGCGCGCGTCGAAGCGCTGCGCAAGCTGGTCGCCGCTGGCCAGTACCATGTCAGCGCGAAGTGGCTGGCCCACCGGATCTGCCGCTGCGCGGGCGTTCCGGTCGACGAGTAGTTCGTTCGACTAGTCCTCGGGTTCGGCGATCTCGACCCGGTTGCGGCCGTTGGCCTTGGCCCGGTACATCGCCGAATCGGCCAGCTTCAGGAAAATGTTCTCGCGCCGGCGCTGCGTTCCGCCCGGCGCCAGGTGGTCGCGATACGACGCGACCCCGATCGACGCGGTGACCCGCGGGATCGCGGCCGGCGTCTCCTCGCTGCTGGGCTCGAAGAAGCTCGCATCACCGATCGCGGTCCGCATCGATTCACCGGTCGTGAGCGCGCGCGGTAGGTTCGCTCCCGGCAGGATGATGACAAACTCGTCGCCGCCGTAGCGCGCGAGCACCGCGGCGGCGGGCGCGTTCTCTTGAAGAAGCTGCGCGACTTTTTGCAGCGTCCAGCTGCCGGCCAGGTGGCCGAAGCGGTCGTTGACCTCCTTGAAATGATCGAGGTCGATGAACATGACCGACAGGTCGGTGCCGTCGCGATCGGCGCGCGCGATCTCGTCGTCGAGGCGCGTGTGGAAGTAGCGGCTGTTGAAGAGGCCGGTGAGGTCGTCGATGCGTGCCTGCGCGCGCGCGCGGATCGCGTCGAGCGCGTTCTGGATGGACGACGACATATATGCGGCGAAGATGCGCAGGAGCTCGCGATCGCGCGGCGTGTAGGCGCCGCCCGAACGCCGATTGCTCAGCGCCAGCACGCCGCAGATCGACTCGCCGACGATGACCGGGACGCCGACCAGCGTGCGGATCGAAGAGCCCTGAGGCGCGACACCGCGGATGGGGTCGTCGGCCTCGACGTGATCGGTCTGCAGCGGCTGTCCCGAGCGGTAGATCTGTCCGGCGAAGCCGCGGTCGCTGGGGACCCGCACGCCGAGCATGCTCTCGCGGCCGGGGCCGAACGCGGCGATGAAGGTGAGCCGTGGTGCCGGCGCACCCGCGAGCTTGGCGCGCGGATCGTCGAGCAGGATGCCGCCCGATTCCGACGGCACGAATTCGTTGGCGCGCTCGAGGATCTCGCGCAGCGCCCCGTCAAGGCGCACGTCCCAGCGCATCGTGTCCTGATCGCCGCGCCGCGCGCGCACGAAGAAGCGCGAGATCTCCTCGGGTGACAGCGTGAGGATGGGCCCGGTCGGCGTCGCCGGGTTCGGCACCGAGACCTCTTCCGTGCGCACGCGCGAGGGCACGCCCGCCAGCCGGGGGATCTCCGTGGGACGCTCAGGATCGCTCACGCGCGACGATTACAACACATTCTAGGCACCTTTGCGCAGGTGCGATCCGATCCCCTCTCCCGCGGTCCGCCGCGGGGGAGGGCTAGGGTGGGGGCAGACCTTGCGAGAGGCAACGCCCGCCGCGAGGACCCCTTATGGCTCGAACATGCACGGGTGCGTCGTCGCGAACGACTGCACGTTCGCATTGTTCGGCGACCAGGGGAATTTGCTGTCGTTGAACGCCCAAGCCATCGCGCCCGCGTAGCCGAGCTGATAGATCGTGCTGACCAGCGTGGCGTAGGGCACGCCCGTCAGCCCCTGAATCGGGAACTCTCCTAACACCACCGGCTTGTCGGTGACGCCGAACGACGCCAGCGACTTGGTGTACGGGTAGGACATGTTGACCCAGTCGTACATGTGGAACGTGTAGAAATCGCCGATGCCGGCCCAGGCCTTGGCCCACTTGATCGCGGCGCCGCCGACGGTGACCGGCTTGTCGCTCGCGTTGTGCAGAGCATCCGCGACCGCTTGTACGAACGCCTTCATCACCGGGTAGGTCACGGTGGTGACCGTGGTCTGGGGGGTGAACGCCGCGTCTGCGCCGTCAGTGGGCGTCGCCGCGATCGCCCACTCGGGCTCGTTGATCACGTCCCACGAGCTCACGCGATCCTTGTTGGGATCGGCGTTCACCCGGTTCACGAACGGGATGACCACGTTGTTCACCAGCGCGGACAGCATCGTCGGGCTGGAGATGATCGGCGCCAGGTTGTGCGGCGGCATCGTGGCGGTCTTGAAGTTGTCGAACGAGAAGAACGTGAACTGGATGTGAATGCCGGCCTGGGCCGCGTCATCGAGCGCCGCGGTGATGTCGGCGAGCGTCGAGCCGCCGAGGCCCGTCGGCGAGCCGGTGGTGTCGAAGGTGACGCCGCCGCCGGTGAAGTTCGGGAAGACCCACCAGCGCACGGCATCAACGCCGTGGGCTTTCATGTCCATCATGCTGGTCAGGCGCGCCGCCTTCGTCGCGGCGACGCCGCGGGTGGTGTTACCGAAGTCGCTGGCGAAGCTGGCCCAAGCGTAGTTGATGCCAAACTGGAAGCGGCTGACGCCGTCGATCATGACCCCGCTGCTGGGTGGCGTGCACGGCGTGCCGCCGGCGCCGGAGCCCCCAACCTCGCCAGTGGTTCCGCCGGTCCCCGTGTCGCCGCCCAGGCCGCTCGTCGGGTAACCGCCCACGCCGATCGGGTCCCGAGTTGGGACTTGGATTGGCGACCCTCCGTCGCAAGCGCCGGCGAGCAGGATCGGGCAGAGGGCCAGCGTGACCGCGGTCGTGGTCGTGACCATCCTGAGCGATAAGCGAGACTTCATTGGCGTGCGTACTCCAAGTCTGTTCAGGGGGGCGGTCGGGACAGGCCCCCAATCGTCAGAGGCAAGGGCAGGGACGTCGGCCGACCTTCAAGTTTGTACACTCTTTCGTCGGATTCGGCCCCTGAAACCGGTCAACGGCCCCGGGGCACGGGCTCAATTACCGGGTTCGGTGGGGTGCGGATGGACACCGGTCAGCATCTCGATGCGCTGCGCCTGGGGCCCGTTCGGGTAGCGGGCCAGGTAGACCTCGGCTGCGTCGCGCGCCAGGCCGATGCGCTGCGTGAACACCAGCGCGTCGACGCGCATGGCGGCGCGCTGCTCGTCGAGGCCCCCGTCGGGGTAAGCGCGGTCGGCGGTGTCGAGCACCGCGATCGCCCCGTCGGGATCGCTGCGCAGGAGGTCGCGGGCGCGCGTGGTCACGGTCGCTTCGTCGTCGGGGGCGGTCCGGGGCGCGGGCCGCGCCGGCGGTGGCGTGGATGGGCGCGCGGTCGTGATCGGCGTCGCCTCGTGGGGCGGGGGGGCCGGTGGAGCGGGCTGCGGCGCGACTTCGGTCGCCTCGCTCTCTCGCGCGGCCGGTGGTCGAGGGCCACGGCGAACCAGAAATGCGGTGGCGATCGCGATCGCCGCGCCGAGCACCACGCCGATCCGCCGGTTGCGCGGGTTCATTTCCGGCGAGCTTAGCGCTTCACGGCGCTGCTGTGATCAGGCTCAGCCGCCAGGGCAGACTGTTGTAGGAGACGGCGGTCATCGTGGGATCGACGCCCTGGTAGAGGAACTGCAGGTGGCAGGTGTCGATCTCGAGATTCTGATCGTAGCCGTCGCGGATCATCTCGCCGTGGCTGATGTCGGCGGTCCAGGGCGGCTGCTCCGTGAACGTCACGTTGGCTGTCGACGCGAACGGCGCCGCGAACGAATCTTGAAGAGGCGTCCAATCTCCGTCGAGTGTGTCGGCGGTCCAGGACCGGAAGTAGCGGTGGTAGCTCGAGGTCGCGTCGTACGCCTCGACCAGCGCCAGGTACTTGCCGGTGTCTCTCATCTTGTAGACGTTGCTGGCCTCGAACAGGTGCGACGCCACCGGGTCGGACATCACGATGGTCGGTTCGCCGAACCCCTGGGGGAACTGATCGATCGTCGTCTGACTGCGATACCAGTGGCCGTTATCGTCGGAGAAGAACAGGAAGCAGTTGGCGTCGTCGCAGATCACCCAGAAATCGAGCCAGCCGCCCGTGCCTTTGTTCGTCCTGACCGTCGCCGGCTCGGCGGCGAAGAAGTTCTGCGCCGGCGTCCAACCGGTGGGGTCGGCGATGTCGTCATTGGTCGAGTAGCTGGGCGGTCCGGTCTGATAGACCAGGTACCACTTGTTCTGCGGCGCGAAGAAGAAGACCTGCGGCGCCGCCTTGTAGCCGGCAAAGCCCGGCGTCTGGTCCATGTAATAGAACGTGACGTCGGCGGTGTGGTCCCAGTCGGGGAACGTCAGGTAGACGATGCTGTAGGTGCCGGCGGCGGTCACCGAGCTCGCGAAGACGTGCCACTGGTTGTTGAAGTACACCACGGACGGATCCTTGATCGCCGTCAGGCTGTGGGTTGCGTCGGAGACCGGGCTCAGCAGCACGCCGCTCGAATTCCAGGCGAAGCTGGTCGGGACGCCGCAGCTGGGGGGCGCGGCGTCGCTGGCGTCGGCGGCGTCAGCCGACGCATCGATGGTCTCGACGGTCGAAGTCTTGGACGAGCAGCTGGCGAACGCGACCAGCGCCGGTGCGATCGCGACCAGCGCGCCCGCGTTGGTGAGTCGCTTGCGCCGAGTCGACGCGATCATCACCAGCCGAGCTTCGCGCTCAGCTCGCCGGCGAGCTGGGCCCCCATGAGCATGTTCTCGGCCACGTTCGGGTGGTACTGACAGGCGAACTTGTCGGCGGTTTGCGTCTGGATCATGTTGAAGAACTCGACTTTTTGATCGCCCGCCGCCGTAAGAATGTCGACCGCGTCCTTGATGTGGCCCTGGATCGTGGTGAGATCGGTTCCGCTGAGCAGCGGGCCGATGATGCCGATGATCCAGGCGTCGGGGTAGTTGGTGCGGATCGTCGTCATCAGATCCACGTACGTGTCGCGGAACGCGTCGCCCGGGTCGCCCTTGTTGTTGCTGATGTCGTTGGTGCCGAGGTTGATCACCACGGCCTGCGGCTCGATGTGAAAGTCCCATGCCGAAGTGCTGACGTTGGTCAGCGTCAGCGGATAGAGCATCGGCATCGTGCCGGCCGTGTCGCCCCCGTAGTTGCGGATCACGCCTCGGCCCGAGGCGGCGATCGTGCTCACCTCGGCACCGAGCATGCGCGCCGCAACCGCCTCGTAGGTGTCCCAGTGGCTCTCGGTGGTGTAGCACTCGGCGTCGCTGAGCGTGCCGAGATCACCGTAGCCGCAAGTGATCGAGTCGCCGACGACTTCGATCAGTCTGCCCGGTCCCGGCGGCGGATCCATCAAGGCGCCGTCCGTTGTCAGGCCCGTGAGCTGCGTCTGACCCTGCGGCCCTTCGGTTTGCCGGTAGAGCTCGACCGTATGCACGTCCGAGGTCAGCCCGGTGGCGAGCGGGTACATCCGGGTGACACCACCGCCCGCCGTGAACGCCGCCTGCGGTGTACCGTCGATCACCGTCTTGAAGATCTGATTCGTGCCGTTGGTCGTGAGCTGCGCGGTCAGCGACGTGCCCATGAACTTCGCGACGAAGCCGGTGCCAGACCAGGAGAAGCTCGGGTGCGCTGCGTCGGTCGTGCTATCGACCCGGCCGACCCAGCGCACGCCCGCTGCCACCACGTCGATCGGGACCGGCG
>Ga0265342_10001380_pt1 | contig 22680 bp, 19 predicted proteins | sample 4CB327metaG_FD_203125 | JGI IMG/M metagenome (GOLD analysis project Ga0265342, IMG submission 203125) | Rhizosphere microbial communities from Carex aquatilis grown in University of Washington, Seatle, WA, United States - 4-CB3-27 metaG | ecosystem: Host-associated > Plants > Roots >... | reverse complement strand
AGCGCCGAGGCGACCGACGCGATGCGCACGCTACGGCCGTGGAGCAGTAGGCTGCCGCCGGTCGGCTTGTCCGCGCCGATGATGGCGCGCGCAAGTTCGGTGCGGCCGGCGCCGACCAGCCCGTACCAGCCGAGAATTTCGCCTCGCGTCAGGCGAAAGCTTGCCGGAATGGGGCTGTGCGCACTCTGCAGAGCGCTCGCTTCCAGCACCACTTTGCGATCGATGTCCGTTCGCCGGGGCAGCGGCGCGTTGCTGTGGCTGCGACCGATCATGCGGGCGATCAGCTGGTCGCGGCTGAGCTCCGACAGCGGCGACGTGGGGGCGGCGTTCTTGCCGTCGCGCAGCACCGTGACGCTGTCGCAAATCTCGTAAACCTCCTCCAGCTTGTGCGTGACATAGAGGATGGAGACGCCCTGCCCCTTCAGCCGGTGAATGGTCCTCAGCAACGAGTCCGCCTCGTTCAGCGATATCGATGCGGTCGGTTCGTCGAGCAAAAGAATACGCGCGTTCAGCGACAGGGCGCGGGCGATCTCGATGAGCTGCTTCTGCGCGGGGCTCAGGCTCTCGACCCGGTGCGAGGGCGAGATGGACAGGCCGACCATCTCCATGAACGGCGTCGCATCGCGATGAATTCGGGCGCGGTCGATGCGGTGCAGGGCCTTCCCGACGATCCGTTCGATGAGGACGTTTTCGCCGGCGGTGAACGTCGGGATGAGGCTTCGCTCCTGATGGACGACGCCGATGCCGTGCGAGAACGCCTCGCGGGGGCTGGCGACGCGGATCTCCTTGCCGTCGATGCGATATTTGCCGGCATCGGCCTGATAGACGCCGGTAATGACCTTGATCAGCGTGCTCTTCCCCGCGCCGTTTTCGCCGAGGAGAGCGTGCACCTCGCCCTGTCGCAGCGTCAGCGACACCTGATCGAGTGCCTGGACGCCCGGAAAGCCCTTGGAGATGCGGTCGAGCTCGAGCACGGGTTGCCAAGACGCGCCAGTTCCTGCCGCGGCGATCTCCGGCATTTCAGCTGCCCTCTCTCGGCGCGGACACCGGGATCGCTGCGAAGCGCTCGGCGCGCTCCAGGCGCTGAACGGTAACCGCGTGCACGCGGTCGATGGCTCCGGCCGCCAGGATCATCAGGCCGGAGACGAGCTGCGTCCAATACGGGTCGATGTTGAGCTGAACGAGGCCGTTGGCGACCAGCGTCAGAAGCAGCGCTCCGAAGACCACGCCGGGAATGGAAAGGTATCCGCCCGAAAGCAGCGTTCCACCGATGATCGGGGCGGCGAAAGAAGACAACAGCCAGTCGGTGCCGATCGTCGGCTGGGCCACGCCGAGGCGCGCCGTCAGGATGATCCCGGCGATCGCCGCGAGCATGCCCGACAAGCCGTGCACGATCACGCGGCTGCGCGCCACCGGCACCCCGGCAAGTTCGGCTGCGCGCTGATTGGCACCGACCGCCAGCAGCTGGCGGCCAAGCCCGATCTGGCTGAAAAGCAATCCGAGCGCGGCGGCGATCACGAGCATCACGATGAAAAGCAGCGGCACCCCGGCCACGGTCATGCCGCCGATGACCTTGAAGCTGTCCGGCAGATAATAGAATGGCTTCCCCGACGTGATGCCGAGATTGAGGCCGGTATAGACGCTGGCCGTTGCCAGCGTCACGATGAACGCCGAGAGACCGGTGCGGACAACCAGAATTCCGTTGATCGCCCCGCAGACGGCGCCCAGCAAGATGCCCGCCAGCACCGCCGGCACGGGCGGCACATGGAGCGTTTCCATGAGGCCGCCGACAATCACTGCCGTGAGGCCGCCGATTGCCCCCACCGACAGATCCATGCCACCGGCCGCGAGCACGACCATCTGGGCAAAGGCGACGACCGCCAGGTTGGCGAGGCTGTAGGCAATAACCTGAAAATTATCCAGCGACAGAAACTGCGGCGCGACAGCCGACAATACGGCGCTGATGATCACCACCCCGATGGCGGCGCTGAGCGGACCGCCGGTGGTACGCACCCGACGTCGCCGCGCCGGCCCGGTTTCCGAGGCGGTCACAGCTGATTCCTCAGGACATAGGACTGCCGCCCACGTTCAACCGCGAGCGCCACCAGCAGAACGACGCCGAGGAGCGTCTGGTACCAGTAGGCACTGACGCCGAAGAGCACGAGACCGTTGGCGATGACCGCGAGGAGCAGCGCGCCGAGATAGGTGCCGCCGACAAGCACCCGGCCGCCGGTGAGCAGCGAACCGCCGAGAACCGGCGCCGCAAATGATGGCAACAGCCACTCCGAGCCGAGCGAGGGCTGGGCCGATCCCAGACGCGCGACGAGCATGACCGCCGCCAGCGCGGCCAAAGCGCCGCTCAGCGTGTGCGCGATCAGGATCATGCGCCGCGTGATGACACCCGACATCCGCGCCGTGCGCTCGTTGGCCCCGGTGGCCAGCAGCCGCCGGCCGGTGACAGTGCGCTGAAACAGAACCGCGACCGCCACTGCTGCCGCGACGCTGATCACCAGGAGGAGCGGCACGCCGATAATGGCTGCGCGCCCCAAGGCGACGAACGAGGGAGGCAGGCGGTTGTAGGAGGCACCGCGCGAGAGCCCCAGCATCGCGCCGAAATAGCTGGCGGCCAGAGCCAGGCTGACGATGAATGGGTTGATGCCGGTGTAGACGATAATGGCGCCCTGGAGCGCTCCGGCGGCACTGCCGAACATGACGCCAAGAACCACCGCGACTTCCCACGGCACGCCGAAAGTCTGGATGATCCAGCCGAAGGCAAGCCCGACCATCGCTCCGATCGCCGTGAGGGCGAGATTGAACTGACCGACGGACAGCACCGCGAGCTGTCCGAGGGCGACCACCCCCGTCACCGCGACCGTGAAGCTGAGAGAGCGCAGGTTATAGGCGGAGTGAAACGCCGGGACCGCGACCGAAAGCACCAGCCCGATTGCGACCAGGGCGACGCCGACGCTGGCGAGGTCCCAGCGGGCAAACGCATGCCAAACGCGAAGCGCCGGCGACTTGCTGCGGCTGCCATCCGGCAATCGGGAATGAGAACCTGGTGTCGCGGTCATCCTGAACGACAAGAAGCGGCGAGGCGGACGAAATGGCAAATCGCCCGCCCCGCCAGAACCATCAGCCTAGAGCAATTCCCGATTTGACTGAATCCGGAATTGCTCTTGATTGCTTTGCCTTGCGCAATTCCGGACGGAAAAGTGGAATCCACTTTTCCTGGAATTGCTCTAGCCCGGGCAATTGAAATATTTTGCCTTCCAGTCCTTGGCGAGGCCGGAAGTCACCTTGGCCAGATCATCCGCCTGCGTCGCGAGACTGTCCTTGGTGATGTAGAGAAGCCCGGTGTTGATGTAGAAATCCGTGCCCTTGTACGTGCAGCCATCGGTGAGCAGCTTCAGGGAATAGCTCGCCAGATAGGCCTGCCCGTACGGGTTCTGGGCCATGGTGCCGGTGGCGTAGCCATCCTTGATCGCGTCGAGGATCACAGGAAAGTTGTTCAGTCCGACGTACTTGATGCTCTTCTCGTTGCGCTTGCGGAATTCGTTGGCGATGACGTCAGTGGCCACGCCCGACGTCGATATGATGCCCTGAATTTCCCCCTGATGGGCGGCCAGCGTGTTGGACACGCCAGTCTGCGCGGCGTCAGGTCCGGCATCCATTCCGACCACGTCCTGGAGGATCTTTATGCCGGGGTATTCCTTGGCCGCCCTGGCCACGCCGTCGATCGAATTCTTGGTGTTGGTGTCTTCCGGCTGCCCGGTGAAATGAACGACGTTGCCCTTGCCGCCCATGGAGTCAAACAGATGCTTGGCGCCCTGGTAGGCGAGGTCGGCGGTGTCGGTCGTGAGGCAGAACAGCGCGGGACTGGGCTGCTGCGGGCACCCGGCAATCGACAGGACCGGAATACCGGCGTCCTTCAGCTCCTGCATCTTCTGGTTCGATGCAACCGGATCGTCGGGCTGGAATGCAAATCCGTTGAAGCCCTTGGCCACGTAGCTGTCGATAATCGCGTTCTGTTCGACCACATCGAACTTCTGCGGCATCGTGAACTGCGGCACCGGCGAAATGTTGAAGTCGTGCGCGGCTGCGGCAATGCCAGCCGGCATCGGGCCGTAATAGGGATGGACGAGCGCACCCATGAGCAGGAACTTGTATTCGGCGGCGGCGGCAGCGCCGGCAGACGACATCAGTGCCACTGCCGCCAACCCCGCGGCACTTACGATCAACTTGCTGGTCTTCATGATCTCCTCCCTGGCTGCGGCTTCAGCCGCCTTTTTACTTCGCTACGACGCCTCGATCGGAAAGATGCTGCTCAGCTGGTAGAGCGTACGCCCGGCCAGCCAGCCATTCTCGTCGCGCGTCTTGGCAAAATCCTTGGTGTGCTCGGCATCGACGTGGGCCTGAAAGTCTTCCGGCCCGCGAAAGACCTCGTACATGACGAAGGTCCCCGGCTCGGTGCGCGATTCATTCACATCGAATCGAACGCAGTTCTTCTCGTCGCGGAGACACGTCTCGGCGTGCCGCAACATCCGCTTTCGAAAGGCGTCAACGTGCTGGGGATGAATTCGATAAACGGCGACGTTGACGAACACTGCCTTCCTCCCTGACAGGCGGTCGGCACACGCTCCTGCCCACCGTCGTGCTCATTTCACCCATTAATATTGTTGACCGTATTTGAACTTCGGTCAAGCTGGTTTGACGGCGTGTCCGAGGAGAGCGGAAAGTTCGGCCGCACCGGTCCTGAGGATGACGCGCGCATCGTCCATGCTGGAGGAAAGATCCGTGCGCAGCAGGAAGGGCATGGTCATGGCAGCGACGGCGCGGCCTTCGACGTCAAATACCGGGAAGCTGAAATTATGGACGCCGGAAATCTGCAGACTGGGCATTTCCTCGAAGCCCTGTAACCGGACCACCTCGAGCCTGCGCAAGAGGTCCGCCTCAGGCATCAACTCGCCGGACTTCACCTTCGCTTCGGCAAGCATGCGCTGGGTTTCCTCCGGCGACTGAAAGGCGAGAAGGATGCGCCCCGAGGCCGTGAGATAGACATCCCGGCGGGTCCCGGGCTTGACGAAATATCCCGAATCTTCAAGGGCATCGACTTGGGCCAGGACGAGCGTTTCGCCGTCGTCGAAGATCGACAGGTGGATCGACTGGTGGGCCTTGATCGCGGCGGCGCGCATGATCGGCAGCGCCAGGCTCATCATGCGGCGCGTCGGTGGATGCTGGTGGGAGAGCTCGAAAAGCTTGGAGGTCAGCGAAAACAAGTTGTTGCGCGGCTCGACGGTGACGTATCGCCGACGCTGCAGACAATCCAGCATCCGGAATATCTGACTGACCGAGCACCCCAGCGCCTCCGCCAGTCCCGCCCGCGAGACGCCGAGCTCACTGCGGGCCAGCACCTCCATAATGTCCAGGCCCCGCTCGAGTGCGGGTGCCCGGTATCGGCTCTCAGGTTCGCCGGATTCCCAAGGCATTTCGGCTCCGATCTCATCGGTATCGGCTGTCATTTTGCGCGGACCTATCGTTTTGGCTATCACACCTTGGACGCCGTGAATTGTTCACATATAATATATGTTGTTTTCTCGTGAAGGAATGCCAGCTCGTGCCGAGCCCGCTCGACCATCAGAAATCCAGCCCGTATCGCGCCGACGCCATGCCCGACGCCGTTTTTTTCGTCGGCGACAGCATTACCTTCGGGTGGCGAGACGAGGACATCGGCGGGTGGCCAACCCGACTGATCAGTGGCTTGTCCAACTGGCATGCGGTGACAGCATACAATCTCGGAGTGCGCGGCGATACTTCGCGCTCGATCCGCGCGCGCTGGCACGACGAGGTCAGCCGCCGCCGTCAAGCTCCGCATTCGGTTGTCGTCTTTGCCTTCGGTGCGAACGATGCCAAGCTCTATCCTGACGGACAGCCATTCGTCCCGCTGGCCGAGACCCGCAGCAATGTTGCGGACATCCTGACGTCAGCACAGAACGACCACATCCTGCTTTTCATCGGGCCGGCGCCGATCGAAGAAACCGTGCTGGGGCGCGTGCTCAATCCCGAAGGCACCGGGCCAGTGCCGACCAACCGGCAGGTCGAGATCGTGTCAGGTGTCCTCGCCGAGGAGGCCGCACGCGCGAACGTTCCCTTTCTCGACCTTTTCAATCGGCTCGGCAAAGAAGAACAATGGTTCGACAGCCTTCGCGAAACCGACGGCATTCACCCGCCGGCGCGGGGGCATGATCTGATCGCATCTCTGGTCGATGCGTGGCAGCCGTGGGCGACGCTGTTCAAGCGCGGCACGACCGAGTGAGCGGCGACGATATCCGCGACCAACTGAACGGCCGGCGCGTTCTGATCACCGGTGCCAGTTCGGGTATCGGCGCCGCGGTGGCGACCAGATTCGGCGCCGTGGGCGCGCATGTGTGCGTGCACTACAACTCAAATCGGCAAGGGGCCGAGGCGGTAGTCGCGGCGGTTACCGCCGCCGGCGGCAAGGCAGTGGCCCTGCAGGGCGATCTCGCCCAGCGCGGCGCCGCGACATCTGCGATCGCGGATGCGGCGCGTGCTCTCGGCGGCCTCGACGTTCTGGTCAACAACGCCGGGGATATGCTCGAGCGCCGAGCGCTGGAAGCAGTGGGCGACGACGAACTCGATCGGATGATCGATCTCAACGTCCGTCCGACGGTTCTCGCGTGCGCCGCCGCCATCCCCCTGCTCAGGCAGAGCCGCGGGTGCATTATCAATGTCACGAGCATCAGTGCGCATAGCGGAAGCTCGGCCGGAGCTAATCTCTACGCTGCGTCGAAGGGTTTTCTCGCGACCTATACGCACGGCCTCGCCCGCGAACTTGCGCCGGAACAGATTCGCGTCAACGCGGTGGCGCCGGGAATAATCGACACGCCGCTTCACGCTCGGCGGACCCCGGCGCACTTGTACCAGTCGTTCGCCAACTCCATTCCGATGGCGCGGGTGGGGACGGCCGACGAATGCGTCGGAGCATTTCTCTTCCTGGCCTGCCCGTTGCTGAGCGGCTACGTGACCGGACAGATCATCGACGTGAACGGCGGTCAGTACATGGCATGAGACGCGGTAGACGTTCCCTCAGTTGGGGATCGGCGACGCCTCATCGATCAGCCTGGCGGACTTGAGGTCGCGCCAAAGACCGGACGGAATGGTGAGATTCCACCACTCGAGGATCTGGTCGACCTCACTGGCGGAGCGAGGCCCCGGCACCGTCGACACGACAGCCGGATGAGCCAGCGGAAACTGCAGGGCGGCGGCCGGCAATGGCACCGCGTAGGCAGCACAGATCGCGGCGATGCTGCTGACGCGTTCGCGCACCGCAGCCGGCGCCTGGGCATAATTCCACGTGTCTCGTCCCGCCAGGATGCCCGAATTGAACGGGCCCGCGATCACCACCGATGCTCCGTGACGTTCGACTGCGGGCAGCAAGGTGTGCAGCGGCGCCTGCTCGAGCAGGGTGTAGCGCCCTGCCAGCATGAACATGTCCCATTGGCCGAGATCGAGCGAATCAAGGATCGGCTGCGCATCATTGACGCCAATGCCGATTGCCGTAACGGTCCCGCCGGAGCGCAGCGTATCGAGGGCGCGATAGGCGCTCTCGACTGCCGCCCGAAACGCTTTTTGGTCCTGCCCCGTTTCGCGCACGTAGACGTCGGGATCGTGAATGAAAAGTGCATCGACGTGGTCGAGCCCCAGCCGCTGCAGACTGTCTTCGTGCGAGCGCATTATGCCGTCGTAGCTGTAGTCGTAGACCGGCTCGAACGGCAGCGGCCTGTGCCAGATGTCGCCGGCAGCGCGAACGTCGTGGAGCGGGCGCAATAGCCGGCCGACCTTGGTCGACACGCAATTTCCCGAATGTCCGCGCAGGACGTCACCCACGATGTGCTCGGATTTTCCGTAGCCATACTGGGGTGCCGTATCGAAATAGCGGATGCCCACGGCGCAGGCGCGCTCAACCACCGCCAGCGCTGCCGGGGTTTCAACCGCAGCAACACCGCCGAACGTGGCGCCACCGAGCCCCAGGCCCGTGACCTCCAGCCGCGTCCGGCCGACGCGGTTGCTCGCCAGCGGTGCCGCCGTCACGCCACGCGTCCGCTGCCGGCGGTCTCTGCGTCGGCATCGGCGACCCCGTGAATGACGTGCATAATTTTCGCGGACATGTCCTGGTAGGAGTGCGTGTTCTCGACCATGCCGACGATGCGAAAAGCATTCATCACCGCCATGCGATCGGCGACGGCAACGATTTCCGGCATGTCACTCGAGATCAACAGGATGGCCTTGCCATCGTCGGCCAGTTCGCGAATGAGACGATGCAGGGCGGCCTTGGTGTTGACATCAATGCCGACCGTCGGCTCGTCCATAATCAGAATCTCGGTACCGGCAAGCAGCCACTTGGCGACGCTCACCTTCTGCTGATTGCCACCCGAGAGCTTGCCCGCCAGCACCGCCAGCGAAGGCGCCCGAATCTGCAGTCGCTCGGCAATCGGCCTGACCGCGGCATATTCACGCGTCCGGCTCAGGAAACGCGACCAGCGCCGCGCCAGCCGGGTCCATACCGTGACCGCAATGTTGGTAGCGATCGCCTGGTCAAGGACGATGCCCTCGCCCTTCCGATCCTCACTGACATAGCCGATCCGGTATCGCGCCAGCGCGTCGGCGACGGAGCGAATCCTGGCGGGGCGCCCGCCGACAGAGACTTCGCCCGCGGTCACGGAAATGGCGCCGATAATCGCCTTCGCGAGTTCGCTGCGACCGCATCCGACAAGGCCGTACAGCCCCAGTATTTCGCCGCGATGAAGCGTGAGATTGATGTCGCGGTGAGCAGCCGCGGTGGCGACGCCCTTCAGTTCCAACGCCACTGCCCCGTCGGACGCATGCGACCGCGGTGGCACCGTGGTCTCCTCGTCGCGGCCGATCATCAGGCGAATGAGGTCACGACGACCGATCCCCTCGATCGGCTGGCCGATCGCCGTGTTGCGGCCGTCGCGCAGGACAGTGACGCGATCGCACAGCGCCAGCACTTCCTCCAGCCGATGGCTGACAAACAGCATCGCGACGCCGCGCGAGCGGAGATCGCGCAAGACCTCAAACAAGCGATCCGCCTCGTGGGGCGTGATCGAAGCGGTCGGCTCGTCGAGCAGCAGCACACGCGAGCGCAGGGAAAGCGCCTTGGCGATCTCAACCAGCTGCAGCTGGGCAACGCTCAACTGGCGCACCGGGGTGGCGGGGTCGAGCTTGAGGCCGATGGTCTTCATCCAGACTTCCGCGTCGGCGAGGATCGCGGCGCGATCCAGCAGCCCATGCCGGACAGGCAGGCGGTCAAGACAGATGTTTTCGGCAATCCCGAATGCCGGGACGAGGTTGCGCTCCTGGTGCACCGCCGCGATGCCGGCGTTGATCGCATCGCGCGGCGAGCGGAAAGATACCTCCTGCCCGCCGAGCTTCATGATGCCGCTGTCGGGCACGTATACGCCGGTGATAATCTTGATCAGCGTGCTCTTGCCGGCACCATTTTCGCCCAGCAGAGCATGGATTTCGCCGGCGGCGAGATCGATCGAAACGTTATCGAGCGCGCGTACGCCGACGAAGCTCTTGCTCGCCCCCCTGATGTCGACAACGTTGCTCATCGTGCGATCGCCTCGCCAAGGCGCCGGCCTTCACGCAGCCGGTTGACGCTGACCACCGCCAGGATGAGGCCGCCGAGAACGACCTGGACCCAAAACGGATCGACCCCAAGGAGCACAAGCGCATCGTTGATCACGGCGAGCAGGGCCAGCGCCAGCAGCGTTCCCGTCACCGACACGTAACCGCCGGTCAGCGACGCGCCGCCGATGATCGGCGCGGCAAACGAAATGATGAGCCAGTCCTCGCCGATCGTCGGCTGGGCAATCTGCAGGCGCCCGACGGTCAGGATCGCGGCTATTGCCGACAGCAGGCCTGACATCGTGTGAGCAAAGATGACGACTTTGCGCGTCGACAGTCCCGACAATACGGCAGACGTCGCATTTCCGCCGTATGCCAGCATGTAGCGGCCGATGCGTGTGCGCTGGAAGATGAGGTCCACGACCAACGCCACCACCAGGACTATCCCCAGCATGAGCGGCACGGCTCCGAAACGCGCATTGCCGAGCGCCTTCAGGCTTGCCGGCATGTGATAAAAGGGGATGGCGCGGGTCAGCCCCATCGTCAGCCCATGGAACGCCGAGAACGTCGCCAGGGTGATGATGAAGCTGTTGATGCCGGTCGTCGCGATGAGGATGCCGTTCAGGAACCCGCCGGCGAAACCCACCGCCAGGCCGGCGGCGATCGCGAGCGGCAAAGGCACCCCCCACAGCTCGCAAAGACCGCCGACGACAATCGCGACAAGGCCGCCAAGCGAGCCTACCGACAGGCTCATCTGCCCGGTCGAAAGCGTCGTCATCTGAGCCAGTGCCACGCAGGTCCACAGCGCCACACTGGTCAGCACGACATAAAGATTGAACGAGGTCAGGAACGCCGGATTGGCGATCGCGAGAGCGACGATCGCCACCAGCAATATCAGCGCGAGGCCGGCGTTGCCTGTGCGCAGCAGCTGAATTGCACGTGCCCGCTTCATTGGCCGCGGTCTCCCGACGACCAGAGCGCGCGCGCACGGTCGGCGATCACCGCGATGGCGAGGATGATCCCGAGAAACAGCTCGATCCAGAAATCGCCGATGTTGACCATCCGCAGGCCGGAACCCAGGACAGCGACCAGCGTCGCGCCGAGGAATGTTCCGACGATCGCCACCGAACCACCGGCCAGCGCCGAACCGCCGAGCACGGGCGCGATGAAGGCCGGCAGCAGCCAGTCGCGGCCGATCTGGCCGGCCATGGATGGCACGCCGGCACCGGTGCGCGCGGTCAACATGATCGCCGCCACACCTGCGAGCAACCCGGAGAGCGCGTGAGCGAGAACCACAGTGCGCACGACCGGCACGCCGGAGAGTTCCGCCGCCTTGGGATTGGCGCCGGTAAAGAGCGTCTGTCGACCGAGCGCCGTGGCGCGATAGAAATACGTCAGGGCGATGGCGACGACGACAGCGACCAGAAACATCACCGGCAGAACGCCGGCGATACGGGCCCGACCGAAATAGATGAAGCCCGGATCGAGATCGCGGATCGCTTCTGCGCCGGACAACAGGAGCATCGCACCGAAATAGATGCTCATCGTCGCGAGGGTGATCATGAAGCTGCTCAAGCCGGTGCGCACGACCAGCACGCCGTTGACACCGCCAAGCGCCGCACCCGCCGCCACTCCGCAGGCGACGCTCAGGATCGCGGGCACGCCCGCAGCCTGGAGCCCGGCGGTGGCCATGGCCACGCAGACTCCAATGGAGCCGACAGCGAGGTTCATCCCGCCGACCGCCAGAACCACCATCATCGCGTAGCCGAGGACAATCGCCACCGCCAGATCGCGAGCGACGGCGAACGTGTTAAACGGGCTGAGGAATCCAGGAGCGGTGACGCTGAAGATAGCGATCATCAAAACGATGATGACCACCAGACCGATCTCGGGCCGGGTGGCCCATGCCGGCAAGTAACGCCGACGGGACGGCGCCGCATCAATCGATGTCATGGCCGCCTCATGTGGCTGCGGGCCCCATCACACGATCTACGGCAGACGGTCACGAAGCGCTTTCCGCTGTTCGGCAAAATCAAAGACAGGCTTGAGTGCCATCCACCACTCATCGGCAGCCGCTTCCGGCAGCTTCTGCTGGTACGTCTTCATCAACTCATCCCACCGTTCCGCGACGGGGTTCCTGCGATAGTCAGCGAACGAACGTGCGGGGTCGAAATTCTCGCCGGCGACCATCACCATGAAGAGCCGACGGCCGGCGAGATAGATCTTGATGTCTTCGACGCCGGTGCCGCTCAGGGCCTCGAGCACCTCCGGCCAAACCTTCCGGTGGTGCTCGAGATATTCCTGGATGAGCCGCTCGTCGTCCTTGAGATCGAGGGTCAAGGCAAAGAGCGGCATGACTGAGACAGCCTCGGGTTACGACGGGCAGCTCAGATAGTCGGCATCGAGCTTGCCGCGCAGCTGATCGGTCAGCGCCTTGAGGCCGTTCACGTACTTGTCGACCTGATCGGCGCCGATGAAGAGCGTGCCGGTGTCGATGAAGCGGGCCGTCTGCGCGGTCTTGGCGAAGGGTGCATTGTCCTTGAACTTGCAGCCGTTCAGCACCTTGTCGAGGACGTAGGTGCCGAGGTAGGCCTGCCCGTACGGATTCTGCAGCATGGTGCCGTTGATGAAGCCGTCCTTGATGGCGGCGAGCACAATCGGATCATGGTCGATGCCGACCATCTTGATCCGCTTGTCACCGATGTTGCGCAGCGCCGTCGACGCCACCACTGCCGGAATCCAGGCCGTCGTGATGATCCCGTCCGTCTTGGAGCCCTGCGAAGCGAGATAGGCGTTGATCTTTTCGTCGGCCGGCTGCGGCGAATCGATGTCGGCGATGGTCTGCAGTATCTTGACCTTGCCGCCAGTCTCCGCGACCGCGTCTTCGACGCCCTTGATGCGCAGCTGGGTGTTGGAATCGGCGAACAGGCCGGTGAAGTGGACAATGTTTCCACTGCCGCCCATCGCTTCGATCAGATGCTTCGTGCCCTGGTAGGCGGACTTATAGACATCGGTGGCCATGCAGAACATCGCCGGGCTGGGATCAGACACACAGCCAGCCATGACGGCGGAGATGATGCCGGAGTCCTTCAGCTCGTTCATCATCGTGATGCTGCCGACCGGGTCGCCTGGCGCGAGAAGGAAGGCCTTGGAGCCCGTGCTGACCAGCGATTCGATCAGCTTGTTCTGCTGGGCGACGTCCCACTGCTGCGGAACCCGGTAGTCCACTTCGCCGATGCCAAGCTGCTTTTTCACATCTGCGGCAGCGCCTTCCATCGAGGCAAAGTACGGATGCGGACCGCCAACGACGATGGCGATCTTATTGGTGTCATCGGCCATGGCCGCGTGAGCCGCAAACATCAGGGCACAAGCGGAAAGCCACGTTGCGTACGCCTTCATGCGCATTCCCTCCTTTAAAGTGCGGCTTATGCCGCTTTGGGCGCGGCCCCCTCCCCCGAATCGGAGGCGGCGCCGCACCAAATTCCATTAGCGAATATCATGGATGATATCTGAACATTTGTAAATGGTCGTCCGCGATTTGCGCAGCGCGATATTTGCTCCAATTTTCGATCTGGGATTGCGGCCGTCCTCCTTCGCCAATCAGCCAGCCGGCTCTCATGTGAACATCACTCGTCGCGCGTGCGGGGCGTCACGGCCGGTTTAGAATCCGAGCTGACGTCGTTGCTGATCCGGGCGGACTGCCCGCCCGCAAGGGTCGATTGAGCGCGTGAGGCTCAGGCTGTGGCTGGGGCGGAAAATCCCAGCCGATCGAGCCCGGCGCGCACTTCCGGCACCTGCATGAACAGGCGCCACGGCAGGCCGGAGCGGTGGTTCTCCATCATGATGACGATGGGGCCCTGATCGATGGCGAGGTGATCACCCGAATACCACTCACGCTGATCGCTGAACGCGTCGGTGAAACCCCATTTCGTCCAGATGCGATCGCCGAGATCGAAATAGAAATGTTCCATCGCGGTCGCCGCCATCTCCGGGGCATAGGGGAAGCTGGCGAGCGCCGCCGTGGGCGCGATCACACAGCGGTCATTGTCGGGGGCATGTGCCGAGTATCCGGCAAAATTGTCGCTGGCGGTCAGACCCCAGCAGGCCGGGCCATATCCGGCGCACCCCTTCGGATTCTCCAGACAATAGGCGTGGTTCAACGCGACATGGCGGCGGTTCTGCTCGCCGTAGTCGGCGTAGCGGTCGCGCAGGCTGCGCGGATCCAGCCCGAGGAACGAGTAGTGCGCGAAGAACAGCGGGCCGCCTAGCGGCGGGCCCAGCGGCAGTTCGATGTCGTACGCCTTGCGGCCGTTCAGGAATGTCGGGCTGCGCGCCCAGCCTTCGTGATAGAGCGCGGGATCAATCGGGTAAGTCGGCGAACCCGCGGCAAGGACATAGACGATCAGGCACTCGTTCCAGCCGCGGATGGCATGATTGAGCTCGAAGCCGCAGTTGGGACTCCAGTGCCAGAGCAACACGCTGTCATCGGGCGCCTTGTGCCAGTTCCACTCGACCGCCCGCCACAGCGCGTCTATGCGCGCTCTTACCTCCGCTTCAAGCGGCTCATCGCCGTCGAAATAATGGCGCGCGGTGAGCAGCCCCTGCATCAGGAAGGCGGTCTCGACCAGATCGCCGCCGTCGTCCTTCGGCGAGAACGGGATGACCGCCCCGCTGCGGCCGTCCATCCAGTGCGGAAAGACGCCGTGATGGCGCTCGGCGCGCTCGAGCGTGGCGACAATCTTCGCGAGGCGGACGAGCGCGTCGGCTCGGGTGACGAAGCCGCGGGAGGCGCCGACGACCAGCGCCATGACGCAAAAGCCGGTGCCGCCGACTGTGACCAACCCCGCCGGCGACGTGGTGCGGTCCGGCGCCATGCCGGACGCCTCGTCGGCGCGCTCCCAGAACCATCGGAACGTCCGCTCCTGGACCAGATCGAAGAGGGCCTCGCGCGAGAGGGAGGGACGCAAGCGCGTTTCATCTGGCATCTGTCATACCGGGGCTTGGGCGGTGGTGCCGGCCGACGGCTCGGCTTCGGCCGGAACCTTGAGCGGGTGTGGCACCAGATTGATCGTGCGCGAGAAGAAGCCATTGGAGACCGGACTGTCGGAGATGCTGAGCAGGCCGACACCCGCCAGCTCCTTCTCGAACAACGACGACAGCACTGCGCGCTCCTCCTCGTCGGCCAGGTTGATCGCCTCATCGGCGATCAGCCACCGCGGACGCGCCAGCAGCAACCGCGCCAGCGCCAGCCGCGTCTGCTCGGTCATGGATAGATCCCTGTCCCACCGCTCGACGCCATCCAGCGATGTGAACTGGGTCAATCCAACGCGCTGCAGGGCGGCCAGAACCTCGGCATCGGCGTGCTCGCCGTGGTCGAGACCATAGGTCAGCGCGTTGCGGAGCGAACCCGGGGGCAAGTAGGGCTTCTGCGAGAGGAACATCACGCCATCGTCCGGCGGCATGGCGATCTGCCCGGTGCCCCAGTTCCACAGACCGGCAAGGGCGAGGAAGAGGCTGCTCTTGCCCGATCCGGCCTTGCCGAAAATGAGGACGCGTTCGCCGGGCGCGATATCGACGTGCTTTTCGCTGAGCTCGGCGTGGCCGCGGAAACTGGCGACGACGAAATTGTCGAAGACAAGATGGCCGTTGGCGCTGGTCGTGCGCTTGAAGTGGACGGTTTCCTCGTCGAAGCGATCGAGATCGAGAAGCGCCTGGCGGAAGTTCATCACCCTCAGCAGGGTCGCGCGCCAATCGGCAATCGCGCTGGTGTTGTCGACAAACCAGCGCAGCGACTGCTGGACCTGATTGAACGCGCCGACAACCATCATCAGGCCGCCAAAAGACAGGTGCCCTTCAAAATAGCCCGGCGCCGCGACGATGATCGGAAACACGATCGCAACCCAGCCATAAGAGGCGGTGATGCCGGTCAGGCGCAGCGTTGCCATGATGATCTCGGTGCTGATCTCAACGACGCGGCCGAGGTTCTCCTCCAGACCGCGCTTCACCGCGCCCTCGTCGCGGTACACCGCGATGCTGTCGGCGTCTTCGGCCGCCTCGACCAGTGCGACGCGCAGGTCGGCCTCGCGCCCATAGAGCGAGACGTTGAGGCGCACCAGCGGGCGGCCGACGATCCACGACAACCACGAGCCGCTGGTGGCGTAAGCCAGCGCCGCCCATACCATGTAGCCGGGGATGGAGAAGGTGCGGCCGCCGAAGGAGAGGAGGATACCGTCCGACAGCACCCAGAGCACGCCGATGAATCCCAGCAGCAGGATCGCGGCCTGCACAAGTCCGACGCCGAGATCGGTCGACAGGTCGGTCAGGTGATGCGCGTCCTGATGGATGCGCTGGTCGGGATTGACGCCGATCTGGCCGGCGCGGGCGATGCGTGCGGCGCGTCGGTCGGTCATCCAGTTTTCGATGAGATCGGTCGTGGCAAGCTGGCGGAGCTTCAAACGGATGAACTGGTTGCAACCGGTCTGGCTGACGTTGAGGACGAGCAGGACGGCGACGAGCTCGAAGAACACGAAAAGCTGATGCACGAACTCGCCAAAATCCTTGCGGGAGATGGCGTCGTAAAACGGCTGGTTCCAGGCATTCAGCACAACCTGCATCGCGGCGGTCGCGACGATGACGGCGACGATGATCGCCGCAAAGGCATAGAGCCCGAAATGGCCCGGCGTGGCGTTGATCTCCCGGGCGAGGAGCAGCAATTGGCGCGTCGGCCGTGCATCGAAATGCTGGGCGGGCGCAGTCGTGACCGATTCGGACATGGAAGTCAGTTCGCTCTTTAGTCGCAGCACGATTGCCGGGCTGGCGTATGAGGTTTCTCCGACATAGGCTGGCGGCGCCGTAGACCAAGCCCCAATCGATCCGGCCGAACCCACTGGGGGCTGCCCCGCTCCCGACCAAAAGCCCGGACCAGTGAAGGAACCATTTCATATGGCCATTCCAGCCGATTTGCTGAACAAAATGACGCTGGAAGAGAAGATCGGCCAGCTGACAATGGCCTCCGCCAATCAGGCGGTGACCGGGCCGGTCGCGCCCTCCGACTTTTCCAATTCGGTACGGGAAGGCCGCGTCGGCAGCCTTCTTAACCTCTGGGGTCGCGAAGAAACGCAGAGGGCACAGCGCCTCGCGGTCGAGGGCTCACGGCTCGGGATTCCGCTGTTCGTCGGGGCCGACGTCATTCACGGCTTCGAGACGATCCACCCCATTCCGCTGGCCGAGGCCGCGGCGTTCGAACCCGCGCTCTGGGAAGAGACGGCGCGCGACGCGACGGCAGAATCCGCTGCCGCCGGGGTGCACCTCACCTTCAGCCCGATGATCGACATCGCCCGCGATCCCCGCTGGGGGCGGATCGCGGAGGGCGCCGGCGAGGACCCGGTCGTGGGCAGCGCTTTCGCCGCCGCCAAGGTGCGCGGCTTCCAGGGCAAGGGCCTCGCCGGAATGGGGACGACGGCAAAACACTTCGTCGTCTATGGCGCTGCTGCCGCCGGCCGCGAGTATGCGGAAACCGACGTCTCACAGCGCACGGTGGCCGAAATCTACCTGCCGCCGTTCCGGGCGGCGGTAGAGGCCGGCACGACGGCGATCATGCCGGCGTTCTCGACGCTCGCCGGAATTCCCATGACGGCGCATCGCCAGCTTCTGGTCGGGGTGCTGCGCGAGCAATGGGGCTTCGATGGCGTCGTCATCAGCGACTACAACGCGATCACCGAACTGATGAAGCACGGTGTCGCCGCCGACCTCGCCGACGCGGCGATGCTGGCGCTGCGCGCTGGCGTCGACATCGACATGATGGGCTTCGCCTACGAGCGGGGCCTGCCCGAGGCGCTGAAGCGCGGAACGGTAACGATGGCCGAAATCGACGCAGCGGTCATGCGCGTTCTCGTCCTCAAAGACCGCCTTGGTCTGTTCGACGATCCCTATCGCAACGGCTGGACGCCGCTGCCTTCACTGGCGGAGCGGCGGGCGACGGCGCGAAAAGCCGGAGCACGATCGCTCGTGCTTGCCCAGAACCGTGGAGACCTCCTGCCCCTGTCGCCCGGCATCAAGCGGCTGGCCGTCATCGGCCCGCTGGCAGACGCCCGCGCGGAGATGATCGGCTCGTGGTCGGCCGCGGGCAAGGGCGACGACGCCGTGAGCCCACTCACGGGTTTGCGCGCCGCCCTCCCGGGCGTCGAAATCACCCACGTCGAGGGGACCGGCATCGCTTCCGGCGAAGCGGACTTTGCGACCGCCGTGGCAGCGGCGCGTGCCGCCGACTGTGTCATTCTCTGCGTCGGCGAGGCGGCGCTGATGAGCGGCGAGGCGGCGAGCCGCACCAGCCTCGACCTGCCGGGACGACAGGGCGAACTGGTCGAGGCCGTCAGCGCGACTGGCAAGCCCATCATCGCCCTGCTGTTCTGCGGGCGACCTGTCACCATCCCCAGCCTCGTCGAAAAAGCGGACGCACTGCTGATCTGCTGGTTCCCGGGCAGCGAAGCAGGCCACGCCATCGCCGATGTGCTCACCGGGAAGGTCAACCCCGGCGGCCACCTGCCGGTGACATGGCCACGCGACCTCGGTCAGGTGCCGATTACCTACGACGCGCGCCCGACCGGCCGTCCCAAAAATCCCGCCGAAAAGTACACGAGCAAGTACATCGATTCCCCGAACAGCCCGCAGTTCGCGTTCGGTCACGGCCTGTCGTACAGCAGCTTTTCGGTTTCGGATCCGCGCATCGACGCGGGGCGCACGATCACGGTCGAAGCGGACGTGACGAACGAGAGCGACCGCGAGGGTACGACCACCCTCTTCCTGTTTTCCCACGACCCGGTGGCCAGCGTGTCGCGCCCGCTGCTGGAACTGAAGCAGTTCAGCTCGATCACGCTCGGACCGCGAGAAAAGCGCACGGTTCGCTTCGAGCTGCAGCGATCCGATTTCGCGTTCCCGGACGAAGCCATGCAGATGGCGGTGGAACCGGGCGAGATCGAAATCCACGTCGGGCTCTCCGCCGCACGTGCCCAGCTACGGTCGGGAACGTTCAAGCTCGTTTAGGCCGCGGCCGTGTAGGGGGCGCACCGCCCTCCGGTCGCGCGTCAGAGCAGGCCCTTGCCAGCGTCGGAACCGTAACGGCGGCGGCGTGCCTGGACGAGAAAGACGCATCCGAGGATGCAACCGATGACCAAAAACGAGACGCCGGTCGTTACCGTGCCCAGCGCATAGATGACCGGCGTGGTGACGGTGGTGGTCAGGCCCTCAAGGGTGAGCGGCAGCGTGTTGGCCGAGCCGACCGCCTGACTGGAGCGTGCAATTTCATCCCACGACAGCGTGAAGCCGAACAACGCCACGCCAAGCAGCGATGGGGCGACCAGCGGCAGAACGACGTAGCGGAAGCCCTGCCAGGCGGATGCACCGAGATCGCGCGCGGCCTCCTCGTAAGACGGGTTGAAGCGATTGAAGATCGCAAACATGATGAGCAGACCAAAGGGCAGTGTCCACGTCAGATGGGCCCCGAGGCCCGAGGTGAACAGCCCCATCAGCGTCTGAAAATTATTCTCGATGCCGTTGCCGAGCGCGCCGAGGATGGCGGCGATGCCATGCACGTCATCGCCGCCGTAAGAATCGGACAGCGTGTCGCCGAGGCCCGAAATGCTCTGGTTGGCGATCTGAAATTCCAGCGCGATGCCCAGCGATACGATGATCGACGGCAGGGTGAGGCTGGCGATCGCGGTATAGAAGATGAAGTTGCGACCGGCGAACCGGCGCCGATAGGCAAGCCCTGCCATCAGCGAGATGACGACGGTAAGGATGGTCACGACGATGCCGAGTTCAAGCGAGTTCACCAGCGCGCCGGCGACGTTGGGAACACCGATCCCGGCCCACAGGTTGTGGAACCAGTGCAGGGAGAGGCCATTCAGGGGAAACGTCAGGCCGCCGTTCGGACCCTGGAACGACAGAACCGTGATGGTGATCGTCGGGCCGTAAAGAAACAGCACGTAGAGCGCAAAGACGGCGCTCAGAATGTAGAAGGCGCGGCTTCGCTGCTCTCGCACGGACTAGAGCTCCTTGCGGATGTCGACGAAGCGGATCAGCGTCCAGATGATCATCAGGACGATGACCAGGAGAACGATCGCGTTCGCCGAAGCGATCGGGAACTGCAGGGCGCTGATCTCGGTCGAGATCACCTTGCCGGCCGAAGCGATCTGCTGGCCGCCCATGATGCCGGTGGTGACGAAGTCGCCCATGACGATGGTGACGACAAAGATCGAGCCGATGGCAATGCCGGTCTTCGACAGAGGCACGATCACGTTCGACAGCGTCTGCCAGCCGGAAGCGCCGGCGTCGTACGCGGCCTCGACCAGCGAGCGGTCGATGCGCGACATGGAGTTCAGGATCGGCACGATCATAAACACCGTGTTGATGTGGACGAGCGCCAGCGCCACGGCGAAATCGGAATAGAGCAGCCACTCGATGGGCTGATTTACAATTCCGGTGCCTACGAGAACCTGGTTGACCAGACCGTTGCGGCCGAGCAGCGGAATCCACGAGATCATCCGGATGACGTTCGACGTCCAGAACGGGATCGTGCAGATCAGCGCGAGCACGATGCGCGTGGTGTTGGTGCGGATCTGGAACACCAAGTAGTAGGCAATCGTGAAGCCGATGACGAGGGTGACCGCCCACACGATGGCGCAGAACTTGAGCGTCGACAGGTAGGTCCGGAACGTCGTGCAGAAGCCTGGCGCCGGCGAAAAGCACCTGTCGAAGGCGAGCGCGTAGTTGTTGAGGACGAAGGCCGGGGTGATCGAATAGCCGGTGTAGTTCCAGAAGCTCACCACAAACGTGACGATGAGCGGTAGAATGAAGAAGAACAGGAAGACCACTGCCATCGGCGCGATCTGCCAATAGGGGCGCCCGCGTCCTTCAGCCTTCCGGACGCGGGGCGCTGCCCTGGTGCCCCGGAGCGAAGCTCCGGGGCTTTCTGCGACGGTAGAGTCAGCCATCAGGCGGCGATGAACTCGTTCCACTTCTGAATCATGTACGCGTTCTCGTCCATGATCGAGTTCCAGCAGGCGACGGCACCCATGCGGGTGGCGTAAGAGCCGCCATCGCGAACGGTGCCGGCCTTCTCGAGCAGGCCGCCATCCGGACCATGGATGTCCTGCGCGGCGGGCTTGCCTTCCATCCAGTAGTCCCACTCGTAGGGCTGCATGTTCGCCTTGGCGGTGTCGAGCACGGCCGAGTAGTAGCCTTGGCGATTGAGGTAGGCGCCGGCCCAACCGGAAAGGAACCAGTTGATGAATTCGTAGGCCGCATCGAGCTGCTTGCCCTTCAACGTCTTCGGCAGCGCGAAGCCGGACGCCCAGGCGCGATAGCCTTCCTTGAGTGGCTGGAACGTGCAGGCGATGCCCTTCAGGCGCACGGCGGTCACCGCCGGCGACCACATCGACTGGATGACGGTTTCGCCGGAGGCCATCAGGTTGACGCTCTCGTTAAAGTCGCTCCAGAAAGCACGGAACTGCCCGGCCTTCTTGGCGTCGATCAGGGTCGCGATCGTCTTGTCGATCTCGTCCTTGGTCATGTTGCCCTTGTCGCCGTACTTCACCTTGCCGAGGGCCTCGTTGACCATGGCCGCATCCATGATGCCGATCGAGGGAATGTTGATGATCGCCGCCTTGCCCTTGAACTCGGGATTGAGCAGCTCGGACCAGCTTTCGATCGGCCGCTTGATGAGGTCGGGGCGAATGCCGAGCGTGTCGGCGTTATAGGTCGTCGGGATGAGCGTCAGCCACTCGGTCGGGTCCTTGGCGAATTTCTTCGAGTGCTGGCCTTCGAGATAGCAGACCTTGTGCGGCGCGGTGCCCTGGTCGCCGATCTTCTTGCCGTCGACCTCGCCCTTGGTGATGACCGTGGCAAGCTTGTCGACCAGCTTGATCTTCTTCGCGTCCATGCCCATCAGGTTGCCGGACGGGACGAGGTTGCGCAGGCTGAAGTACTCGGTGTCGACGAGGTCGAACGAATCCGGCTGGGTGACGATGCGCTTGGTGACGTCGTCGGTCTCGACCGTGACGTATTCGATCTTGATGCCGGTGTCCTTGAAAGCCTGGTCGGCGATCGCCGGCGCCTGGTTCGTCGCGGTGGACAAATAGCGAAGGGTGATCGGTTCATCGGCGAGGATTGCCGGGAAGCCGGTGATGGCGCCGGAGCCGGCGGCCAGACCCGCTGCGGCCGCGGTGCCCTTCAACAATGTCCGACGGGAAATGCCCCGCGTCTTCTGTACTGTCATCTCTGATGCTCCCTTCGGTTAACCGCCCGATCAGGCGGCGAGTTCGTTGATGTCTGCGGCGTCCCACTGGATCGCTGCCCTGTCGCCAACCGCCAACGGCTGCGCAAAGAATGAGCGTTCGGGAACGACAGCCGTGAGTTCGATCCCGTCCAGCGTGGTGAGGCCGACTGAAACGGTCGCGCCCTGATATTCGACCTCGCGAACCGTCGCCGGCCTGGCGCCGCCGTCGTCCGGCTTCACGAGGCGGAGCCGGTCGGTGCGCACGCTGACCTTGCGGCCGTCGACCGGCAGCACGTTGTGGCCGCCGATGAAGCGCGCCACGAATTCGCTGCGCGGGGTGTTGAAGACCTCCTGCGCGGTGCCCGCCTGCTCGATCTTGCCGTCGTTCATGACGACGATCAGATCGGCCAGCGCCAGAGCCTCCTCCTGGCTGTGGGTGACGTGAACAAACGAAATCCCGAGGTCGCGCTGGAAGCGCTTCAACTCGGCACGCACCCTGATGCGCAGAAACGGATCGAGCGCCGACAGCGGCTCATCGAGGAGCAGGATTGCGGGATCGGTCACCAGCGCGCGGGCAAGGGCCACGCGCTGCTGCTGGCCGCCGGAGAGCTGCCCCGGCAAGCGCTCCGCATACCGTTCGAGGGCGACCAGTTTCAGCGTCTCGGCGGCGCGCGCATGGCGCGGGGCGCGCTTGACGCCCTTCATTTTCAGCGAGAACGCAACGTTGTCCAGAACCT
>Ga0265342_10001373_pt1 | contig 22755 bp, 22 predicted proteins | sample 4CB327metaG_FD_203125 | JGI IMG/M metagenome (GOLD analysis project Ga0265342, IMG submission 203125) | Rhizosphere microbial communities from Carex aquatilis grown in University of Washington, Seatle, WA, United States - 4-CB3-27 metaG | ecosystem: Host-associated > Plants > Roots >... | reverse complement strand
GCGACAGCGGGGTCGTGGAAAGCCAAGAGCGTCGCGGCGAAGATCGCTACGATGACGAGCGCCCCGATGGCGATTATGGCGCGAAAAGCGAGATTCCTTTTATTCATGACTTCTCCGTCTGCGTGGATGATGTGCATCTTTAACATTACAATATCCCGCCGGCAAGCGCCATTCGGATAAAATCGCCATTCGCATGGAGGTTCCGCGTCATATTCCCGCGAGACCGGCCGCCCGCAGCTCCCGGAAGGCTTCCTCCGGCAGGGCGAGCCTCGGCCGCAGCTCTCCGAGCGTGAGCGCCCCCTCTTCGCCGGCGAGGGCTTGGATGCCCTCGACCAAGCGGCGGGCGGCGGGGAGGTCCAGCGGGGTCGAGGCGACTTCTCCTCGGTAAGCCCAGAGGACTCGGACTGATTCTCCCGACTCCGGGCGCAGGAGAGGCATGCCGGCGATCCAGCGCGCTCTTCCTTCGTTCCCGCTCCTCTCGGCGTCGAGCTCGGTCTCCGCCCTCGCGATCAGGGTCTCGACGAGCTTCAGCTCCGGCGAGGCCCGCCCCTGACTTTCCTTCTTCCCGGCGCGCCCGACGCCGCGGGAGAAATCGCCGGACATCCATGCCTCGAGGGCCGACGCCAGGGGGCCGTCGAGCTCGTCGTAGGCCTTCTCCCCCGCGAAGCCGAGGTCGTTGTTCGCGAAGTCCCAGGGACGATCGATCGGCTCGAGCCCGGGGCGCCTTCCCGCGCGCCATTCGCCGTACATGCGCGAGTGCCGCGTGAGGACGAAGCGGTGCCAGAAGGCCGAGTCGACGAGGCCCGACTCGAAGAGACGGCGGCAGACTTCGGCCGAATCGAGGACGTCCCGCAGCGCCTGGTCGGGGAAGCCGTAGATTAGGTAGGCGTGGACGAGGAGCCCCGCGCGCCGCATCGCCACGAGGGCCTTCACGAGGCCCGCGAGGTCGAAGCCCTTGCCGGTCATCTCGAGGCCGCCTTCGGTCGCGATCTCTATGCCTCCCGATACGGCGACGAGGCCCGAGGCGGCGAGGTACTCGCAGCGGTCCCCGGTCCAGCTCGAGTCGAAGCGGACATTGCCCCAGAAATGGAAAGGCCGCTTGCCTTCGCGGATTCTGGCCCGGTTCGCGTCGGCGAAGGCGAGGAGGGCTTGCATCGGCATCGCCTCGTCGACGAAGTGGAGGCCGTAGAGCCCCGACTTCTCCGAGGCCGCGTCCGCCGCGTCGAGGAGGGGCGGGAGAGCGACCGGGAGGTAATGCGAGACGTATTCGAGCGAGGTATCGCAGAAGGCGCAGCGCCTCCAGTAGCAGCCCTGGGCCAGGCGGTACTTGAGCCAGGGCGAGTCGGACCAGAGCCTGTGCATCGGGTTCTCCGAGTCGACGACCCGGAGATAGCGCCCGAAGTTGACGCCCGAGTAGTCCGGGGCGATGGACCTGAGGGCTTCGTCGTCCACGGCGCGCAGCCGCTCGGCCTCGTCGCAGCGCGTTGCAGGGCGGCGATCCGGATCGCCGCTCGCCTCGTCGCCCTCGTCGAAGCCTGAGGCGACGACGCTTCCGCCCCCGTCCCGGTACATCGTCCTGTAGAGCCGCTCGCGGGGAGCCCCCGCCTCGGCCTCGAGGATCGATACGATGGAGCCGTAGCCCGAGTCGAAGAGGAGGTAGTCGCAGAAGTCGAAGATGCCCCCGTCCCGCAGGCCTCGGAGCTCGGTGGAGACGTAGCCGCCGCCCATCAGGATCTTCATGCCGGGCCCGAAGGCCTCTCGCGCGGAGGCCGCGCAGGCGAGGGCTCCGAGGAGGCAGCCGGGAAAGGGAACGGTGATGAGGAGGAGGTCGGGCGCTTCGCCCTGCCTTCGCCACTCGGCGGCGAGGAGCTCCTCGTAGGCCGAGCCCAAGAGGGGAGAGGCGCCCAGGGCCGAGCGGATCGACGCGAAGGACGACGCGCTCGATGCGATCCGCTCGCCGTAGCGGACCGTCGCGAACTGGGGATCGAGGGAGTAGGCTACGAGGTCGTCCAGGTCGTCGAGGATCGCGGTCGCAAGGCTCCTCGCTTCGCTCTCCTCGATCCTGCCGTCGCGCGCGGCGAGGAAGGAGGCGGCACGCATGCCCCGGGGCAGCTCGACTGCCTGCGCGAGGCGATGGGCGAAGGCGGGATCGCCGCCTGCAAGGAAGGCGACGATGCCGTCGACCCATTCGAGATAGAGGTCCTCGTACGAAAGGTAGCGCTCGAGCTCCCCCAGGGTCGCACTGTCGCGATCGAGCGCGTCCATACCCAAGGCCGACCGGGCCGCGTCGAAGGCACGCACGATGCCCCGGCGCGAGAAGATCGCGCGGTAGAGCTCGATCGAGTGATCGACCGCTCGGGTCTCCAGGCCGCGGGAGCGCAGGAAAGCCTCCAGGTAGTGGACCGCCGGATATGGAGCGTTGAGCTGCGCGAAGGGCGGCTGTACCAGGAGGGCCTTCATGAGCCCGAGTATAGCAGCCCTCGGCTGTTCTGGCCTACTTCACGTCGAAGGAGAGAGAGCCCCTCTCGGCATGCCTGGTCTCGAACGAAGGCGATTTGGAGAAGGCGAAGAGGGTATTGATTTTGCCTTGCCACAGGGCCGCGCTCGAAGGCAGGCTGAGCTCGAGGACGGTCTTGTCGCCTACCGTCTTCACCGACCAGGCCTTTACGACGAGGTCCTTCGCGTCGGTATAAAAATGGCCCTTGCCCAGCTTTTCGACGAATGCCGGCTTCCCGTCCTGCACTGCGCCGAGGAAGAGCCGGGAGCCGTTCATCACGAGTCCGCCTACGCCCAGGCTCACCCATCCCTTAGTCGGTGCTTCGATCGCGAGGTAGAGCATGTCGTTTGAACCCAGGGTGGCGCCGATGCGCATGTCCTGATAAGTGCCCGTATACTGGTATTCATTGGCTGCGAATACGCCATCGACTGTCGGGAGCGCGGATGCTTTGGTCAGCGAGGCCTGGGCGGATAGGCCGGCTACGAGGGCGAAGGCAAAAGCGACCGCCAGTACTGTCTTTTTCATTACATACTCCTTATATATAAAGATGCTAATAAAAAGATCGGCAATCAAGCTTTCCGAAGAACGCGTCTCCAACGTCCATTTTAATCTGCCGTAGTGGACTTGACTGCAACTGCACATCCTTTGTATATATGCATCATGAACAATGATCAAATATGATCATTGTTCATAATTGTGAGGCTGACTCGTGAAAGAAAAGGGCGGCGATACTTCTGCGAAGAGCGCAAGGATGGAGCGGAAGCAACGGGAGACGCACCAGCGCATCCTGGAAGCAGCCCGCGCGCTTTTCACGGGAGAGTCCGGCTACGAGAACACTACTGTCCGGAAAATCGCGGATTGCGCCGACGTAAGCGTAGGCACTGTATATTTACATTTCAGGAGTAAATCAGAAATTCTTGCTGAACTCGTCAAGGAATTTGAGGCCAGCGCCATGGAGGGATTTAAAGTAGGATTATCCGAGGATCTGTCGGGCTTGGAACAGCTTAAGCTTTTTTTATCGATGTTTAAACGGATTACTTCGGATAACAATACTAAATTATTCATCCAGCTTTTAATCAGACTCGGGATGAACCAGGACATGAATGAGGCAGTCGCCGAGACGACTGCTCCCTACATTAACCAGTTGATAGCCATGTTGGCCGCGAGCATCGCCAAGGGCATAGAAGATGGTTCTTTCCCCTTTAAGACAAAGGATTCGCTATTGACTGCGACCGTTCTATTTCAGTGCTTCGAGGGCTTGACCGTTTTCAATTTCGATCCTCGCCAGGCCCCAGGCTTTATGTCCTCTAATTTTTCCGTTGAAGAAATTTTTACGGGATTCACGGAGTTTCTCCTCGATGGTTTGGGCGCCGGGAGAGCTGCAACGAGACCCATCAAAGGATAGAGTTTTTTTTACCATTAAAATGAACATTGTTCAATATTGACCAGTGATCATTTATTCAAAGAGAGAGCAGTGATGAAGTGATAAGGCTTGGCTTTTTACTACTGAAATGAATACGGTTCATTATTGATCGCTGATCATTTTCTAGAAGGAGTGTATATGTCGAATCGACCCTTCCTGCAAAAAATGGGACTGCCTGTAGGAATCGCAATGTGCGCGTTGTCGGTGCTACTCATATGCAGCGCTTGCTCGAATTCGAAGAAAAGCCAAAGCGACTCCCGGAGCATGGAAACCATCTATAAAGAAGACGGCGTCCCCGTCGCTCTGCGGACCGCGGCAGCGGAGAACTTCGCCGCTTACCTAAAATATCCGGCGACGCTCAAGGCCCGCTTGGAGTCCGCCGCTACCGCCTCCCTCGCCGAAGTAGTGCGGAAGACCAATGCGCAGGTCGGCGACTACGTGCGCAGGGACGACGTGATCGTCGCCCTCTCCGGCGACAACGCCAACTATCAGCAGGCCAAGGCTGCACTCGACACCGCCGAGGCCTCGTACGCGCGATATAAAACCATGTTCGAGAGCTCCAATATATCGCCGCAGGACTTCGACAACGTCAAAGTCCAACACGCCCAGGCGAGGGCCGCCTTCAAGACTATGGACGACTTCGTCAACGTGAAGGCACCGATAGACGGCTATATCACCCGGCTGGACGTGCATACCTCCGACAATGTCGGCCCGGGCGCTCCCTTGTTCACCGTCTCCAACCTCGATGCCATCGACGCGAAGCTCTACGTGACCGGCGATGAGGCGAGGATGGTCAAGGTCGGGCAGGCGGCCTTGATCGAGGAGGACGGCCAGGCTTTCCGCGGCGCGGTGACGCAGGTTTCGCTCATCATGGATCCGCAGCGAAAGGCCATTCCCGTCACGGCTTCCTTCGCCAACCGCGGCTCCTTTCTCACCGGCGGCATCACGACCGACGTCTCCCTAGAGGTCTATCGATCGTCGGCCATAGTCGTGAAGCAGAAAGAGATCGTCCGCCAGAACGATACCTACTACGCCTACGTCGTCGAGGAGGGGGTCGCGAAGCGCCGCGAGCTGAAGCTCGGACGGCGCGACGGCCTCCGCTACGAGGTACTCGCGGGCCTTAAGGGCGGGGACGAGGTGGTCGCCGAGGGAGCGCAGAGCCTCGGCGACGGAGTCAAAGTCCGGGTCGTGGACTTGCAGTCCGTCTCGAACTGAAGTCCCGGAAGGAGCCGCTATGTCTATCGTCGGTATATCCATCAAGCGCCCGGTCCTCGTCACGATGATCCTCATGGTCTTCGTCCTGTTCGGGGCCATGGCCTATTTCAGCCTGCCGCTCTCCCTCCTGCCCGACACGAAGTATCCCATCGTGACGGTCCAGGTCATCTATCCGGGCGCCGGCCCGCAGGTCATCGAGAGCCAGATCACCAAGCGGATAGAGGACGAGGTGTCCGCCCTCTCCCAGCTCGATACGATCACCTCGTACTCGATCGAGGGCGCGTCCATCGTCACGATCCAGTTCAAGCTCGGCAAGGACGAAAACCTCGCCAAGGAGGAAGTGAAGGAAAAAGTCGACGCCATAATCGACAAGCTGCCCTCCGGCGCGAAGGCGCCCACCATCGCCAAGCTCGACCTCACCGCCATGTTTCCTACCATGAACATCCTGGTCGAGGGAGAGGTGAGCCCGACTACGCTGCGTAACCTCGCCGACAAGGTCGTCAAGGACAAGCTCTCCCAGGTCGAGGGCGTCGGAAAGGTCGACGTAGGAGGAGGGAGGGAGCGGGAGATCCGCGTCGAGGTGGGGGCGCCCGACGTCTTCGACCGCTGTGTCCCGCTCACGCAGATCGCGGGTATTCTCCAGGCGGCCAACGTCGAGATACCGGGAGGGAGCATCCGGGATGAAGGCCAGGAGCTCTCGGCGCGGCTCAAGGGCCAATTCCAGTCGGTCGACGAGATTCGGGATTTCGACGTACCGACCCGTTCGGGGGTCGTGAAGCTCAGGCAGATCGCGGACGTGAGCGATTCCGGCAAGGTCGTGAAGGAGCGCATCAGCTTCTTCGACGTGGCCGGGGAAAAGCGGAACGAGGACGCGGTGCTCCTGAAGATCGTGAAGAACCCCTCGGCCAATACGGTGTCCATCGTCGATAAAGTGACGGCGATCCTGCCCGTGATCGAGAAGGAGCTCGGGGGGAACCTGCATCTCCGCGTCGTTTCCGAGGACGCGACCTACGTCCGGGACTCGGTTACGGACACGCTCTTCAACGTCCTGTTGAGCGTAGGGCTCACCGCTCTCGTCCTCCTCTTCTTCCTCCACGACCTCCGCTCGACCCTCATCGTCGTCATAGCCATGCCCTTCTCCCTCATCGCCACCTTCTGGGTGATGAAGCTGCTGGGCATGTCCCTCAACATCTTCTCGCTCATGGGGCTCGCGACGGCCACGGGCATACTCGTCTCGGATTCGGTCATCGTCCTCGAGAACATCTTCCGGCACAAGGCGCTCGGCGGAAGCAGGGAGGAGGCGGCGTCGAAGGGGAGCCGCGAGGTCATGGTCGCGGTCATGGCGGCCACGCTCACGCACATCGCCGTCTTCGTCCCCATGGCCAACATGGCCGGCATGATGGGCAAGATCATGGGGGATTTCGCCTACACGATCGTGATCGCGACGCTCTTCTCGCTCCTCATGTGCTTCACGCTGACGCCCATGATGGCCTCTCGATTCCTGCCCGAGAAGGCGAGGGAACCCGGCCCCTTGGGCCGCGCGCTCGAGCTCATGTTCTCCGCCTGGGAGCGCGGGTACGCGAGGATGGTCGCGGCCATCGTCGCCACCAAGAGGCGAAGCGCCCTCACGGTCGCTCTCACTTTCGCGGCCCTCGCGGCTTCGCTCCCGCTGGCTCAGGCCGTCAAGTTCGAGATGCTACCCCAGACCGACGGCGGAAAGGTGCAGATAGTCGTCGACCTTCCCCTCGGGAGCGATCTCGGGGAGACTGCGAGGGTCATGAAGGACATCGAGTCGCGCGTCAGCGCGTACGGCGAGGTAACGAGCGTGCTGACCGACCTCGGCAAGCAGTCGGACATGGACAGCGACGTCAACCTCGCGAAGATGGACGTGCAGCTCCTGCCCAAGACCGAGCGGAAGCGCGGCAACAAGGAGATCGCCTCGGCCATGACCGAGACGCTCTCGACCGTGCCGGGGGCGACGATCAAGGTCTCCTCGGTGAGCGAGATCAACCTCGGCGGAGGCGCGGCCTCGCCCATCAGCTTCTCGCTGCAGGGCAAGGACAATAACGTGCTCCTCGCCTTGACGACGAAAATGATGTCAGCCCTGCGGGAGGTCCCCGGCCTGGTCAACGTCAACGCGAGCGTGAAGCCGGGCAAGACCGAGATCGACTTCGAGCCCGACCGGAAGCGGATAGCCGACGACGGCCTGACCGTGCAGGAGGTCGCGCTCTCGCTCCGGGGCGCCGTCGACGGCCTCGTGCTCTCCACGTACCGGGAGGGCGGGGACGAGTACGATATCCGGGTATCGTTGAAGGGGGGCGACCTCAAGGGCATCGACGACCTCGGCAACATCCCGGTCGTGAGCCCCCGCGGGGCATTCCCCCTCTCGCGCTACGCGAAGCTGTCGCTCGCGAGCGGCTCCAATAGGCTGACGCATACCGACAAGATCCCGTCGGTCGTATTCACGGCCGACCTCATGCCCGGCGTCAGCCAGAGCGAGGTACAGTCCGCGATCGACGCCGGGGTCGCGTCGATGAACCTGCCCGCCGGCTACGCGGTGGAGAACACGGGCGTGGCCAAGGTATTCATCGAGGCCATCCGCGATCTCATCCAGGTCTTCATCCTCGCCCTTGTGCTGGTCTTCATGATACTCGCGGCCACGCTTGAGAATTTCCGTCAGCCCCTCATCATCCTGGGGACGGTGCCCCTGGCTATCGTCGGCGTCATTCTCTCGGTGGCCATGACGGGCGCCACGCTCAACGTGCTCGCGATGCTCGCCGTCGTAATGCTCATCGGCCTGGCGGTGACGAACGCCATCCTCATCCTCGAGCATTCGAACCAGCTGTGCGCCGAGGGGAAGGGCGTAGCCGAGGCCCTCGTGTCGGCGAGCAAGGCCAAGCTGCGGCCGATCCTCATGTCCAATATCGCCATCATCCTCAGCCTCATGCCGATGGCCCTCGGCGTGGGCGCCTCGGGAGCGGAGCTGCGCGCGCCCATGGGCATCGTCACGATCGGAGGCGTCGCGATGTCGACCCTCCTCACGCTCTTCCTGATTCCGGCCCTGGAAAAACTGACGGCCGGCGGGAGCCGGCCCGGCGAGCGCGCGCCCGTCAAGGAGTCTACCAATGAAGCTTAAGGCAACGATCAATGCGCTCGTTCTATTCGCGGCGCTCGCTACGTCGGCTGCACAGGCCGCCGCCGAGGAGATCGATCTCGCCTCTTACCTGCGGCGGGTCGAGGGGAACAATCAGGCTCTCGACATCGCTCGCAATGAAGTGGCGCAGACCGAGGCCACGAAGAGGCAGGCGCTGGCCGGGCTTTTGCCCAACGCGGGCTTGCGGGTCGGGTATACGCGCAACCTGAAGGAAATCGAGCAGCCCGTGGCTTCGTACGCGACTTCTTCTGCCATACCCGGCGTCTATCCCGTCACGTATACCGACCAAGTCGTGAGCTACAAGAACGAGCTAGACCTGGCTGCCGCGGTCAACTTCAACATCTATGACGCGGCATCAGTGTCCCGCTACAAGCAGGCATCGGAAGGACTCGAGGCGAGAAGGACGGGCTACGACTATCAGCGCAAGGCCGTCTTGAACGGAGCGAAGAAACTCTATTATCAAGCCCTTCTCATGGATGAGGTCGTCAAGGTGAGGGAGTCGTCGGAGAAGATAGCGAAAGAAAGCTACGACAGCGCGCAGGCGAAATTCAAGGCGGGGCTCACGACTGAGCTGGAGGCCCTCATGGCCGAAGTGGCGTGGAAGGAGAAGGCGCCCGAGACCGCCGAGGCGAAGCGGAATCGCGAGATCGTCCTCCTCAACTTAAAGCAGCTCGCGGCCATCCCCTCCGACGCGGAGGTCGCGCTCACCGAGAGCCTGGAGAAATACCCGGAGCCGCCCTCGAAGCTCGGCCTCGACGGCATTTTGTCGGCGCGCTCGGATTACACGCTGCTCCTGCAGCAGAAATCCCTCTCCAAGTTGTCGATCGCCGTGGCGAGGGACGCCTACTTGCCGACATTGTCGGGCAGTTTCGCGATCGCCGATCAGGGCTTCGCCGACGATTTCGGATTCAACGATTACAAGTCCTTGGCCGTCCAGTTCGGACTCAAGGCCACGCTCCCCCTGTACACGGGCGGGTATCGCGAGGCGAAGCTCGCCGAGGAGAGGATCGGCTTGGCGATAAGCGATATCCGGATCGCGCAGAAGCGGGAGAGCATCAAGAACGAGTTAACGAGCGTCGACTTGCGCCTTCAAGAAGCCAAGGCGAGGATCGAGAGCGTGAAAAGCGTAGTCGATGTCGCGCAGCGCGCCTATGACCGGGCGGCGAATGCGTTTAAGAGCGGCGTGGCGACGCAGCTCCAGCTGAACCAAGCCACGGTCGGCCTCGAAGGCTCGCGGCTCCAGTACCTCTCGGCGGTCTACGACTACCTCTCAGCCTATTTCGATTGGGAGATGTCGGTCGGGCGGTGATCTGCTCGCTTCGGGGCGAGGCGGAGGGGGACCGCGGCCGCCTTTAGCCGCAGCAAGCTCCGCCCGAGCCGCAGTCACAGCTCGGCGCCGTGCCTCGGAGCTTGCCTTGGATTATCGCTGCCGCGCAGCCCACGCCGGCGCTCACGGAGATCGCCTTCGCCGGGCAGTTGCGCGCGCAGGCGCCGCACTCCATGCACAGGCCCCGATCGCGTATCGCCGCCTTCTTCGCGCGGAGCTCGAGAGCGCCGTGAGGGCAGACCTCGATGCAAGCTCCGCAGCCGGTGCATGTTTCGTCGCATATCGAGAGGCTCTCGCCGTTCTTCAGGTACTTGTATTCGCGCATGAGCTTCCTCCTAAAAACCGAAGACGCGCGCGGCGCCGCCCAGGCCGATGCCGGCGATCAGGGAGGCGATGGTCGGGGCGATCGATCTCTCGACCTCGAGCTTGGCTCCGCCCTGGCTCGTGAACGTCGACGAGCCCGTGAAGTTGAGGCCGATAAAGGAGACGACGGGCGCGCTCACGAGGATGAGGGCCGCCCCGAGGCCGAGGCTCATAAATCCGGAGCCCGGGCTCATGAATCCGGCGCCGGGGCCCAAGCCTCCTCCGCCCGAGCCCGCGGCGATCGCCGCGCAGAGGAGGGCCCAGAGCGCGCCGAGGGCGGCGCCCTTGATCGAGAAGGCTTTCGTAGGCAGGAAGGGAAGAAGGGCGGGAAAGGCGATGGAGCCGACGAGGACCGAGCCCCAGGTCGCGGTTAGGAGAATGCCGAGCCGCCCGCCCGAGCCCGCGCCCAAGGGAAGGGCGCCGAGGATCGAGAGCGCCGCCGCGCCCAGGAAAAAGGGCCAGGCATGCGCTATCTCGACAGGGGCTACGGCCATGCGGTCGGCGAGGCGGAACTCGACGCGGCGCATTCCCTCGGTCTTTTTCATGCCGGCTTCGAGGAAAGCCTTCAAGTCGGCGGCGCGCACGGGGCCCCAAACGACGCGGAAGCTCGATACACGGGCGATCTCCGGGGCGGACACCCCGGGGGCGCCGAGCTGGGGCAGGATGAGGAGTCTATGCGACACTATGTCGCCCAGCCTGAGCCGGGCGATCTTGTCGAGGAGCTCAGGCGTGCCGAATGTCCCCTTGCCCGCCGCACACCAGACGTTCACGCCCTTCGTGTCGAGGACGACGATCCAAAGATCGAGCCCCCCGAGCTCCTTGCGGAGCGCGTCGAAGCTCAGCTTATAGTTGGCCGAGACGAGGAGGGGCGAGGTTTTATCCGGATCGCCTACCGCATATAGGCCTGGTTCGACGATGTAACTGTCCCGGCCGATATCCCAGCGTACCGCGATACCGCCGAGCTTGTCTTTTGCCGTCAGGCGGGTCGATATCCGGGGTACGAAGCGATCCCCGGCCGCGACGTAGCCGGAAACGTAGGGGGGGAGAGTCCCCTCGAGCTTCGAGTACCCGGGCAGCGAGCTCTTCGCTTTTTTATTAACGGGCTTCAGCTGCATGCCTTGCTCCTTCCCGCGTCTTCGTCGGGGCTGCAGGCGCATCCAGCTTTCCGCTTCTCGCGGATGGCGGCCCCCAGGTAGGCGACCGTATCGGTCAAGGACGGCCCGCGTTCGGCTCCCGCGCCTTCGAGGATGCCGCGGTAGTAGTCGTCGCAGACGGAGTTGATATAGTCGGCTTTCTTTTTCCCCTCGGAGGATAGGTCGAGGATCTGCCTCCGCCTGTTGGCGGGATCGTCGGCGCGCGAGACGAGGCCCGCCTTCACGAGGGAATCGGCGCTCCTGCTCATCGTGCTCGGGTCGAGCTCGAGGGCTTCGGCCAGCTCGCCCACGCTCGAGCTTCCGCTCGCCTCGAGCTCGAGGAGGATGTGGCACTGGGCGCTCGTGACGCCGCAGCAATCGGTCTGCGAGGCGAGGGAGAGCTCGATTTCCCGCTCGAGGGCGCGGAGGCTCCGGCGGAAATCCCTGACTTCCGCGCCTGCAGAGCGCGAGGCCCGATGCGGGATTTTAATCGTCGACATATGTATTATACATATAATGTATAATACACGATACGTCAATACCTAGTCGCCGCCTCGTTCGGCGTCGTTTAATGAGGCATGGTCAAGACCGTCATCGTCGTGGACGGAATGGGGGGCGGGATAGGCGCCCAGCTCGTCGCCCGCATCCGGAAGGACATCAAGCCCGAGATTTCACTCCTCGCCATCGCGACTAACGCGGTGGCCGCAGAGCGCATGGTAGATGCGGGGGCATCGCGGGGAGCATCCGGCGAGAACGCCTTCCGCGTTAGCCTGCCGGAGGCGGACTTGATACTCGGCCCTCTCGGCGTCGTCCTCCCGAACGCCATGATGGGCGAGCTCACGCCGGCGATGGCCGAAGCAGTCCTCGCCTCGCGCGCGAAGAAGATCCTCCTTCCCCTCGCGCAGAGCCACGTCCTCGTCGTCGGCCTGGCCGAACGAAACGTCGGCGAGCTCATCGACGAGGCGATCGCCGCCCTCTCCCGAGCTCTCGCCGAATAGGGATCGCCTCTCGAGCGTGGCGATCGTCCCCCTCTAGCGCGACGATCGTTCCGAGCGCGGAGGCTGACGGCGGCTTGACCGCTCCATGGCGGCGGTCCTATACTCGCCGTCGGTCGGCACGAAGCCGGCCTGCAAAACCGAACGAATTCGGCCGACATCCAAGCGGCGATTACCCCGATTACCGCCCTCGAAGGGCTCCATGGGAGACGAACTCCTCACTCATCCCAAGGAGAGCGTATGCATATTCCCGACAATTACCTGAGTCCCGCGACCTGCGCGGTCATGGCGATCGCCGTCGTCCCTGCCTGGATCGTCTCGGTAAGAAAGGTCTCGAAGGACTTCCCCAAGGAGAAGGTCCCCCTCCTCGGCATAGGCGCCGCCTTCTCCTTCCTCATCATGATGCTCAACGTACCCCTCCCGGGAGGCACGACCGGCCACGCCGTGGGCGGCACCCTCCTCGCCGTCCTCCTCGGGCCCTACGCGGCCTGCATCTCCATCTCGGTGGCCCTCCTCATCCAAGCCCTCGTCTTCGGCGACGGGGGCATCCTCTCCTTCGGCGCCAACTGCTTCAATATGGCCTTCGTCATCCCCTTCGTCGGCTATTCCCTCTACAAGCTGGTCAAGGACAGGGCCGGATCGAAGACCGGCGAGTACGTCGGCCTCGCAATCGCGTCGTATATAGCCATCAATGCCGCCGCCCTCTTCGCCGCCATGGAGTTCGGCGTCCAGCCCCTCGTCGCGAAGGACGCCGCGGGCATGCCCCTCTACTGCCCCTATCCCCTCGCCCTGTCCATTCCCGCCATGATGATTCCCCATCTCCTCGTCGCGGGCTTGGTCGAAGCGGCCTTCACCGTAGCGATCGTCGCCTTCGTGGCCAAGGCTTCGCCCGGGACGATCTATGCCGACTCGTCCTTGAAGATCAAGCCTCTCTATGCCCTCGTCGGGGCGCTCATAGTCGCCTCGCCCCTCGGCCTTCTCGCCGCTGGCACTGCCTGGGGCGAGTGGGGCGCTGAAGAGATCAAGGACGTCGTGAACGGCGGCGCGCCTCTCGGCTTCGTACCCGCGGGTATGGAGAAGGGCTTCGGCTTCGAGGCTCCCCTGCCGGACTACGCCTTGGGCGGCGCGTCCAAGGTCATCGGCTACCTCATTTCGGCGATCATCGGCGCGGCGCTCCTCATCGTCGCATTTAAGCTCGTCGGCCGCCTCTTCAGGGGAAGCGCCGCGAAAGCGAAGGCCTAAATCCTGGGCATTGATGAAACGCCGGCCTGGCTCTCGACGCGCGAGAGCTACGAGCCGAAGCCCGACAGGGGCCGCTACCTCGAGAAGAGCCTCCTCTCGATCCTCGGGGCGGTCGCCGCCTTGCGGGACAGGCCGGGCAGGGGAAGGCTCCGCGATCGGCTCAGGCCCGAGCTCAAGCTCGCCTCCGCCTTCCTCGCCATCCTCCTCGCGTCGCTCTCGAGGAGCATGCTCTTCCTCGAGGCGGCGGCTGCCTTCGAGCTCGGCTGCCTCTGCCTCCTTCGCGGCGAGGCCATCGCGCGGACGATCGAGAAGGTCGCCGCCGCGGGCTTCTTCGCGCTCGTCATACTCTCGCCCGCCTTCCTCCTGGGCAGGGGCGCGGGAGTCCCCGTCCTTTGCGCCAAAGTCCTCCTCGCGATGCTCGCCGCCGCCCTGTTTTCCACGACGACGGCGTGGTCCTCGATCGCCGCCGCCTTTTCGGCCCTTCGCGTCCCGGAGCTCTTCGTGATGACCCTCGACATGACGGTCAAGTACATCTCGCTGCTCGGGGAGCTCGTCCTCGAAATGCTCTCCGCCCTGAAGCTGCGCTCGGTGGGACGCGACGATCGCAAGGTCGATTCCCTGGCGGCGATAGCCGGGACCCTTTTCCTCAAGTCCAAGGAGGCAGCGGAGGCGCAGTACCAGGCCATGGAATGCCGCTGCTTCGCGGGGAGCTACCGCGCCACGCGGCCCTCGGGCTTCGGCTGGCGCGACGCGGCCCTCGCGGCGGCCGATCTCCTCCTCGCCGCTCTCTTCGTCGCCTGCGGGGGCTTCCGGTGATCGAGCTTCACGGCGTCGCCTTCGCATATCCCGAAACCTCCGTCCTCTCCGGGATCGACCTCGCCGTCGGGGAGGGCGAGGCGGTCGCCCTCATCGGGCCCAACGGGTCGGGGAAGTCGACCCTATTGAAGCTTCTCTGCGGCCTCCTTCCCCCTTCCGCGGGATCCTACTCCTTCGACGGGCAGCCGATCTCCAAGGCGAGCCTCGCCGATGCCGCTTTCGCGAGGTCCTTCCATAGGCGCGTAGGAATGCTCTTCCAGGATTCGAGCGCGCAGCTCTTCTGCGGCTCGGTCTACGACGAGATCGCCTTCGGCCCCCGGCAGATGGGCCTCGCCCAGGACGAAGTCGCGAAGCGGGTCGGGGACCTGGAGCGCTTCTTCGGCCTCGAGCACCTCTCGTCGCGCGTGCCCTACCACCTGAGCGGCGGCGAGAAGCGGAAGGTGGCCTTCGCGAGCGTCCTCGCCCTCAATCCCGACGCCGTCTGCCTCGACGAGCCGATGGGCGGGCTCGATCCCAAGACCAAGCGCGCCCTTCGCGACCTCATCGTGTCGCTCAACGCTTCCGGCAAGACCTTCGTCGGCGCTACGCACGACTTCGAGTACGTCGACGGGATGTTCCGGCGCGCCGTCGTGCTCTCGGGCGAGGGCCGCATCGTCCGCGACGGGCCCTACGAGGAAGTGATCGCCGATAGGCGATTCCTGGCGTCCATGAATATCATATGAATCCGGCCGCAAGGCGGGAGGAGAGATCGAAATGAGGATAGAGCTTAAGCGCGCGATCTACGAGGAAAACGACAGGCTCGCCGGGGAAATCCACGAGGGCCTGCGTTCCCGCGGCGTCTTCACGGTCAACGTGCTCGGAAGCCCCGGCGCGGGCAAGACGAGCCTCCTCATGCGGCTCGCCGAGAGGCTCGCGCCCGATCCCCTGGCCGTGATCGAGGGCGACGTGGCGAGCGACATCGACGCGCGGGCGCTCAAGGCCCTCGGTATAGACGCCTATCAAATAGAAACCGGCGGGGACTGCCATCTCAACGCTCCGATGATTCAGGCGATCCTCGGAAAGATGAAAATAGCCGATGATTCCTGGCTCTTCATCGAGAACATCGGCAACCTGATCTGCCCCGCCGAGTCGGTGATCGGAGAGGATATCAAGATCGTCGTGGCGAGCGTGGCCGAAGGCAGCGACAAGCCCTATAAATACCCATTGGCCTTCCAGCGCTCAGCCGCCTGCATCCTCACGAAGCCGGACCTCATGAAGGCAGTGGATTTCGACGAGGTCTTCTTCCGCTCCGGGCTCTCCTCCGTAGCGCCCGAAGCGCCTCTGTTCACCGTGAACGGAAGGACGGGCGAGGGCGCCGACGCCCTGGTCGAATGGCTCCGCGCCGCCCGCGGCGCCGCCCGCGCATGAATTTAGGGAGGAGTAGTCATGGCATTGGAAGATAAACGCTCGCGCCTGGGCGAGCTGCTCCGCGGCTACGGCAAGGTCGCCGTGGCCTTCTCGGGGGGCGTGGACAGCTCCTATCTCTGCGCGGCCGCTCATGAGGAGCTCGGCGACGCCGCCGTGGCGATCACGATCGTCTCGCCGATGCTCCCCAAGAGCGAGCTGGACGACGCGAGGAAGGTCGCGGCCCTCGTCGGCATTCGCCACGTCCTCGTCGAGTCGGGCGAGCTCGAGGAAGAAGTGGCCTCCAATCCCGTGGACCGCTGCTACCACTGCAAGAAGCGCGAGTTCGGATCGATAGCGCGCGCGGCTGGAGAGTTGGGCATCGGCGTCGTCCTCGATGGCACCAACGTCGACGACGAGGGCGACTACCGCCCCGGCATGCGGGCGATAGCGGAGCTAGCGATCGCGAGCCCGCTGCGCGAGGCGGGCCTCCGCAAGGAGGAGATCCGCGAGCTCTCCCGAGCCGCCGGGCTGCCCACCTGGGACAAGCCCGCCTTCGCCTGCCTCGCCTCGCGCATCCCCTACGGCGAGCGCATCGACGCCGCCAAGCTGGCGCGCATCGAGAGGGCCGAGGACTACCTCCGTGGCCTGGGCATCAGGCAGTTCCGAGTGCGCAGCCACGGAGATATCGCGAGGATAGAGGTCGAACCGGAGGAGCGGCGCAAGCTCTACGACGACGAAATCCTCGATTCGATGGCAACCGCCTTCGAATCCTTCGGCTTCGCGTATTCCTGTCTCGACCTCGCGGGCTACAGGCGCGGCAGCCTCAACGAGGCCATCGGCGAGGGGAGGGCCTGAAAGCCATGGGCGCAATGGAAAGGATCCTGTATTTCGACTGTTTCGCCGGCATCTGCGGCGACATGACTCTGGCCGCGTTAGTTGATCTCGGAGTGCCCGAGGAGCATCTGCGCTCCGAGCTCGAGAAGCTGGGCCTAAGGGGCTGGCGCCTGCGCTTCGCCCCTTCGTCCAAGAACGGGATCGGGGGCACGAGGGCCGACGTCGACCTCCTGCCCACGCCGGTGAAGGCCGGAATCTCGGGCGTCGCGGCCCATGGAGGCTCCCACGATCACCGGGCCTACAAGGACATCGAGGCGATGATCGAGGCGAGCGCCCTTCCCGGCTCGACGAAGGCCCGAGCCCTCGCGATCTTCGGCGTCCTCGCCGAGGCGGAGGCCAAGGTGCACGGGACGAGCGTCGAGGAAGTCGGCTTCCATGAAGTGGGCGCCGTCGATTCGATAGTCGACATAGTCGGCGCGGCGATCTGCCTCGACTACCTGAAGCCCGACCGCGTGCTCTCCTCTACGGTCGAGCTCGGCGGCGGCTTCGTGAAGTGCCAGCACGGCATCATCCCCGTGCCCGCTCCCGCCGTCGTGGAGCTGCTCCGGGGCGTGCCGGTGAAGTCGGGCGCGGTCATGATGGAAACCACGACGCCGACCGGCGCCGCCGTCCTCGCGGCGAGCGTGGACGAGTTCACCGACGACAAACGCTTCCGCATAACGCGGACCGCCTACGGCGCCGGCCATCGGGACGCGGAGATTCCCAACCTCCTCCGGGTCATGCTGGGGGAGCGCGATTCCGCGCGCGACTCCGCTCGGGACGCGGCCGAAGGCCTCCTCCTCGAGTGCAACATCGACGACATGAGCCCCGAGCTCCACGGCTACCTCTTCGAAAGGCTCTTCGCCGCCGGGGCGGACGACGTGTGGATCACGCCGATAGTGATGAAGAAGAACCGCTCCGCCGTCAGCCTCTCGGCCATCTGCGGCCCCGACAAGGATGAGAGCGTGGCCGAGGCGATGCTTCGGGAGACGAGCACCTTCGGCCTCAGGAGATCGGCCTTCCGCAAGACTTCCCTGGACCGCGACGTCAGGACGGCGGCGACGAGCCTCGGCGAAGTCCGCGTGAAGACCGGCTATCTCGGGGGCAAAGCGATCAAGTCCAAGCCCGAATACGAGGACTTGAAGAGGATAGCCGACGAGCGCGGCATGAGCCTCCTCTCCGTCCTCGACGCGATCAGAAAGGAGCTCGAATGAACGGGGACGGCATCGCGTCGATATTAGAGGCCTTCAAGTCGGGCCGGCTGGACCTCGAGTCCGCCCTCGCCGCCTTCAAGGACTTCCCCCTCAAGGACCTGGGCTTCGCGAAGATAGACACCCAGCGGGAACTGCGGGTGGGCTTCCCCGAGGTAGTGTTCTGCTCCGGGAAAAGCCCCGCGCAAGTCCGCGCGATCGTCGACTCGCTCCTGGAGTCGGGAAGCTCTGTCCTCGCCACGCGGGTAGGGGAGGAGCACTTCGCGGCCCTCGCCGGCTTGGAGGGAAAGCTCGTCCTAGACAGGCTCTCCGGGACGGCGCGGAGTCCCGTTGATCCGCGGGGAGCATCCCCCGATCGCCGCGTGGCAGTCGTCACCGCGGGCACTTCGGACATACCCGTAGCGGAGGAGGCGGCAGTCACGGCTGAGGCCTGCGGCGCCCGGGTCGAGCGGGTCTTCGACGTGGGCGTGGCCGGGATCCACCGCCTCTTCTCGCGGCTCGACGCGATCCGCGAGGCGAAGGTGGTCGTAGCCGTCGCGGGCATGGAGGGCGCCCTCGCGAGCGTCTTGGGCGGCCTCGTGGACGCGCCGGTGATCGCGGTGCCCACGAGCGTCGGCTACGGGGCGAGCTTCGGCGGCCTCGCGGCCCTCCTCGCGATGCTCAACAGCTGCGCCGCCGGCGTGTCCGTCGTCAACATCGACAACGGCTTCGGCGCGGGCTACCAGGCCGCACTCATAGCCCGCGGCAGGGGAAAGGGGAAATCGGAATGAAATCCTATGCCAAGGAACTGTGGTTCGAGACTAAGAAGCGCTACGAGCTCGTCGACATAACCGAACAGGTCGAGGACGCGCTCGAGGACTCAGGGGTAACGGAAGGGCTTTGCCTCGTCAACGCCATGCACATCACGGCGAGCGTCTTCATCAACGACAACGAGTCGGGCCTGCACGCCGACTTCCTCGAGTGGCTCGAGAAGGCGGCTCCCCACGAGCCGGTGTCCGGGTACCGGCACAACGTCGGCGAGGACAACGCGGACGCGCACATCAAGCGGCAGATCTTCGGCCGCGAAGTCGTCGTCGCGATCACCGCCGGAAAACTCCACTTCGGGCCCTGGGAGAGGATCTTCTACGGCGAGTTCGACGGGCGGAGGCGCAAGCGCGTCCTCATAAAGATCATCGGAGAGTGAGGGCGGCTCTCGGCCCGGGCGTCGCCGGGGAGCTTCCGCGGAGCGGCCGGGCCTTGACGCGGGCACTGGTATCCGAGTATAAAACTACCCGTTCCTTGCCGCTGTAGCTCAGTTGGTAGAGCAATGGACTGAAAATCCATGTGTCAACAGTTCAATTCTGTTCGGCGGCATCGAAGGCTGTCCCTCGCGGGCGGCCTTTTTTATCGCCTACGACTCCCTCGCCCGATAGACCGGCCTTTCCGTCGCCAGCGCCCCTCGATATACTTGCGTGCATGAAGATTCTCATCATCGGCGGCGCGGGCTACATCGGCAGCCACGTCGCTCTCGAATTCCTGGACGGCGGACACGAAGTCACCGTCTACGACAACCTCTCCACGGGCGCTCGCGAGAACCTCTTCCGCGCCGAGCGCTTCATCAAGGGCGACATCCTCGACTACCCTTCGATCCTGAAGGCCATGAAGGGCCAGGACGCCGTCGTCCACCTGGCGGCGGCGAAGGCGGCCGGCGAGTCCATGCTTCTTCCGCAGAAGTATTCCCTCCAGAACCTCTCGGGCACGGTGAACATCGTCAACGCCGCCGTGGAAGCGGGCGTCGGCAAGCTGGTATTCTCCTCGTCCGCGGCGGTCTTCGGCGAGCCGAAGTACCTGCCCATCGACGAGAAGCACCCGACCGAGCCCGAGAATTATTACGGCTTCACGAAGCTCGAGATCGAGAGGATCCTCGCCTGGTACGACAAGCTTAAAGGGTTGCGCTACGCGGCGCTGCGCTATTTCAACGCGGCCGGCTACGATGCGCGCGGCAGGGTGACGGGGCTCGAGAAGAAACCCGCCAACCTCATCCCCGTCATCATGGAGGCCGCCGCCGGCATGCGCTCCGCCGTCCAGATTTTCGGCAACGACTATCCGACCAAGGACGGCACGGGCGTACGCGATTACGTCCACGTGAGCGACCTCGCCCGCGCCCACGTCGCCGCCCTCGACTATATCGCGAGGAACGACAAGAGCCTCGTCGTGAACCTCGGCTCGGAGGACGGGCTCTCCGTCCTCGAGCTCGTCGAGGAGGCGCGCCGCGTCACGGGCAGGAGCATCGCGACGGAGCTCGTCGGCAGGCGGCCCGGTGATCCCGCTCGCCTCGTGGCCTCCTCGGCCCTGGCCAAGGAACTACTGGGCTGGGAAGCTCGCGACTCGGGGCTCGGCACGCTCATACGCTCGACCTGGGAAGTCTACGAGAAGCACCTGTGATCCATCCGTCGAAAGGACGCATACGATGACGTTCAAGGATAAAGCATTCAAATGGCTCGACGATTCAGCCGCGGCCATGGTCGAGCTGGAGACCCTCCTCACCTCGGTCCCCGCCATAGCGCCCGAGTCGGGCGGCCAGGGGGAGATGCGGAAGGCAGAAGCCCTGATCGGCTGGCTCGGTTCCAAGGGCATCCACGAGCTCGAGCGCTTCGACGCGCCGGACTCGCGCGTGCCGGGCGGCAGGCGGCCCAACATCCTCGCCACGATACCGGGGGCGAGCGATTCGGGCAGGATCTGGATCATGAGCCATCTCGACGTCGTGCCCGAGGGCGACCGCTCGATGTGGAAGACCGATCCCTTCAAGGTCCTGTACAAGGACGGGCGCGTGTACGGCCGCGGCGTGGAGGACAACCAGCAGGGCGTGGTGAGCTCGATCTTCGCCGCCCTCTCGATCGCCGCCGCGGGCGCGATGCCCGCCCATACGGTCAAGCTGCTCTTCGTCGCCGATGAGGAAGTGGGCTCGGCCTACGGCATCCAGTACCTCTGCAAGACGCAGAAGCTCTTCCGAGCGGACGACCTCATAATCATTCCCGACGGCGGCAACGCCGAGGGCACCAAGATCGAAGTGGCCGAGAAGAACCTCTGTTGGCTCAAGGTGATCACCAAGGGCAAGCAGTGCCATGGCTCAACGCCCGACGAGGGATCCAACGCCTTCCTCGCGGCTTGCGACTTCGCCCTCCGCGCGCACGCGCTCGAGACGACCGTCTTCACCGACAGGGATCCCCTCTTCCAGCCCGACCGCTCGACGATCTCGCCGACCAAGAAGGAGGCCAACGTCCCCAACGTCAACACGATCCCGGGGGACGACGTCTTCTACCTCGATATGCGCATCCTGCCGCGGTATTCGATCGACGGGGTGATAGGCGAGTTGTCCAAGGTGATGCGCCAGATCGAGAAGGAATACGGTGTGGCGATGAGCAGCGAGGTCGTGCAACGCAACGAGTCCAAGGCGACGAGGCCCGACGCCCCGGTCGTGAAGGCCCTCGCGGCGGCGGTCAAGGAAGTCTACGGCGTGGACGCGGAGCCGATCGGCATCGGCGGCGGCACGGTCGGCGCCCATCTTCGCAACGAGGGCTACGATTGCGTCGTGTGGTCGCGCCTCGAGGAAACGGCGCACCAGCCCAACGAGAACGCGTCGCTCGAGAACCTGATCGGGGATGCGAAGGTCTTCGTCTGCCTGATGCTAGAAGTCTAGGACTACGACCACTTTGCCTTGGCGCAGGAGTTCCCTGTTGCCGGGGCTCGAGAGGATGCGGAGCGCGTCCTCCCGTGAGATGACGTAGTCGCAGCGGGCGTCGCCGAAGAGCTCGGTCGCCTTGACGCGCATCGGGTCGCCGCCGACCCGCTCGCCCGCCTCGATGCCCAGGGCCGAGGCGTAGCCGAGGACTCCCCCCGGCATTCCCTCCCTCGCCAGGACTTCGGGCACGACGACGCTCCGGTCCAGGAGAAGCTTCATCTCTCCGTCGTAGATCCGGGGGAAGAGGCAGGGCGCGGCCCTGCCCTCGACGCTCTCTCCATGCACGGGCAGACTCCCCTTCGCGTAGACGACGATGCCGCTGTAATTCCGCGTGGACCTCGCCTCTAGGGGGGGTCGTATCGGCGCGCTCTGGGCGCCCGAGAGGAAGAGAGAGGCGATGGCGTTGAGGTCGAGGCCATAGGTCGCGAGGAATCGACGCATGTCCTTCGAGAGGGAGGAATGCTCCAGGCGAGCCAGGCTCGAGAGCCCGACGAGCCTGTCGGCATCCAGGCTCCCGTCGGCCACCGCGGCCTCGATCGTCCTGTGCGAATCGGCCTGCAGCGCGAAGACGGCGTCCTTCGCGAGGCCGGGGAAATCGTGCTCCACCATGCGCTGGGCCTCGAGCCTGCCCTCGGGCATCTTAAGGCCCGCCGCCGCCATATCGAGCTCGACGTCGATCGAGAGGACTCGCGCCTTCCAATCGACCTTCGAGCGGATGACATAGGCCGGGCGTGCCGTCCCCGCGGGAGGACTCTCGCTCGGCGATCCCTCGGCGGCCGCGCCGGGGGCCGAGAGGAGGGCGAGGAGGAGGGCGGTGGAAGCCGCGCCGCGCGCTATCGTGTTTTTCGTTTTCATAGCGTCGGTTTGAGTATCGGCACGCGGAGGGACATACCTTCGCGTATCACGCTCGACAGGCTCAGGTTGTTCCGCTCGGCGAGGAGCTCCGGCTGGACTTCGAAGCGAAGCGAGATGCTCCATAGCGTGTCGCCCTTGACCACGACGTAGCTCGAGGCGAAGGCGGGGGCCTCGCCCTCGGATCCCTCCGGTTCGGGAGGCGGCGCTTCCTTGAGCGCCGGCACGACGATGACCTGCCCGAGCTGGATGCGATCCGGCTTGAGGCCGGGGTTGGAGCCGGCGATGGTCGCCACGGGAGTGCCATAGCGGCGCGCGATCTCGGAGAGCGTGTCGCCCGAGCGGACGGTGTGGAGGTAGAAGCGCACGAGCTTGCGCGAGGGGTCGTCCACGATGGCGCGGACAAAATCGGCCGAGGCTGCGGGGACTTTCAGCTCGTAGCTCGGGCCGGGCGGCGTGACGCAGTAGCGGAGCTCGAGATTGGCGTCGCGAAGGACGGAAAAGGGAAGGCCCGCCTCCTCCGAGAGGAGCTTGAGGTCCACGGGGC